>ENA-OWPN01000541-OWPN01000541.1-human-gut-metagenome-genome-assembly--contig:-NODE-541-length-50160-cov-5.715577_pt1 | contig 50160 bp, 47 predicted proteins | sample MGYA00248266_ERZ651850 | MGnify/ENA primary metagenome ERZ651850 (study PRJEB26924, sample SAMEA4378296) | human gut metagenome | biome: human gut; feature: human-associated habitat; material: faeces... | reverse complement strand
CAAAAACAAATAAAGAACGGTTCTCATTTGATTATCACTTGACGACGGTTCTTTCTCTTTAACTTCAAAGATAAATGAATAAACCCACGGCGACAGTACCTGGTCAAAGTTCAATCGACTTTCTTGTAAAGCCTCCAACAGCCGACAACAATTTATATTCTTTAAAAGATACAATGAAAGCATTAACAATGCTACAAAGCTTTTATCTGAATAATATTTTGTTTCTCAGCAGGAAATACTATTTTTGCATTTACTAAGCAGCCGCTCAGTGAACGGCCGCTCAGTAAATTCCATAATAACAGAAATAACAAAGATATTCATTTCAATTTCATTTTAAGAATAATAGGATTACTTTCTTCTGTCAACTGTAAAGAAAATGGAGAATTACCTTCTTCAAAAAACATATATGAATTAATTGGCAGATATAAAAACTCACCATCACAAAAGCTATACGGTAATAAAGCTTTTAAATCTATCATACTCAAAAAAGAATCTAAGTCATTTTGATATTTATTAGTAAAACATAAATTTTTATTATCCGACATAGAATAAACTCCAACACCTTCATCTTTCCCCTTTTTCATTCTATAAACTAGATATTTATTCCCCAAAAACAATTCTTGTAATAAAGTTTTAGTATCATATATATTCAAATAATCTTTATCCAAATAATATAAATGAACAAAAGTTCTATAATCCCAAGAATTATCTCCTAAGTTAAATACATATTTAGGTAAAAAATTCGACTTTTCTTTATTAAAAATAAACAAGGTATCCATATATAGATTTTTAAACCAGAAAGAATCATCGAGCTTCCCTGTTAAAAAATCAGCAGTTTCAAGTTCTGCAATAACACCCCGATATTCAGCCTTTTCATCTTTTCCATAATTCTCATAACAATAAACAAGTTCATTACTATTCGCATCTTCCCCATATAATAGATAATCACCATTAGGATTACACAATTCTCCTTTTTGTGGTAGCAAATTCGACAATTGATAAAATAGTATATCTCCCTGATAACTTACTAGTTTTTTTAACCTACTATTTATCTCACTCTTCTCTTTTTTTAAGAACTCTCCCCCATAAGTATAATTATATATATAACCCGAACCATTAAAAGCGATTACTGATTTTTCATCATTACATATAAATGAGGTATGGCAAAATGCCTCACCTGGTCCATTTCCCACATCAAATAAAGGTTTTACATAAGTTCCATTAGAAGAAAATATATAGATAGATGGATCATTATCGCATCTAATGAACAATAAACTATCAGCTACATATAACTGAACAATATCCTTTAATAGTTTTGTATCAGAAAGAGGTATATACGTAATTTCATCTATAAATGAAGATAACTTTACCGGTTCATTTTCATATTTCACATTGGACAAGTCTATATACTCTTGTCTATTTACTACTTCCTCTTTTTGCTTTAATTCAGATTTACACCCGCACAAAAACAACAAAAGAATAAATACTATTTTTTTTCTATCCATAATAAGAGTCATTAAAAGAGTATACCAAAAACAACTTACTTACAAACATTATATCATAATAAGGTATCCGAAAGATACACATTATTCCGAATATTTCGTAAATTAAAGAATAAAAATTACTTAATCACTCCACTTTCTCCATAACCAGTAAACGAAAGGCAACAAAAGCAAAACCAACATCCATTTACCTGTATACCTCGATTCATGTTTTGTAATCGTTTTCTCTGTTGACACACCGGTATTCATGACTTGCTTCCGGAATTACGTGTAACACAGCCGGATAATCCTGCCATTGCCAAAAACAAATAAAGAACGGTTCTCATTTGATTATCACTTGACGACGGTTCTTTCCCTTTAACTTCAAAGACAAATGGATGAAATTACGGCGACGATAATAAATCACCTGATCGAAATTCAACCCACTTCTCTGCAAGGCATTAAACAGATAACAATTATCCAATGTATAAATATCGACAGCCTCACCGGTCAAATGTTGTGAATTTTTGACACCTCCCACCAAACGGTTCAGTTCCTCGCAACGATACCCGCTGCTAATATGCATGCCTTCAGAGCAACCGGCATATCTACGGAGTGGCTCTAATAAATTTTTAACCAGATTCCGGATTGCCTTCCGTGCCTCCGGTGTCGGTGTATTTTCCAATCCCCGTTCTACAGCCACTGCACTATACATAAACTCTCCCATATAAAAATGGTCACTGATCCAATCCGGATGCTTAGTCCTCCAAGCCTGTTGTTGTGCACTCAAAGGAGACTCAAATATGAACTCTTTATCTTCCATGTTCATTTTTTTTGATTTTATATGAATAATCTACACCAAACAACGCTCCGGCAAACGTGCTGATCTCTCCGAAAGCCACTAATACGCTATTATGAATTTCTCCGGCCGGAGCAATCCAAAAACCAGAAAAGACCAAAGTAATGCCGGCTGCACAAAGCAGCACGGCCATTACCAATTGTACATTCATCTTTTTCATTCCGAATGCTTTACTCGATTACAGGACGGTCATCCTCGCCGCCGGAATTATCAGCCTTTTCCACTTCCGGAACAATCAGCGAATATCCCATTGTCTTTTTTGTCTCACGCAGGTCAAATCCGGGAGTAAATACGATCTTCGGAGCACGAATCATACTTGCAGAGAACTTCTTTTTATCTTCTATGCCCTCGCTCCCGACCGTAATACGGAAATTGCCGAATTCTCCCAACTGAACAATACGACCATCCTGCAATTCCAAATCCAGAATATAATTCAGATTATCCAGTACCGCTTTCACATCCGCACTCGATACCGTACTTCTTGCAGCGATCAACTTGCACAAACGTCTGAGATCTGTAAACCCGGTACTTTTCGATACCGCATAATACAACTTCGGAGAATCTTTCTTTCCCGGTTCCGACGGACGCAGAACCAATTTGTAACCTTGTGCCATAATTAAAAATGTTTTTAGTGAATAATTAAGTACAACACAAAGGTATGCCGGCTGAAAAAGGAGAAAAAGCAATGAAATACTCTTCCCTCATTCTTAAAAATCAACAGTTCAACAACTACAAAGATCCAAAAAGGCATATACAAAGTAGTCCTGACTACTTTCCGGATCCGATCATATTTAATCTTTATATTCAAAAAATACTCTCACAGTGCAAGTATACGAACATACCGCACCATGAGAGTACTGAAAAGGTTAGTCTAGCGTTATTTTCTCAAACAATTCATATAAATCATCCGTATCTGCTTTTGCAAACCGAATTTTGTCTGATAAGCTTTTCACTCTCAAATCAATATTAAACCCAAGCAAGAAAGAAAACGCCAAACCCGTATAAAAAGTTTTATGCTTTTTACACGGCAACTCCAATAAATTAAGGATACGTATAAACATCTCCTCGTCTTTCAAATCATACAGGAACTCTCCCAAGACAGTATCCTTTCGTACAAACTCAATAAACAACTGTCGCTCACCCTTTATCAGCCCGATTAAAAACTTGCGGTAAGGAACAGTCAAATGTCTCCAGTCAGAGAAAGCAAGCCCGAAAAGGTCTTTCATAAAATCGGTTCTTTCCTCCAATGAGAAATTCATTACTATTTCCCGGAAATGCTGGCTGGTAGGTTCGGCACCCAGCTGTGCCATTAATAACTTTTTCATATTCTTCTGAGAAGGCTGTTAATACCCTTCCGGCCCAAAGCCACTAAACGAGACAAACAGGCTATAAAAAAGCTTTAAAACCCTTCTTTCAGTATCTTTTTCAGTGGTTGGAAGAAGCGTTCTATCAAACGCAAATCATCAGTTACGATTTCGGCAGTGGCTTTCATTTCGTGAGAGACAGGCAGAAGCTTCCCATAATTGGTGGTCAGTCCGTCAGGGAAGGCAATCTCCACCATATAATTGTCTTCCGTAGGCACCAGAGATACCGATGACAAACAGCCATTCACTATACCGAACTCCTGATCCGGAAAATTAGTGAACCTCACGATCACCCGCTGACCGGCTTTTACCTTTCCCGACCGTTGCAACGGCAGCAACGCCCGCCCTACCCAGGTCTCCCCTTCATTGGGTACAATACGCGCAAATACATCACCCGACGATAAATACTGATTCGGAGCTTCCTGAACAAGCAGCTGCACCCGTCCGTCCGATGGCGCCACCAGGCAATACGACATCTCCCAGGCATGGATCGCCGCCAGCAACTGCCCTACCGAAGCCCGGTAATCACGGGCGGAAACATCTTTCGAAGCCAAACTCATATAAGCCGGTTGAATATCCCCCAGCAACCATACATCCTGCAATAAATAATAACTCAGCCGTTCCGGCTCTTCCATATAACGGGCCAATAATTTCTTCAACCGAAGTACATCCTCTGTCCGGGCCGGATTCTCCACCACCCCCAGCAGAGCATCCATCTTCACATCCTGTCCGTTAAAGACATAAAGCCCGCTGATCTTTCCTGACGAACGGGCCACCACCTTCACGACCGGTTCCCGGCTTGTCAACGTCATCTCCGTTGCAATCACATCCGGATATTTAAAGAAATAACTACCCACTAAAAGAGCCAGCACTACGGCAAACAATACCGTAACACCCCACCGTACAATCCAGGCCGGGATCTGCCCCATCACCTCTTGTACCTCTTCACTGCGTATTTCTATTTCTTTTCCTGCTTCCATACGACTGTCTCTTGTAAGGGTGGTTCGCGAACCACCCCTACGACCCCAATTCCAACTGATTCTTCACCAACTTATAATAAACACCCCGCCGTGCCGTCAGTTCCTCATGCGTCCCTTCTTCCACGACCTGCCCTTTATCCAGTACCACTATATTGTCCGCATCCCGTACCGTACTCAGCCGGTGCGCCACCACGACCACCGTCCTTCCTTTATAGAACTGATGCAGATGCTCCATGATCTCTTTCTCATTATTCGCGTCCAGCGCATTGGTCGCTTCATCTAGAAAGATAAACTCCGGATTCTTGTATACTGCCCGTGCGATCAGGATCCGTTGCCGCTGTCCCTGGCTCACCCCGTTTCCCTCCATACCGATCTTCGTATTATACCCCAAGGGCAACGAATCGATAAAATCCCGGATATTCGCCACCGTCACCGCATGCAGCAACCGTTCCTTGTCGATCACCTCCGCACCTATAGCTATATTTTTCGCTATCGAATCCGAAAAGATAAACCCATCCTGCATCACACATCCCGTATGCGCACGCCACACATGCGGATTGATATTCTTCAACGACAGCTCCCCCACTTTTATATTCCCCTTGTTCGGATCATAAAAGCCGAGCAACAACTTGATCAACGTCGTTTTTCCACTCCCGCTGGCACCGACTATTGCCGTGACCTTATGTTGCGGAATCGTCAGACAAACATTCTCCAATACATAATCCCGGTCCGCCCCGTCATAACTAAAACTCACCTCTTCAATATGTAAAGCCCTGTTTTCCGGCAGCGCATTCACTTTCATCGCCAATGTTTGTTCTTCATCTTCCCGCTGATGGATCTCCCCCAACCGCTCCAGACCGATCTTCGCATCCTGGAATGAACGGGCAAAATCGATAAACTGCTCGATGGGCGATGTCAACTGCCCCACGATATAGGTCAGCGACATCATCATACCTAACGTCATTTCACCTGAAACAACAGCTCGGGCGGCGAGAAAGGAGATAAGGATATTGGTTGTTTGGTTAAAAAACACCGACCCGAGCTGTTGATATTGCCCTAAAGCTAACCCTTTTATGCTAATCTTAAATAATTTCACCTGAATACGTTCCCATTCCCAACGTTTTTCCGTCTCACAGTTATTCAGCTTGATCTCCTGCATCCCCGTCACCAGCTGAAACAGATTACTCTGTTCACCGGCTGCCTGTGCAAACCGTTTGATATCCAGTTCGCGCCGATACTTCATAAACGCCAGTATCCAGGCTACATACAATCCGTTACCCAATAAAAAAAGCCCCAGTATCGACAAATCATAATACGCCAATACAAAACCGAATACAATAAAATTGACAAACGAAAACAACGTGCTGATCGAAGATCCCGTCATAAACGACTCAATCCGATTATGGTCACCGATACGCTGCATGATATCCCCCACCATCTTCGTATCGAAAAAATGCAGTGGCAAACGCATTAATTTTGCCAAAAAATCCGAGATCAGCGAGATATTGATCCGCGTATTAACATGCAGTAGAATCCAGCTACGAATAAAATCGACCGACAGTTTCGCAATAAATATCACTAGCTGAGCAATCAAAATCAACGTGATAAAACTCAGGTTGCTGTCTCGTATCCCCGTATCTACCAAACTTTGCGTCAGAAACGGCATGATAAGCTGTAGGATGCTTACCGTCAACATCCCCAATACCAACTGAAAAAGCTCTCGCTTATAAGGTGTCAGATACCGAAAGAAGAAAGACAATCCTTTACTTCTTTCTTCCTTCGGTTCCTGTCGTTCCCCAAACTCCGGTCCTGGTTCGAGCAGCAATGCCGTCCCCGTATCCATTCCTTCCACCGACGTACTGAACCAGCAATGCCCAAACTCTGTCCTGTCATACACAACCCGTCCAGCAGCCGGATCGGCAATATAAAACTTTCCCTTCTTTATCTTATAGCATACCACGAAATGCCGCTGATTCCAATGCAGGATACAAGGTAACGGGACCTCCGTTTCCAATTGCTCCAACGTAATCCTCACCCCCATCGTCCGAAAGCCGATATGTTCCGCAGCATCGCTGATACCGAGCATGGAGACTCCTTCGCGGGTAATGAAGGCGTGTTCACGAAGGTATTGAATAGAATAACTATGACCGTAGTACTTCGCTATCATGCGGAGACTGGTAGGGCCACAGTCGACGGCATCAAGTTGGTGATAAAGAGGGAAAAATTTAGTCATATAAAAAGAATAATTTTATTCTAAAATAACGATAACTGGATTATCTTCCGAAGACACTGAAAAGAATTTAGTATACCCATTTACACTAACAGACTGTTCATTATATTTCACAATATCGTCTGCTAGTAAACAAGAAAAGAATTTATTATCAGAAGTAGTTCCCCATATAGATATATCCATCCCAAAATCTATATCATTGATAAATGAAATCTTCTGAGACATCATTATTTTTTTCATATCAGCAGAACAAATTAACATATACTCCTTCTTTTTCTCTTTATCAGCATACATTCCCTGCGTTAAATGAGCCAATAATATATTATTTGCACAGTAATAATAGTCAATATACAATCTTTCATCTGATCTTTCTTTGAAAAAACGCTCTTCATATGGCCACGCAAAACGTCCCATATCAAAAACTCTATAAGCAGATAAATCCATCTTATTTAATTGGAATAATGTATCTACAAAATTCTCTTTAAACAATAGCTTGTCATTAACTTTACAAAAAGATGGTGCATCCGGTACATAATTAAATACTTTATTATCCGCAAAATAGACCCGATATACATCACCACCATAGCCGATTTGATTTCCATACAACAATTCAACATTTCTAATAGTATTAAAAGAAGGCAATAAATCTTTATTTGTTGTTTTTTCCCAATACAAATCTTCATTATTTACTGAGAAACAAACTAAAACAGGTTGCTCCTTTCTATCAAAAAATTTGTTATATACCCAAGCTGTATCATTTTCGACAAAAAGACAACTTGAATATAAATCAATCTTATTCTCCATTGGAAGATTGAATTTACCAATAAAATGCCCTTCCATATCATATTTAAGCAAACCTTTCATATCATTTGATTGAAAATAAACAATCTCTGCTTTATTGTCTACCCAATATTTTATATTTCCCCAGCCATCATCCATATATCCTTCCGGATCATTTCCCTTATGCCCTATCTTATTCAAGTATTTTCCTGTATTCCTATCAAAAACAAAAAGAGGTTGTTGATTCGATGATACCAATATTTTATTAGTGGTTACAACAATCTTTGGATATCGCCCAATCAAAACGCTATCTAAAGTTTCCAATTGAACATACGATATCGTTCTACAAAATTCTGATAATTTAATATCAGAAAGATTATTTATCTCTTTTTCTACATCAATAGTAAGAACCGTATTTGAATTATCAGACAAGTAATTACTACATGACAATAAAAAAGATTGAAACAAAAAAAATAGCCATTTTTTATACATATCTTACTTTTTATACAATACAAATCTACTATTAAAAATAGACAAAATTCAATTAATACAAATCAATTTCAAATAAAAACAAAAAAAATAATAATAAGAAAAGCGTAATAACATGCAGCAAAATCCAGCTACGAATAAAATCGACCGACAGTTTCGCAATAAAAATCACTAGTAGAGCAATCAAAATCGGCGTGATAAAACTTAGGTTACTATCTCGTATCCCCGTATCTACCAAACTTTGCGTCAGATACCAAAAGAAGAAAGAAAGACCTTGTTTCTTTTATATCTTCCTTCTGTTCATAAAAGGCCGATCCTGCTTCAAGAAGCAAAGCTGTTCCAGTATCTTTGCCCTCCACTGAGGTACTAAACCAACAATACCCAAATTCATGTTTATTGTAAACTAATTTTTTATTCGCCGGATCAGCCACATAATATTTCCCCTTATCAATTTTGTAGCAAACAACAAAATGACGCTGGTTCCAGTGCAGAATACAAGGTAGCAGAGTTTCCTTATCCAACTGCTTCAAAGTAATCCGCACTCCCATTGTCCGAAACCCTATTAGTTCTGCAGCATCACTAATACCCAGCATTGATACGCCTTCATGAGTGATGTAAGCATGTTTGCGTAGATATTGAATTAAATAGCTACGACCGTAATACTTTGCAATCATACGAAAGCAAGTAGGACCACAGTCCACAGCATCCAGTTGATGATAATAAGGAAATCGATCCATTCTTAATTCCTCACATGACAAAGATTCGGTCGATCAATAACTATTTCGTAATTAGACGGAGAAGGACATAGCCACTGATAAACACAATTTTCACAAGGATTCTGTACTCTCAACCTAAACCATGACTCTCCATTAGTGAATTCCTTATACACGATCGAATAGGGCGAATCATCAATAGTACCCAATGAAGGCATATTTACATTTGCGTAAACTTTTCCATCAGGCATTATTGTTAACTTTCCAAAGTCTCCAACATTTATTGCCTGCCGTATAAAAATCTCATTCTTAGATAAATCTACATTATCTATATCGTCTTTTTCCATAAATACGTTTGATTCGAAAAAAGACATATTCTCGCCATTATATACAGGAATAAAGCGGATATCCTGAGCTAAAGAAAATGTATCAAACAGGCTCGAATATCGCAAAAAGTCATCCTCCGAAAAAATAAAGACTGCGAGAGAAAAAGGAAAAGAAAGATCTTTCAAAGACGAAACATCAAAAACTCTATCAACCAATATATTAATCCGAGTATCTGTCGGCCATTTCATTTCTTTTATCTCCTGCACATGATTCAAGAAATCCTTTATTAATATATGAATAGTCAATTGAACAGATAATTCAGAAATATCATTAATCAATTCTCCAATATCGGGATATAAAAACAAATCACCGACTAAGTTTACATTGGATAAAAAGGAACTCCGACTATTTTTAATAAACAACCGGATTCTAGTTCTTTCTAAAGCCAAATCACTTCTGACAGGGAAAATAGTTTGTTTAAAATATTCAGCATCCCCCTCTTCACTTCCATTAATATAAAATGTTAGCTCATGAAGATTTTGAAGAATCTTCCCCTTAAACCCTAGTTCTTGTTGTCCTTCATAATATTCTCTATTATCCTGAACTTTCAAAACAGGCATCAAAGAAACCGGTCTCTTATCAAATTCTACATTTAACGACAGATATCCTGCCCGCATATCTATTAATGAATGAATCCATTGACTAATTTCCTCATCGTTAACATCTTCATCTGTAAGTTCTACTGTATACAAATTTTCAATTTCCAACAGTCGATGACATATCTTTTCTAGTTTATCTGATAAGTTAAAAAGAGCTCTATTTTTATTTTCCGCATTATATACTAATACCTTATTACCTTTTAACCACAAAAAGGTATCTTCATGCAATGTAAACCAATGTGTTTTCATAATGTAAAGCTAATATCATTTAATACTCTTTTATAATAATGAGGATGTTCCCGAAGAGAAATAAAGTTTTCTTCTTTCTCTTTATCAAATCTCTCCGGAGTATAAAAGTTATGACAATGCACGGACTTTTTCCGTATGTCGTCGATATGATATATACATTGGAAGCAAAATTTGCTACCCACACAATTAAGACATTGATCTTTCAATTTTGATAAATAATAATTATGCTGTTCTGCAACATGCTTACAATCCAGTTCTACAGAACCATCATAAACATGTCCTATTTCAAAATCATGATCTATACGCTCACAAGGTAAGATTTTACCATCTACTGCCAAAAACAATTTCTTGGAAAACGGAGTACATGTACCTGTTGATACTATATCATTTCCATACTTTTGCATCAACAGTTGATTATAAGTATAATATATATTTCCACTCGTATGATACAAAAATTGTGATAATCGAAGTCCTTTTGGCATTGTCAGAAAATGCTTATCTTGAATTGCTTCACAATTGGCAGATTTAATAAGACTTTGTGACTTATTTTGATACATTGTCCAAAACTCTTCTTTTTTATCTTCGCTTATAGAATGAGAGCTCAATGGATTGATCATAGGAATCTTATCAAAATGAGTTTTAAAGAAATCAAGAAGAGGTTCCACATCATTCCTGTTATGCAATACAGAGACAAAAGTTACTTGATAACTGTTAAAATAATCCGGATAAGTTTGTTGTAGTAATTTCACATTACGTATAACCCGACTGTACGAATTATTTCCAGCATGGTCTATCCTGTAACTCTGAGCAGTCTCATCACCGTCAAGACTAATAGCCAAATTAAATTTTTTCTCTACCAAATAGTCCATATATTTATCCAGTAACATAGCATTTGTAGTCATTGCATAGAAGATTTTACGACCCTGGATATTTGATTTTTCGATATAATCTATGATTTTTTCTATCAGAGGTATATTTAATAATGGTTCTCCGCCATAAAAACTTACAATAAATGGTAAATTCATATCTTCCACATAATTATCATTCCATAATTCAAGAAGATAATTTATCATCAATTTCGCTTTTTCAAATGGCAAATCACGAAATTCCCTCACATCGTGTTTTTCATAAAGTCGCTCAGACAATCCGCAATATTTACATTTCAGATTACATTTTTCTGTAACCTCAAAAACAATATTTTTAAGATTAATCAAATTGTTAGTCACCACTTTTTCATCTATTAATCCAATTGTTTTCATCATATATATTATTTATTACTTGAATTTGATTATCCTTACTACTGGATTATCATCTTCTACAAGATGCTTTGCGATCTTCATCCCATTTCCAACCAGGCGTTTTCCGTTATAAGCATCTATCACAGATGAAGCTGGAATAAATTCAGCAGACATATTTTTTGCAATGGCTGGAGATCCTCCCGGTTCCCATCTTCCTTGACTCCAAACTCTTGTGTCATATTCTGTATCTAAAATAGAGACTTTATTCATTTCACCTGTTTTAAAATTATACATGAATGTTGGAGTTTTTCCTCCAGAAGAATTAAAATCCAAAATAAATGTACTGAACATCATAAAATTATCTGTTCTCAAGAGAGGAATCCATATTTTTCGTGGTTCAGAAGCATGAACTGATGGTGTACGAACTATTAGAGATGTTAACCCCTTTTCGGGGGATAGCTGATAGAGAGTATCAGATGATATATCCATTATCATAACATCCGAACCAAAATGCATGTTCTGAGGATAATAAATCTGCAAAGGTCTCCACATATTTCCCTCTAATTGTTGAGAAATTTTGTTTGAATATCTTTTTGGAAAATAAAGACCTAATACGGAAATCAAACTACCGTCTATTTTTGAAACTAATCTATATGGATCCTTTTTTGTTCTATTTTCACGACCGGGTTCTATAACTACATCATCATATATAAACAAAGATTCATCATCAAAATTAAAAATTTTCATATCATTCTCAAAACCATTTATTTTCAAAGTCCGTTGATATTCACCCTTTAACGAATAAACTTGAATAAATTGGGAACACACATAAATTTCCTCTTTCTGTTCATCTAAAATCGTACCATTTTTAATCCAACTATATTCCATACCACCTTGTCCTTTGTGGTTAAAATGAGAATAAAGTTTACCTGTTTTACGATCGAAAACAAATATATCCCCCAAGCGAACTTCATGTACGAGAATATATTTATCGGTAACAGCCGAGAGTACCGACGACCCGCCCAATAATATATCATCCGTTGTCTCCAACGGCACATATTCGATATCAGCCATATCCTGAAGACGTAATTTTTTTTGAGGATAATTCTTTGAAAAATCAAACACTGGTAAGTCATCTACCTTTGATTGGGAAGTGATTATTTGGCTTATCATGAAAAAGATAAATACTGTCAAAAAAAAGTACTTTGTCTTCATTATTCACTTATTTAAATATTTATTATACATAAAAAAAGACTGTCTCAAAATAAAAAACATATTTAGCGTCATTACAGACAAAATCCACAATCTTATACAAAAAGACGCTATGATTGTTATTTTTAAGACAGTCCTATCCTTATTTATATCCCATGATTTACAGTTCCTGACAAGTTTCCACTTACACTTCCCATGCCATGATCACCTTGACTTTGTGATGGTGGAAGAGTCCCCGAACCATCCCAACTACCACAACCACAATTACCACAAGTACAGCCACAAGCACCTTTTAAAGCATTCAGCTGTCTTTCATCTAACGCACTCTCGTTAAGATGATTCAATTTTAATCTTTCAAGCTTTTTCATTTTCTCTTGATTTTAGAATTAGTACTTATAAAATAATCATTACAAAATTGTAGAAATCAAGAACACCATACAATAGGGGATTTCCCTATGTTTTCTACGACCTTATTTACTCCTCAAGTATATTATAAAACAGTTCAATGTACTTATTATTAAGAACTAACCATATTTTAACATTTTAGGATTACAGAAGAATACTAGATCAGTCTACGATTGGAAGCATATTGAATTGCCTGTTCGATTGAGTTTACTCCGAATTTTTCAAAAAGAGTAGACCTTATATTCTCTATCGTTTTATCAGTAACATTCATTTTATATGCCGTTTCTTTCAGTGAAAATCCTTGCTGAGCCCATATAAGTACTTCTTTTTGTCTTTTACTTAATGGAGAAAATGAGTGATACGTCCATTTTTTTGTTTTAAAAGAATAGGTTGAATAGTCCATATTCTTATAATATGCAACTAGTTGATTATTTTGCTTTCTAATCACAGAAGCTGATAATATACAAATTCCATATCGCAATCTATTATTCTCCCATTGTGGTTTCAACTTCATATAAGTCATAAAATAACTAGATTTCCCATTTGATGATAAATCACTGTTGATCCTCAACAAAAATGAAAAATAATTAATCTGTTCTATCGACAATATGTTATTATTAAGGCTATCCTGAATAATACGATATACTTCTTCCCAAAAATCTCTATCATTTGGAGAAATTATATTTTTAAAACAATCATAATCAAATGTATCATTCATATAATTACATGAAATCAATCCATTTCCAGACATATGATTAAAACTCTTTTGATCAAAATCAAGTACGAGAAATGAATCAGGTATCATACTTGACAAAAAATCATACGCAGAAAATTTGCTTTCAGTATCCATATCCAAACTATTTTCGAGATATTGAATCTTGTTTTTCATTTATGGAGTTTATTTATAAGTTCCTCTTTTGTCGAATTTCTGATTTTGAAATACTCGTGCATTATCTTAGTCTCATGATAATCAGATCGAATCATCCCATTCTGATCTCTAGGATGTGAAAGATGAAATAAAACACCTTGACTTCTATACATTCTATAGTTCAGTATCAACCAACGGTAATAGCGTTCTCCGTCTTCTGCACCCCAGCCATAAAAACATTCATTTTCCAAACCGGAATATTTATATTTTTCTACTGAAATAAGAAAAGCACCTCCTACTGCATTCCCTTTACTAGAAGAAGAATATAATAAATCCATTTTATAAATATTGTTTTTCAAGAACCCTATATTTTTATAAAGCAGATAATGTCTCCTTAGAATCTCGGAAGTATCAAAGCATCTACCGTCATAAGGAAAGGCAAAATCACAATTTTCAACTCTTAGTTGATACACAGCATCCATTATTTGAGTACTTTCCATAATTATGTCTGCTTCCCATACTCCTATAATAGCTGTATTTAACTGTTTCAAAATAGCATTCAAATGTTTTGTACGGTGAAATATAGGATCCTTATCTTCAATAAAAGAGTAGGAAACTTTATTACTTAGTAGTCGTTTTAATATTCCATTATTATAATATGAAGCTTCAACAACAAGAATATGTGTGTCAAAATTAGATTCCAGGAGCTCCAGAGCAAGCAGTAAATTTTCTAACCGAATTATTGAATCAATTCGAACAACAAAAACAAAAGTAGTATCTTTTAAATCGTATTTCATAAGAAATGTTTTTTTATATGCAACAATACCAGATATGCACCCGGAAAACCGTCAAAAAGCTGAATATATCTACGAAAATAAAAATCTTTACTTTGCAACGCATTCCATGCCTCCGAAGTACTTATCCTAGAAAAAAATAATTGTGGATCATAATCAATACTATATGACGGATTTTTCTTTTGAAGATAGAATAGTAATATATACACAGATGAAAGGCCATTTGTTACATATATTTCCTGATTTCCAAATTCGATATTTACAATATAATCAATATCAATATTATCCTTTAGCAATTGGATACGAGAATCTATTTCCTTTTTATAATATCCTGGCAAATAGGGTTTAATACAGACAAGTCCGCACAATAAATAAAGTCGGTTCGCGTGCGAAAGAGGAAACATAGATAATATTTGATTTATATATTCTTCCAGAATCTTACTAATTCTATCATTGTATATATTCAGATCATATATTTTGCTCATGATATACAGAAAAAACGGCAAATGAAAGTCACGTAACGAAAAAGAGAAGTATTCATTAAAAAAATCGGCATTCAAATCCTCTTTAAACATTTCAATGGTTTTTATTATCAACTCCTGAAAAACGAATTGATTATCAGCAGATACTTGTTCTTTGTATCTCATGTATAAATAGTACAACAAGTGAATAAGATCCACTTTTGGAATATGTTTCCTCGTATCTTTATAGATTAAAAATGCCAGTTTTTTAAAAATGACATTATCCACCTCCTCTAATATCTCATTAATATCGCCTTCTATAAATTTTTCTTCTATCAGATGGCTTATACCAATAGCGATACCCGCCAATCCGGATTCCACTGTCACATCGGCTGTTTCAGATAACTGACTAATGATATCATCTAGTAAACTTTCTGCAATCAGTTTACATTCTTTATTCTCTTCCCAACGAGATAAGTAATAATAATAGATACATAATCCCATTCTCCCCGTGGCTAAACCTATCGGATAGCCATTCTTCACTAATGAGAATAACCTATTATTCAGTTCTTTTATCTGATTCATAAGCATTTATATTTCTTTCATTCTTTATTTAAAGAATACATTAATATCTCTTACCAACTCTGAATATATTGTTTCAATATCCTCGAAGTCATACTGCAAACTTTAAGAAACTCCTGCCGGCTTATGCTCTCTGCCTCATTGTTTTTATATTGAGAATTTTCATTTCGGGGATGAAACAAATGAAATAGAGAACCATCTACTCTTGTTACCGGTAACCCTAAAATAAATAAACGCCTTATCCGCTCCTGATCTTCTAACCCCCAACCATAAAAAAACTCATTCTCGCCCCCAGCTTCCAAATAAAGATCTTTACGAACCCAAAAAGCACCTCCAACAGAATTTGAGACAAAATTCGAATTATTCGAATATTCCAACTTCAACAAATAATCGATTGATCCTTCCTGACGATAAAAAGTACTTTCATCCGGCGTACACAAATAAAAACGACCATCATACGGATAACTCATAACCGCTTTCCCTTCGCAAATATCCTGTAATGCCCGATCTATTTGTTCATCCGGCAGTATGACATCCGTATCCCAAATCCCAACCAACTCCGTTTCAGCTTCCCGCAATAGCTGATTCAAATATTTCGTACGATGAAACACCGGATCATGGTCTTCTACAAAAAGGTATTTTACATTCGAATATCCTTTTTTCAGATTATAAAGAGGTTTTATATCCGCTTCCAATATTAAAATAGTAGTCTGCTTTCTATGAGAAAGTTGCCTCAATACCATATCCAGGTTCTCACTCCGTTCCGGAGAGTCAATCCGGACAGGAATAACAAAGGTGACGTTCCTGTTTTCGATCTTACTTAAACGGATAGAAAAATTCACTGTACAAATACTTTTATTCAACAGTCTTTTCGTCCGTTCCGGATATAAACCTAAAGCATCTATTTTCTTTATATCATCCAGCAACGTATCTGCATCAAAGGAGTCATTTTCTAAATAATCCAGCAAACAAATTAAATTTTGCTTGTTAAGATCATTTATAAGTTGCCAACTCTCTGTTTCTTCACGATCGACGCGAAGAGTCAGATAATGAATCCAACCAAATAATAAACTCCGGTCTTTGGGACGATTCATAGCAAACGAGGTCAACCGCCAGTCTATGTCGGATAAAATTTCATCTTCATTCCCTTCCACAAAACCATTACGTAATAAATAAATCAACCCACACCCCAAACTACAGATGACATATCCGTCGCTGGCTATTGCAAGGCTCGTATCGATCACCGCATCCAACAAGTTATCCGCACGGTCGACCAATCGGTGATCGTTCACATAACGAGCATATGTGTACAAACAAATTACTTTACCCATAGCCGGATTTTTTAAGACATACTCATCCGGATTTTCTTGCTCTTGAGATTTATAACGACTTATAAATACTAATTGATTCTTTAATATATCCTCAGCCTCTTTCTCTGAAACAGACTTTTTAACTGTTCGATAACCGGATGGATGCAGGGCAATCCAACCCTCCGGTAAAATATCCGGTGCAATTCGATCATTATACCAACGATAGGGAGCTATTACAAGCTTATCTTCCCGAGGATTCAACCAGGCACCCCACCAGCTGAAACTGCTGTTGGCTATGATATGATGTCGACAGAGAGACATCAGATACATATCCTGCCAACTGTCTGCCCCTTGATTCCAATTCACCACGACGGCATTCTCAACCGAGATATTTTCTTTTACCCATGCCGGATCATCGCTAAACAAAAAAAAGTGGCAAGTTTCACTTTGCAACCGTTCTTTCAACATGATTATCGCTTGTTTATAATAGTCGGGAGTACAAAGATTACCATATATTTCCTGATTGGTTTCGGTTAAATAGTCACCCCTACGGACATGAATGCTCACCGCCATACATGAACGGATCCTATCTGCAATATGACGTGACTTTTCATTCAATCGTTCCGTATCAAATCGGAATGCATTTCTGATAATTGGAGCTATTTCTTTGAAATACAATTCGGTTTGCCAATAACCATGGTAAATGGATAGTAACGGCCAATCAGTCTCTATCTTTTGACAAAACGAATCGGTCTGTTCTTTCACCAAACGGATACATGAGGTAGATGTTTTTAGTACTTGTTGCGCCAAATGTTCATCTACTAAATATTCATCCGGTATATCGAAGATATGTTCAAGGTCATTTATCCGAATCGAATCAGTCAATAGATCGGTTGAAGTAAATAAGCGAAAATCATAATCCGGGTACTTCGCTTTCAATCCTCTAAGAAAAGCATATTGAAACATCTGATTCCCCAATCGTCCGATGCATTCTACTAAATGAAGAGATTTTATTTGCAGCTTATCATCATACAAATAAGACATATGAGGATTAACAAAAACTTTTTTCAGTAGATCAACGTTCTCTTTACCAAGTATTTCGCTCTTACTTCGTAAAATAGCTTTACAAGGACCATCGAATTCCTCCGGTTTACAATATTTTGTTCCAATTATCTTTGGATTATATTCCAACAAGTATTTATTAAGATATGATTCGTCATGCCAAACAGGCAAAATGCCATTCGATAAATCAATCCGGGCACTTTGCGCACAATAAACAGCCATACTCAGTACCTCCCGTACCCTACCTCCATAAAACCCTCCTTGATAGTAGTATTTTCCCTTACCGGGAAGAATACACGCTTGACACAAGGGATTCCTGTCATAGGCATAACTATCTGGATCTTTGTCTGCTAAAAAGTCAAAACTCAATACAGAGAGATAATCGTTTTCCTCTGTAGCTAATATTTCATCACACCCAATGGTACTTTCAACCAAATAATTGGAATTTATGTAAAAAAGGTAATCGAAGGTTTCCAGCTGCGTACGAATACTCAACATACAATCTGATTTTGCAAGTACATTCATCGCCCATCCGGCATCCTTCCGGAAAATCATTGAAACATTTGCTAATTTCCTATTCAGCAACCGGTCACTATCAGTAAATACAAAATAATGTTTCGTTGCATCCGGAAAAAGATAACGTTCACACGAACGATAAAACTCATCCCAAAAAACATCATATTTACCAATCGCCAGATAGACAATCGCTATACGATAAAACTGTTTTCCTATTTGATGAGTTTCATTCATAGATCACCAGGTGTTATTCAACGCAAATCTCTCTTCAGTAAGATCGGATAAAAACGAGTATACAGATTCCAACAAGGTCTAAAAACCTCATTCAAAGGTATTACTGAGGTTCCATGTCGTTTCAGCAAAAGTGAAAGAATGCTCTGATCATGCCGATGTTCGACAAATCCCGGTTCATTGGGAGTTCGTGAAGGCGTATCATCCGCTAAATGGAAGTCTTCATAATAAATATCCAGCCAGGATTGAATCAGAGATACCGTTTTCGGCTCTTTACGGATAAACAGAATTCCTGCCTGATACTGGGGAGAATACATTTCCTTTTCTCCACGCATCCCGAAATAATCCAATAAATCTCCTTTCGTCCAATAACATTCTTTTCTTAGCAATTCCAGTTGAGAAACCAGAAATCCGCTTTCATTTTGCTTAACCTCTTTCCAATAAGCCAGTAGTCTGTCTTTTCCCCGACTGTTCAGATGGCATCCCATATCCATATACAGTAATACATCCCCGTTATCGATCTTCTCCAATGTATCCAAAATGATCCGTGGTTTCCACACCCAATATCCGAAACCACGAACATCGGCGCATAACTGTTCCTGAAAATCCTGCCGGAATGATTCCGATAAATCATGTTCATTATAAAGATGAACGGTTTCGAATAAATCAAAATCTTCCGCTTGCTCCTGTAATCTTTCACGGCTTGCCTGATAACGGGAATCACCAAAACTACATATATGCAACCGGCCTTCTACTTCTATCCGGACAGGCTGGTTCTTTTGGTCCTTTTTTATCAGATGACACAGCCGGATAAACGGATGTATCTGTAACTCTGCCGCCTTTTTTATAAATGAAGAACGCAACGGTCGTTTACGCCATTGTTGATATTGCTCATACAAAATCGGATCTTCCAGACAAGCTTTCAAATGAACGGCTAACTCTTCAACGGTCTTGTACTTACGTACATCTACATAACAGTTATCTCCCGGAGCAAATTCATCTATATTATACGCTCCGAAATAAACCGGAACAGCTCCCGCCAATAACGGATCAAAGAATTTTTCCGTTACATAATCCTCGGCACAAGCGTTCTCAAAGGCAATTACAAATTTATAACGTCCGTACAAAGACATTTTAGAAGCAGATCCGTCATCTTTCGCCAATCGACAGTTATTATACAAATTGCCATATGAGTCAATTTTTACAATCTCCATCAGTTCTTTCAAATATTCTTGTCGACCGCTCAGGTTAAACGGACTCGAAATCATCATACAGATATCCTTCTGCTGTTCGAAAGGTGGAAGAACGACCTGGTGTAAACGCACCGGATAGTCTTTTTCATAATAGGGATATAGCACATCGGCTCCCTGATGATAAGACATCCAGTAGTCGAACAGGCTCATAAACTCCGTACTTTTAATGTAAGGATAATGCTCTTCACACTCCATCGTCCAACCTACCCAACGCTGATGTTCCGGCTTATCCAGATCATTTTCCAAATCAAACTCAAGGGTAGGAAGATGAAATACAACCACATCGGCACAATCAAGATGTTTCCGGTCAGATGTAATCAGTATATCTTCCGGCACTTGCTCTCGCGGATAGTTTAACGGATCTTCCCATTTCCTGCTATAGAAAAGAATCACAGTCTTGTCGGATGGTATTGCTGTCGGTATTCCTGCGACTTCTACAGAAACCAACCATGTATGATAATTTTTTAATTTTTCACGGGCCGTTTTATAATAGGATAAACAGATCGACCGGACATCCGGAGCTAGTCGATTCCTGCTATGATATATCTGATACAAAGAATTTGCTTCTAAGTGAAAACAACTATTCCGCTTTTTATCCAATACCCTAAAAGCCAGTCGATATAGTTGCGCAGCTTTAACATATAACATACTCCATACTTGCCGTTGCTCTTCCGTATCGAAACGACCGGCAAAGCGAAGTATGCGGTTGGCTATGTACAACAAACTGTTTATCCTTTTCCCCGGTTCCAGCGTATTCATAATTGATCCGGGATGTTGACGGTAATAATAAAATTCCCAATCCGTACAAACGACACGTTTAGCTAGACATAAAGCCTTCACGCTCCACAATTCATCCTCATGGAGCACCGGTTCAAAACACAGCTTGTTCTGTTCCAACCACTCCCGGCAATACAGATAGGAGGTTGCCATAGGTACAAACTTCCCACTCCGGATAAACTCTATAAAACAAAAATCACCAGAATACACACCTCCCGTCACAGAATCTGGCAAAGGTAAAAAAGGAGTATATTCATAATCCGGATCATCCGGTACAACATACTGTACATTTCCCAAAATCAGATCCGCCGTATCTTGCTTCGCCTGACGATAAAGCGCAACCAACCTATCCGATTCTATCCAATCGTCACTATCCACAAATACCACATATTCACCACTCGCTTCATCCAAACCTCTATTCCGAGCAATGGCAGGACCTTGATTCATTTGATGAATCGCTTTTACATGGTTATATTGCGTGGCATAACGATCCACTATCCCTGGTGACGAATCGGTAGAGCCATCGTCTACCAGTATGATCTCCATACGGATAGACGAGACTTGTAATAATGACTCTACACAATCATTTATATATTGTTCCACATTATAAACGGGAACAATACAAGAAAGCTGATATAGACAGGATTTGTTCATTTAGCTGTTATTTGCTTTTAGTAAAGAACAAAATCTCCCAGCAAATAACCGTATTGATGGCTTAAGTGAACCTGATACGTACCGACTGTCTCATCTAACGTAAAACTAACCGTCTCTCCGGAAGAGATCGTTACGCATTCTTTCAGAATCACATTGCCTTCGGCATCGGTCACTGTAATCGTTAAATCGGATAAAGTATCTGCACAATATACAGATAAAACATTCTCGTCGATGGATACTTCCGGTACTTGGGGAAAGATTGTCCGGATTCTATCATCCCCCCATTTTCCTTTAATGTTAATAGTACGATCACTACCAAATACAAATTCAGGACATGTACTCCAAAATACAACTACTAAAATGAATAACAAATAGTGTTTCATGGTCTAATTGGTTTAATTTTTTGAAAGGTAAAAATTAATAAATCAATAAGCCGCTCTTTTGGTAACAAAAAGGTAACATAATCAATACTACACTAATAATCAACGCACTAAAATATCACTAAAAATCAAAAAGAAATAAATCCAGATCTTTTGCACTTCCTTTTTTCCCTGTAAATTTAGTATAAAGTCGTTTTCTATAAACAGAGATCGTTTGGCTGTTAGTTGATAATAATACAGCTATACGCTTTACTGGTATTCTTAATTTGGTCAAACAACATATTTGCAATTCTAAAATTGAAATATTCGGATATAAGCTTTTAAGCCGATGAGTAAAATCAATATATAGTATACAATCTATACGATCCTGTAAAATCTGCCATTCATCTTTAGCCAGTTTAATCCAATCAGAATATAATCCTATATAGTCATCAGAGTCATAAAACAGGGCTTCTTCTTTTGTTATATCGGTGTTAGATAATAGAGCCTGCTTATTTTTACTTTCACAAGTCAGATCAATTGTTAATTTTAAACGTTTTTCTACTGCTTCTTTTTTACTTTGCTCTAATTCCAACTGATTTTTCAAGCGTTCCTCAATTTCTTCTTTCATCTGAATTTGTACTTCCAATTGATTTCTCAATTGTTCTTCTGATTCTGCATTTTTCTTTTGGGCTAATTCCTGCACTTCATTCAACCTAACAACGATTTTCTCTTTCTCCTGTCGTTCCTGTTCTATTTGTTTCCCTAATTCATATATAATCCCTTCCCTCTTTTTCTGTTCCAATTCCAATTTCTCCATCAATCTAGCTATAGAGTCTTCTTTTTCTTTTAGAAATGCCTGACTTTGTCTATAATCCTGATCCTTTAAACGTAAGGACTGATTCAGCTGTTCTTCTTTCTGACGCTGTTTTTTGGATCTATAAACGAAAAAAACGAAAACTGCTATAACAAACAAAATGGCTCCCAAATATATCCGATATAATCGTATTGTTGTTCGATAAGCCTCTTGTCTATAATATTCTTTCTCTTTCTCTACTGCCCGATAATCATATAAGCACTGATTTCTAATCAAAGTTTCCATACGACTCTGTTGTTCAATCGAATCTTTTAAAGGCTCATACTTTTCCTGAAACAATACATATTGTTCTAGGTTATTCTGTCTTTTTTCTAATTGTCCCAATAAATAATAAGTTCCTGCCAATGTATAAATATTGGGGCTTCTAAGACAAAAAGACAAATAATGATCCGCCGAGTCAAGCTGTCCCGTTTTCAGAAAAATATCCCCCAAAGTAAAACTTACCAAACAGGAATCATCGACTGTCTGTGTCAATGTATTAGCTTTCCTTGCATAAGATAACCCTTTTTCGTACTCTCCGATCCGACCATACGCATCTGCTAATTCATTGAATATATAAAACGCATGAACATCAGAGGTATATGACAATGCTTTCGAATAATAAGTTATTGCACTATCCGACAGGTTTTCACAGATATAAATGCGGGCAATATTCCGAAAAGCAATAGACAAACTGATCGTATCTTCATCCAATAGAAAATAATCGGCAGCTTCTTTTTGGAAATCCAATGCAGGTTGATAAAGCTCTTGATAAGTATACAGCGTACCTAAATTGGCACATAATCGTCCCAACCAATACGGTTCATTCAAATTTTCCCCAACCTTATACGCCTTCAAATAATAATCTTGTGCTTGAAGGGCATCGTTCAAATCATAAAAAACATTCCCGCAATAATAGTACGCTAACATCTTTCGATCTTCCCGATCCGTCTTTTCATAATAGTTAACGGCTATCTGTATCAATGAATCGGACGTATGTTCTATCCGATTTTTATCTTGTGCTTGCGTATATAAGAGACACCAAAGAGCATGTTCTTGACCTGTTAGTTTCCCCATACTCTTTACACTATCTAAAAGGCATAAAGCACTATCCGGTCTTTCATCCATATACATTTCAGCCTCCCTCAACAGGGTTACAACATCACTTTTTCCGCTACATGCTGCCAAACACAACAAAAACAAAAGGTTTGTCATTCGTTTAAATATCTCAGTCATCGGGTCCTTTTTAGTTTAAAAACGCAAAGTACAACTTTATATCCAAAAAAAAACATCAAAGAAGCCTTAATTATCAAAAACATCTCTATTAACAGTACAATTCCTTCCATCCTGTAGTATATTTGTATTCAAACGCTTTTGCGTTTGATATATATCAAACGAATAAAGCACATATATGCTTCTTTCATTCGATATATATGCTCCTTTCGTTTGTCATTCATAGAACGATTGTTTGTTAAGAATGAAAAATGTTTTGGCTGGGATTCACTTTAAAACACGACAATAATGAGTTTAAAATTCGGATGGTACAAAACTCCGGTTCCGGGAGACAGGGAGGATAAACAAGTTCCCCATGCACGAATCATTTCACAAGGGACACTCGACACAAAGTATATGTGTAAAATGATCTCGATGTCAAGTACCATTTCTTCGGCTGATGTAAAAGGGGTATTAGAAGCTTTGAACTTCTGGATGGGATTCTGCCTGTCGGAAGGGAACAGTATCGAACTGGATGGACTGGGTTACTTTACCCCTACACTGAAAAGTAAAATAACCACCGATGAAAACGGTAAAAACAAGGTGCAGGCAGAAGTAGATTCCGTCAGTTTCCGCTGTGCGACCTCCCTGAAAGAACAGGTACGGGAAGCCGGACTCGAACTGGTGAAAAAAACGAATACGGAAAAGCTCCCGCAAGAACAACGCCTGAAGAATATCATGACTGAAGTGGAAGAAAACAAATGCATTAATCGTAGTACCTGCATGAAGCTGAACCGTTGTAATCAGTTCATAGCGCTAAACGACTTGAAACAACTGATAAACAGCAACAAACTGATACAGATCGGCGGAGGTAAACAGACAATGTATATACGTTCAGTGTAAATCTGAAATTTCGCGGCGGCGAAAATAACCGCCGCGAAATTTCAGATTCAAGCCAAAATAGCTTTATTCCCATACATTTGATTTATCCACTGATTTATCCACACAAAATAATCCGCACTATGATAAAAAGGACGGGCAGCAGACAGAAACATCTCTTGCATCATATGCTGTTATAATTATTTCATTTGAATTATTCGATTCGAATAATTCGGATTTAACCGTTTCACAAGGACATACAGCCATTTTTGTCGCTGTAAAATTTGTTATTCTACATCCTTTCTTTTACCTTTGTAACAGCCGTTAATGTAATGGCCATTAAATTAACGGGGATTAAATTAAGATGTGCATGAAATCGATCTTATCGCCCTCAACCGTTTTGAAGGGAAGGCATTGATAGCTGAAGTTAAGCGAAATCCAAATAAGATCAATATAGCTCGCCTATATGAGAAAGTTGCCTCCATAAAAAAACAATTATCGCATTACACATTGGAAATAAAAGGCTTGTCAATGCAGGACATGTAAATAGTCTAACGAAAACATTGAATAAACTAAACCTCCGTCGATATGATACTACTCTCGAACATAGATTTCACACTGCCGCTGGCAGATCCGGTATTGAAGTTTCTGCTGATACTGCTGATCATCCTGGCGGCTCCGCTCCTGTTGAACAAACTTAAAGTACCGCCTCTGCTGGGGCTGATCATTGCCGGCGCGATTATCGGACCAAACGGGTTTAACCTTGTTTTGCGCGACAGCAGCATCATTCTGTCAGGTACGGCAGGCTTGCTTTATATCATGTTTCTGGCAGGGCTGGAAATCGACATGGGAGACTTCAAGAAGAATAGCGGGAAAAGCCTCGTTTTCGGAATGTACACGTTCCTTATTCCTATGATATTAGGAACGGCGGTAGGATTATGGGTACTTAAATTCAGCATGGAGACATCCGTATTGCTTGCCAGCATGTTCGCCTCACATACATTGATTGCCTATCCGATCATCAGCAAACTGGGAATCAGTAAAAACAACGCGGTCAGTATCACTGTCGGGGGAACCATGATCACGGATACACTGGCTTTATTGGTGCTGACCATCATCGTTGGAATGGCAACAGGGAATGCCGATGATGCTTTCTGGATACGCCTGGGGATTTCCATCGTTGTTTTCGCATTGATAGTCCTGCTGGTATTTCCTTTTATCGGACGATGGTTCTTTAAACGGGTACATGATAATATCTCACAGTATATCTTCGTACTGGCGATGGTCTTTTTCGGAGCATTCCTGGCACAGTTGGCAGGGATGGAAGCGATCATCGGCTCATTCCTCGCCGGACTGGCATTGAACAGGCTGATACCGCAAAGCTCGCCGCTGATGAACCGGGTCGAGTTTGTCGGTAACGCGATCTTTATTCCGTTCTTCCTGTTGAGCGTCGGCATGCTGATCGACTACAGGGCTTTCTTTACCAGCTTCGAGACGATCAAGGTCGGCATAGTGATGATCGTTGTCGCTACGGCTGCCAAATATGCAGCCGCGTGGCTGACACAAAAAACATTCCGGCTGTCGGTAGACCAGCGAAGCGTCATTTTCGGGTTGAGTAATGCACAGGCGGCGGCAACCCTGGCGGCTGTCATGGTCGGATATAATGTGATCCTCGGGAGCGATGCAAATGGAGATCCTATCCGCCTTCTGAACGAGAGCGTCCTGAACGGAACGATCCTGATGATCCTGGTGACTTGTGCAATTGCCTCTTTCTCCGCACAAAAGGGGGCACATAATATCGCCATAAAAGAATCAGAAGAAGAAACGGAAGAGAATGAAACGAAAGACGAACATATCCTGATACCTGTCAGCAATGAAGAGACGGTAGAAGAACTGGTCAACCTCAGCCTCGCCGTTAAATCGAAAACAAACACCAGCGGCTTATATGCCATGAAAGTCATTGACAACCAAAGTTCGGACGACAAGACACTGAAAGCGTCCAAACGGGTGTTACAAACAGCTATCGATACGGCAGCAGCTACCGACACGAGACTGAAAGGGTTGCTCCGCTACGACCTGAGCATTTCCAATGCCATCACCAGCGTAGTAAAGGAACGGGAGATAACCGACCTGGTTCTCGGACTGCATAAAGAAAAGGATATTCCGGCAGCCTTCCTGGGCAATATCGTTGAAAACGTATTACAACACAGCAGTGTTACCACCTTTATCTACAAGCCCGTACAACCGCTTGCCACCATCAAGCGCCATCTGATTCTCATACCGGACCAGGCAGAAAAAGAAATCGGCTTTATAGCGATCATGAACCGGATATGGAACGTGTTGCAGAACACCGGAGCCAAAGTGGTATTCTACGGCTCGGAAGACACGCTGAAAGCGATAAAAAAAGTCTTTGCCAAAAGAGCCGGCGAAATATCGTATACGAACTTCAGCGACTGGGACGATTTCCTGATTGTCTTTCGGGATGTGAAAGCAGACGACTGCATGTGGGTGATATTCAGCCGGAAAGAAGGACTGTCTTACGATCCTGTAATGCCGCGTATCCCCGGATATCTGAACAAATATTTCCAAGGCAACAGCTTCGTCCTTTCCTACCCGATACAGGCGAGCATGGATGAAAGTACACGGTATCTGACTTGAAGAAATTAAAAATTGAGAATTGAAAATTAAAAATTACGGGTGGATGGTCGACAGTTTAGTAAGCTATAAAATCATAAACCGTGAACTGTTGTTGACATATTTCAGTTATATTTGCAGACTGGAACAGATAAGTAATCAATAAAATAATGAACAAAGCATTACAAAGAATGGGAGAATATGTCATGTTGATGGGGAAATCCTTATCGATCCCTGACAGATGGAGCATGTTCTTCAAACAATTGATAAAAGAAATTTATAAACTGGGAGTCGATTCGCTTTGGATTGTAATTATTATCTCAGTCTTTATCGGTACGGTTATCGCCATTCAGATTTCACTGAACATCAGTTCTCCGCTGATCCCGAAATTCACGATCGGATATACGACCCGTGAAATTATCCTGCTGGAATTTTCATCTTCTATCATGTGTCTGATCCTCGCCGGTAAAGTCGGCAGTAATATCGCTTCCGAGATCGGAACGATGCGTGTCACGGAACAGATAGACGCGATGGAGATCATGGGGGTCAATTCGGCGAATTTCCTGATCATGCCGAAGATTGCCGGCCTGATGATCTTTATACCGGTACTGGTTATATTCAGTATGTTCACAGGTATCCTGGGAGGTATTGCTGCCAGCCATTCGACAGGTACGGGTATGACACCAGCCTCTTTCGAATATGGATTGCAATTTTATTTCAATGAATTCTATATCTGGTATTCTATTATTAAATCTGTCGTTTACGCTTTCATTATCTCATCCATAGCCGCTTATTTCGGTTATTATGTGAAAGGAGGAGCACTCGAAGTCGGTAAAGCGAGTACGAATGCAGTGGTAATGAGCAGCATCATGATTCTGCTCGCAGACGTAATATTAACCCATTTAATGCTTACGTAAAAAATGATAGAAGTAAAAAATATAACGAAATCGTTTGAAGGCCGTAAGGTATTGAATGATATCAGCGCTGTCTTTGAAACTGGAAAGACGAATCTGATCATCGGACGAAGCGGTTCGGGTAAAACCGTTCTGATCAAGAACATTATCGGCTTAATGAAACCGGATTCGGGAGAAATACTGTATGACGGACGAGACCTGACATCCATGAATAAACTGGAACTGAACATGCTACGCAGGGAAATGGGAATGTTGTTCCAGGGATCCGCCCTGTTTGACAGTATGACTGTTCTGGAGAATGTCATGTTTCCACTTAACATGTTCTCAAAAGACTCCTCTAAGGAAAGAGAAAAGAGGGCTATGTTTTGCCTGGAACGTGTCAACCTTTCGGAAGCAGAACATTTATACCCGTCGGAGATCAGCGGCGGTATGATGAAACGTGCAGCCATTGCCCGTGCGATTGCGCTGAACCCGAAGTATCTTTTCTGTGACGAGCCGAACTCCGGACTGGACCCGAAAACATCGTTACTGATAGACGACCTGATTCATGATATTACGACGGAATATAAGATGACGACCGTTATCAACACCCACGACATGAACTCCGTAATGAATATCGGAGAAAACATCATCTTCATCAAGGAAGGCGTAAAAGAATGGCAGGGCACGAAAGAACAGGTTATCACCTCCAACAATAAAGCACTGAATGACTTTATTTTCGCTTCCGACCTATTCCGGAAAGTGAAGGAAATAGAAATGCAACAAGAAGAAGGATAACAAAAAACTCCGGTCGAATGACCGGAGTTTTTTTATTTAATACCCGAATATCTCCTCTTTACTCAGTTTGGTAACCGGTCCGTACTGGCCCAGGGATTTCAGATCCAGATCTTTTTCATCTCCTAGAACACAATATGTATATTTACGTCCTTTCACCCATTTTTCCTGGAATGCTTTAATATCCGCCAAAGTCATGGACGGGACTTTTTCATACAATTCCTTCCGGCTGTCGGTAGTCAATCCCAAATCCTGCGCATTCAGATATGACCATAACACGCCCGATTTCGTAATACGTTCAGTACGCATACGGGTTATCAGAGCGTCTTTTGCCAAATTAAACGCTTTCTCCGATTCCGGCATATTGTTGATGATATCATCGAATGCTTTCATCGCATCGATCATCTTGTCATTCTGGGTGGCAATAAACGTACGGTATACATACGGATATTTCAATTTGGAAGGAGTGATCAGGAATGCCCCGGCAGAATAAGCCAGACCACGGGCTTCACGCATCTCCTGGAAAACGATAGCATTCATGCCACCACCGAAATATTCGTTATACATGTTCAATGTGGGCTGAACCGACGGATCGAATTTCTCTCCCCGGTTGGATACAGCAGAGAAATAAATCTGCTTGGCATCGTATTGAGCCAACAGCACTTTATTTTCCGGTGTTTCCTGTTGTTTGAACTCGGTTGCTGCCGGAACAGGAGCCAGTTTCTCCGGAACATTATGATACTGATTAACGATATCCAGCAATGCCTGTGTTTTTTCAGGACCATAATACAGGATCTTATGTTCGTAGGTATTTATCTTGCGGATACGGTCAACCAGCTCCTGAGGATCCATCTGCTGTAACTCGGCAGTGGTCAGGACATGCGTAGACGGAGACTGCGGCCCCCAGATGGCATACTGGATCAGTTTGTTGAAATTCTGTCCCTGGTTCAATTTGGCATCCGCCCGTTTTTTCAGAATATCAGCAGCCAGATTACCGTAAGTGTCTTTATCCACCTGGGCATCCGCCAGAATTTCTTCAAAGAGAGCCATTGCCTTCGGCATATTTTCTTTCAATCCCTCCAGCATGACATATGTACGGTCCGAGCCGGGGAAAACGTTGAAATAACATGCCAGACGATAAAATTCTTCATTGATCTCTTTCAGGCTTTTCTTTGAAGTTCCCAGATATTTCATGTATTCAAAAGCCGTACCCATCGCCTTATCGTTGTTGGTGCCCATCTCAAAGACATACATCAGAGAGAAAATATCGTTCGTCATGTTCTGTTTGTAAAGGACAGGAATATCCGATTTGGCTGTCAGCTTCTGCAAATCCTTGTCATAGTCCAGAAAGACCGGTTCTATCGGAGCCACCTCGGCAGCCTGTATCTCTTTGAGGAATACACTCGAACTGTCACGGTTCATTACGATAGGAGTAATTTTAGGCTTGTCGATTTTCTTTTCATTCGGGTCCTTTCCTTCTCTTTTATAGATTAAGGCATAATTATCTCCGAAATACTTATTGGCAAACTCGACAATCTGCTGTTTGGTAACCTTGCTCAAACGATCCAACCGGGCTACCTCATCTTTCCAGTCCACCCCGTTTATGAATGCAGAAACGAACATATCCGCACGGCTGTTGTTATTATCCAGCCGATACATCTGCATCAACTTATAATTATTGATCGCTGCTTCCAGTAATCCTTCATCGAAATCACCCTTTTTCAGTTTCTCTATCTCTGCCAGGAAAAGGTCTTTTACATCATCCAGGGTTTGTCCCTGTTTCGGACGGCCACTCATTACAAAAGCATTATAATCGGCCATACCATATGTTCCGGCGTAACAACTCAGCACTTTCTGCTGCTGAACCAAATCCACATCCAACAAACCTGCTTTGCCGTTATTCACGATCTCGCCGGTGAGGTTCAGCAAATCTTCTTCCGGAGACGATGCGCCCGGAAAACGCCATCCCAGAGTCACATTTTCAGCATCTACGCCCAACACTTCTTTTACAACCGGTGCTTTGATCGGCGATTCGTGAGTCACCGGCAATTTCGGTAAATTCGGGTTCGGCTGCAGATGACCGAAATATTTATCGATCACCTCAATCGTCTTATCCGGATCAAAATCACCTGACATACAGATTGCCATATTATTGGGCACGTACCAAGTAGCATGATAGTTCTTGATATTGGTGATAGACGGATTTTTCAGATTTTCCTGAGTACCCAAAACAGTCTGTGTTCCATACGGATGATCCGGGAAAAGAGCACTCAGTACAGCTTCATACACCTTACGGCCATCGCTGGTCAGAGACATGTTCTTTTCTTCATAGACAGTCTCCAGTTCCGTATGGAAGCCGCGGATCACGTTGTTCTCAAAACGGTCTGCCTGGATTTTAGCCCAGTTGTCTATCTGATTGGAAGGGATATCTTCCGTATAGACAGTCATGTCAAATCCCGTATAAGCGTTGGTTCCGTTGGCTCCGATAGCCGACATCAACTTATCGTACTCATTGGGAATCGCATATTTAGATGCTTCATAGGATACGCTGTCGATCTGATGGTAGATAGCTTTCCTTTCAGCCTCATCCGTAGTCTTCCGGTATACTTCAAACAGTTGTTCGATCTGGTCGAGCAGCGGTTTTTCCGCCTCATAGTTCTGAGTTCCGAACTTTTGTGTACCCTTAAACATCAGATGTTCAAAGTAATGTGCCAACCCGGTCGTTTCAGCCGGGTCATTTTTTCCGCCCACCCTGACAGCAATGTAAGTCTGAATACGCGGGGTCTCTTTGTTCACGGTCAAATACACTTTCAAGCCGTTATCCAGCGTATAGATACGTGCTTTCATGGGATCATTAGGGACCGACTCGTACTTGAACGGAGAGGTCTCCTTACATGCTGCCGCCAGTAATATAATCATGGCGAGCGAGAGAAGCTGAATAATTCTACGCATAAGATTTAGATTTAGGGATTACTTAGATGCCAAATATAGGGATTTATAAATAAAAAGATTTCATAAAGGACTAAATTCTTGGTTTATAAACAAAAAAAAGCGATTATAACTCACATTATAACCGCTCCCTCTTATTGTTATCCGGATATCAGAGTCCGAATGCTTCTTTTACTTTATCCACATAATCCAGTTTCTCCCAGGTAAACAACTCCACCTCGCAAATAGTAGGTTCCGGGTTATAACGGGAAGTAAATGTCTTGGTAACAAGCTCCGGCTTACGTCCCATATGTCCGTAAGAAGCTGTTTCCAGATAGATCGGATTACGCAATTTCAGACGCTCTTCGATTGCTTTCGGACGCATATCGAAAAGATTCCATATCTTCTCTGCGATCTCGCCGTCCGACAGTTTCACATTGGCACGTCCAAACGTATTGACGAAAATATTCATCGGTTTGGCTACACCGATCGCATAAGAAACCTGTACGAGCATTTCATCAGCAACACCGGCAGCCACCAGGTTTTTCGCAATATGACGGGCAGCATAGGCTGCGGAACGGTCCACTTTCGAAGGGTCTTTTCCGGAGAATGCGCCACCGCCGTGGGCTCCTTTTCCACCGTATGTATCCACGATGATCTTACGTCCTGTCAGACCTGTGTCACCGTGAGGACCGCCGATCACAAACTTACCGGTCGGATTCACATGATAGATGATATCGTCGTTGAACAAAGCCTGCACATGAGCCGGATACTGGGCTTTTACGCGCGGGATCAGGATCTTCTTCACATCAGCTGCAATCTTCTTCTGCATGGCGATGTCGGCTTCCTCCTGGCTGATGCCTTTCGGACCGATAAACTCATCGTGCTGCGTAGAAACAACGATCGTATCGATGCGCAACGGCTTGCCGTTGTCATCATATTCAATAGTAACCTGACTCTTTGCATCCGGACGGAGGTAAGGCATCAGTTCGTTCTCGTTCTTGCGGATGTCTGCCAGCTCCCACAACAAACTGTGTGAAAGGTCGAGAGCCAGAGGCATGTAGTTTTCAGTTTCATTCGTTGCATATCCGAACATCATTCCCTGGTCGCCCGCACCCTGGTTGTAAGGGTCTTCGCGTTCAACACCGCGGTTGATATCACCGCTCTGTTCATGGATAGCAGAGAATACGCCGCACGATTTGGCTTCAAACTGATACTCGCTCTTCGTGTAACCGATCTTTTCGATCACACCGCGTGCCACTTCCTGCACGTCTACATAAGCACTTGATTTAACTTCTCCAGCCAAGACAACCTGTCCGGTTGTAACAAGGGTTTCGCAAGCAACTTTCGAGTTCTTGTCATAGGCAAGAAACTCATCCAGCAAAGCATCCGATATCTGATCGGCTACTTTATCGGGGTGCCCTTCGGACACCGATTCGGAGGTGAATAAATAACTCATTACTTTTTAATTGAAAATTGAAAATTGAAAATTGAAAATTAGATATCAGACATACCTAGAATCAATCAACAACAGACAATCGATTATTAATAATGAATTGATAACGGAAGGAATCTGTTCGCCGGAACGGCTAAGAAAAGAACTTGTTTTTAGCATTTTTTCCTGTGGTTGCAAGCAATACAAATCTATCCACATCAATTCGGAGGCAAAGATATAAATAATTGACAATTGATAATTGATAATTGACAATTATTTTTTCTTCTTTGTGTTACGAAGTGCTTTTTTATACTTGTATTCGGCTTTCATCTTTGCCGAACCCGATTTATGTGTACCTTTCAGAAAATCAGAGTATTTTATTTTTTTTTCACCGACATTTTCTTCTGAGGCTTTCTTCTTGAAAACCATTCCTCCACCGGTCAGGATCTTTTCTATGTCATTCATTGCTTTATCTTTTATAGTTCTATTTGAAAACAGTATGAAGTTACAAAATGTTGCGTTCCCGGATCAGGGATACAATTGTCTTTTTAAACACCGGATGAACCACGCTCGGAGCTATTTCAAGTAACGGTTCCATCACGAACCGGCGATCCTGCATCAACGGATGCGGCAATGTCAGTTCCGGCGTCTGCAGGATCAGGTCGTCATACAGCAGAATATCGATATCGATGATGCGGTCATGATAAGTACCGTTGCTTTTCTGCGTACGCCCCATTTCCACCTCTATCTGCTGGGTCGCTTTCAGCAGCTCCAGCGGGGATAAAGAGGTTTCGAGCCGTAAAGCGGCATTCAGGAACGTATTCTCCGACTGAAATCCCCAGGGTTCGGTTTCATAAAAACCGGAAAGGGCGAGAACATCTCCCACCCTTTCAGCTAACAGCGCAGCGGCTGTTATCATATTCCGTCTTCTATTTCCTATATTCGTACCTAAAGCCAGGTATGCAATAGCCATAAACGTACGTCTTAAATGATCAACATTGCATCGCCATAAGCTCCGAAACGGTATCCTTCTTTCAATGCCACCTCATAAGCATCCATGATCAGGTCATATCCGCCGAATGAAGCAGTCATCATCAGAAGCGTAGACAACGGCATATGGAAGTTGGTGATCATGCTGGTAGCCACACTGAAATCGTATGGAGGGAAAATGAACTTATTCGTCCATCCTTCAAACTCTTTCAGATGTCCGTCCGTGCTTACAGCCGTCTCTACCGCACGCATCACGGAAGTTCCGACAGCACAGATCTGGCGACCGTCGTCCTTACCTGTATTTACGATATCCACAACGTCTGCATTCACGATCATCTGTTCGGAATCCATCTTATGCTTGGTCAGGTCTTCCACATCGATTTCACGGAAATTACCCAATCCGGAATGAACTGTCAGGAAAGCGAAACGGCAATCTTTGATCTCCAGACGTTTCATCAATTCGCGGCTGAAATGCAGACCGGCAGCCGGAGCCACTACCGCACCTTCTTCCTTGGCGAAGATATTCTGGTAACGGTCTTCGTCGTCCGCTTCTACCGGGCGATCGATATATTTAGGCAGCGGAGTCTCTCCCAGCGCATACAATGCCTTTTTGAACTCATCATGGTTTCCGTCATACAGGAAACGCAGAGTACGGCCGCGTGACGTTGTATTGTCGATCACTTCGGCAACCATCGAATCATCCTCTCCGAAATAAAGTTTATTACCGATACGGATCTTACGGGCCGGATCAACCAACACATCCCAAAGACGAAGGTCTTCGTTCAGTTCACGCAGCAAAAACACTTCGATACGTGCCCCGGTCTTTTCCTTATTACCATATAGACGGGCAGGAAAAACTTTCGTGTTGTTGAAGATGAATACATCTTTTTCTCCAAAATATTCCAACAGGTCTTTAAAGACTTTGTGCTCGATCTCTCCGGTGTTACGGTGTACAACCATCAACCGGGATTCATCTCTGTTCTTTGCGGGATGAAGAGCGATCTGTTCCTGCGGTAAGTTAAATTTGAATTTAGATAGCTTCATAATGTTACTTTATTTATTTTCTTTTATTCTTATCATTTTTCTATCGGAGCCGCTCCGGCTTCATCAGCCACACGATCTCCAACCGCTTCATCCAGAAAAGCATCGATATCTTCCGGATTCATGCATTTATCCAATGTAATATCTCCGATACGGGTACGCTCCAATCCGATCAGATGGGCTCCCGAATGCAGAGCAACGCCGATATCACGCGCCAAAGCACGGATATAAGTACCCTTACTGCATACCACACGGATTTTAATGACCGGCAGGCTGCATTCCAACAGTTCCATCTCGTCGATCACCAGCGTCTTTGACTTCAACTCCACTTCTTCACCTTTACGTGCCAGTTCATAGGCACGCTTCCCATCCACTTTGCAGGCCGAAAAAACAGGAGGGATCTGCTGGATCGTCCCTACAAACGAATTTAGCACATCCTCAACCATCTCCCGGGTAATATGTTCCGTCGGATATACGGCATCTATCTCTTTCTCCAGATCAAACGAAGGTGTCGTTTCCCCGAGTTTCAGGGTTGCCACATATTCCTTGGTCTGGTACTGAAATTCATCGATCCGCTTGGTTGCCCTCCCGGTACAAACGATCATGACCCCGGTAGCCAGCGGATCCAGCGTTCCCGCATGTCCGACTTTTATCTTTTTTACTTTCAGCTTCCGCGATAATTTATAACGGAACTTGTTCACCAGATCGAACGAAGTCCACGTCAGCGGCTTGTTAAAATATAAAACCTCTCCTGCTATAAAATCCATTCTATATTACTTCATCAATGTACATGCAATAGTGATCAGCCCGACTATCGCACAATAAATAGCAAAGTAGATCAGCTTTCCTTTTTTCACGATATTGATCATCCACTTACAAGCCAGACAACCGGAAAGGAAAGCAGCTACAAAACCGACAACCAGCGAAAGCGTCGGAATATCTCCGGCAATATCTTCGCCCTTTACCAGCTTCAACACATCCAGCAGGGCTTCACCCAAAATCGGGGGAATAACCATCAGGAAAGAGAATTGAGCCAGTTTAGCTTTATTATTACCCAACAGCAAACCTGTAGCGATCGTTGTTCCGGAACGTGAAAGTCCGGGCAGAACGGCACAAGCCTGGGCCAAACCGATAATAAAAGCGTCTTTCATCGAAAGATTTTCTTTCTGCCGGGGTTTTGCATAATAGGAGAAAGACAGTAATGCCGCCGTTACCAGCAACATGCAACCGACTATCAGCAAACCCGAACCGAAGATCGCTTCGACTGTATCTTTGAAAAATACTCCGACAATACCGATCGGTATCATAGAAATCAGGATATTGATCACATAGCGTGTTTCACTGTTCATCTGAAACTTGAACAATCCGCGGAATATCCATTCGATCTCTTTCCAGAGTATCACTAATGTACTAAATACCGTAGCCACGTGGACTACGATTGTAAAAGCCAGATTCTCTTCTCCTTCAATTCCGAACAGCGCCGATCCGATTGCCAGATGTCCGCTGCTGCTTACAGGAAGATACTCTGTCAGTCCCTGTACGATCCCCAGCACCAAGGCTTCAAACCAACTCATTCTACCGCCTCTTTATTTTTGCTGTTTTTCAGGATTCCTACAATCATCAGGCCGAAACCGATCATCGTTACTACCGGAGCAACTACAATACGGCGTGTACTGAATATTTCCGGGTTAAAACTGGTTGCATCGGCAGAACCACCCCCACTCATCAACATAAAACCAATAATGATCACTGCCACAGCAACTGCGATCAGAATAAAATTCTCTTTTCCGAAAGCAAAATCTCTCTTAGCCATCTTTTCTGTTTATTATATATAATACAACTTATCAACACCCATACGGAGGTACTTGTTTACAGCCAACACGGTAGCCGTCACCGACAACAGGATTCCGAGCAGGAACACTGCTCCAAAAACTACCAGCAAAGCCTTCACATCCAAAAGCTGAATAAAACCGTCCAATTCGTGCTGTAAATAATATAACGAACCGGTCAGCATGAATATTGCCAGGATGGATGCAAAAATACCGCTAACGACATTATAGCGGACAAAAGGACGCCTGATAAAACCGGAAGTAGCCCCGACCAGTTTCATCGTATGGATCAAAAAACGTTTGGAATAGATCAGCAAACGGATCGTATTACTGATCAGGACAAACGATATAGCCATCAGCATAACTGCCAGCGTAAGCAGGATAATGCCCAGGCGTTTCATATTATCGTTCACCATCTGCATCATATCCTTACGATAGAGCAGGTCGGAAACGGATGTATATGTTTTAATTTTCTTTTCAATATGCTGCAGGCTGTCCGGATTGGCATATTCGGAATGCAACTTTACTTCTATAGAAGCTTGCAGAGGGTTAAAGCCCAGGAAAGTTTCGGGATTTTCTCCCAGTTCTTCTTCCAGTTCTTTCGCAGCCTGTTCTTTCGAAATGTATTCTGTGGATTTAATAAAAGGAAGTGCGTCCAGGCTTTTCTGCATCTTCTTGATGTCGGCCTCCTTCTGGTTATCTTTCAAAACAATGGAAAAGGATATATTTTCCTTCACATAAACCGATAACTGATTCCCCAGCAGTCCCATCAACAGAATCAACCCGAGTAAAAACAATACCAGGGCTATACTTATAATAGATGTAAGACGAGAATTAAAGAAAGAAACCGAGTTTACCTTATTATTTTCAGCCATCAGACGTAACCTTATTATTATTCAATAAATTGGGGAGATACGCACAGAGCGCATACCTCCCAATTTTTCTGCAAAAGAACGAATAAATTGTGAGACAGACAGCGGATTACGATTATTTAACCATTTACAAACCTGCCTGTTCACACAGATCATTCTACCGGTTCACCAAATAAGGTGGCTGAAGAAGCCCGGGTGATCCGTACCTTCACAAACTGTCCGACTTTATAATTTTTCTTATCGAAAATAACTACTTTGTTCTGACTGGTACGACCGAACAACTGTTCACGTGAACGTTTGGAGAACCCTTCGATCAGGACTTCGAACTCCTTGCCAATATCGCGCAGGTTGCTTTCTTCGGACAACTGATTCTGCAGGTCGATCATTCCCTGCAAACGGCGTACTTTCTCTTCTTCCGATACGGTATCCGGAAGATGCTTGGCTGCATATGTTCCCGGTCGTTCCGAATATTTGAACAGGAAAGCCGCATCATACCTCACTTCACGCATCAGCGAAAGGGTTTCCTGATAATCCTCTTCCGTTTCCGAATGGAAGCCGCAAAACAAGTCCGTAGCGATAGATGCCTCAGGAACTATACGGCGAATGGCGGCGATACGGTCCAGATACCATTCGCGGGTATATTTCCGGTTCATCACCTTCAGTATCTTCGAACTTCCCGACTGGGCAGGCAGATGTATGTACTTACATATATTATTATGGGCGGCAATCACACGAAGCGTATCGTCACTCATGTCTTTCGGATGAGATGTCACAAAACGGATACGCATATTGGGAGCCTCCAAAGCCACGCGTTCCAGCAACATCGGGAAAGTAACAGTTTCATCCTCTTTTTCAAAAGCATAGGAATTTACATTCTGTCCCAGCAGGGTCACTTCCTTAAAACCCTTGTCACGCATATCGCGTATCTCATTCAGGATACTCTCCACATCGCGGCTACGCTCACGACCACGGGTATAGGGTACAATACAATAAGTACAGAAATTATTGCATCCGCGCATGATCGACACAAAACCGGATATATGCACGCCTCCCAATTTCAGCGGCATGACATCTTTATAGGTCTCCTGCGTAGACAGTTCCACATTGATTGCTTTTTCACCATGCTCCACTGCTCCTATCAGATTCGGCAGATCCATATAAGAATCCGGTCCGACAACCAGGTCTGCATGATGCACATGGATCAATTCTTCCTTCACCCGTTCGGCCATACACCCCAGTACACCGATAATCAGCGACTTCTTTTTACGTTTAAGCGACTGGAAATACTGTAGTCTTCCGTAAATTTTCTGTTCGGCATTATCACGCACAGAGCAGGTATTCACGAAAACAGCATCCGCTTCTTCAATTTTGTCAGTCAGGGCATATCCGTCCATTTTCATTATGGAAGCGACTACCTCACTGTCCGCCACATTCATCTGGCACCCGTAGGTCTCGATGAACAATTTTTTCTCCTCAAATCCGGCTGCAGATTTTAAGTCTGCGCCATTTTCCTGATTCGTCATTTCGTCCTTGTTAATAAAATTTAAAATCTTACATTCTATAAAAATAAACCTCCAAAGGTTTGCACAGTTCAAATCCGAGAGCTATATTTGCATACGAAAAACGTAAATTTTTTCATAGTTAAGGTTTTGGTTAAATCGAATAAGGGTGGCTGTGAAGTTACCCTTATTTACTTTTATACCGTTTCTATTACTCTTCTCTTTCACTATTCAATTATTATTCCTACATTTGGACTGCAAAAATAATCAAAAGTTATGGATAACTTAGGCGATTGGATCTATATTGTTTTCCTGATAGTTGCAGCAGTGAGCGGTTTATTCAGTTCCAAGAACAAGAAAAAACGCCCGACTCAGGTGCTGGGCCAACCTGAATACGAGCCTGCTAAAGAGGAGCATGCTCCCTCTGGCAAAGGCTTTTGGGAAATACTGGAAGAGGTAACCACTCCTCCTGAAAAGAAAGAAAAAAAGATAAAGAAAAAAGAGATACGGCAACCGAATCCTTTCCTGGCTGCCGAACAGGAAATCCACAAATCCAAAGTCAGTTCATCCCCGATCACGAATTTTCCGACCGAAGAGGAACATGCCCTTTTAGAAGATATTGAGTTCAATAATACTGAAGAGTTAAGAAAAGCTGTTATTTACTCAGAAATACTTAACCGTAAGTATTGATCTATATTCTTTTTTAATACCTTTGCAGCCGTTTAGCTGACTAACAAGTATTTATCTAATATAAAAAAATAATATCATGGCTTTAAAATTCATCACAGCTGAAGAAGCTGCTTCGTTCGTACATCACGACGATAACGTAGGATTCAGTGGTTTCACCCCTGCCGGATGTCCGAAAGTTGTTCCGGGAGCCATTGCCAAAAAAGCGATGGAAGAACACGAAAAAGGTAATCCTTTCCAGATCGGTATGTTTACCGGCGCTTCTACAGGCGACAAACTGGACGGCGAACTGGCACGTGCAAATGCAATCAAATTCCGTACTCCATATCAGTCAAATAAAGACCTCCGCGCACTGTTGAATTCACACGGAGCGCAGTATTTCGATATGCACCTTTCCGAACTGGCACAGGACCTGCGCTACGGTTTCCTTGGAAAAATCGATGTAGCGATCGTCGAAGCTGCCGATGTAACGGAAGACGGTGAAATCGTTCCTACCAGCGGTGTCGGTATCCTGCCGACTATCTGCCGGATGGCTGACCGTATCATTATCGAATTAAACAGCCGCCACCCGAAAGAGATTCGCGGCATGCATGATATTTATGAACCGGCAGATCCTCCTTATCGTCGTGAAATTCCTGTTTATACTCCGTCAGACCGTATCGGGACTCCTTACGTAAAGGTTGATCCTGCCAAGATCGTCGGTATCGTTAAAACAGAAGAACCGAACGAAGGCGGTAAGTTCTCTCCGCTGGATGACGTTACAATGGCTATCGGTAAGAATGTTGCCGACTTCCTGGTGAGCGAAATCAAAGCCGGTCGTCTGCCGAAAGAATTCGTTCCTCTGCAGAGCGGTGTAGGCAACGTTGCCAATGCTGTTTTAGGCTGTATGGGAGCCAACGAAGAAATTCCGGCATTCAATGTATATACTGAGGTTATTCAGGATGCTGTTATCAGCCTGATGAAAGAAGGCCGCGTTAAATTTGCCAGCGGTTGCTCTTTGTCTGTAAGTAATGAAGTGATCCGTGAAATTTATGCAAACCTCGATTTCTTCAAAGACAAGATTCTTCTTCGTCCGCAGGAAATTTCCAACAACCCGGAAGTTGCCCGCCGCTTAGGTCTGATCGCTATCAACACAGCGCTGGAAGCTGATATCTTCGGTAATATCAACTCTACTCACGTATCAGGAACAAGAATGATGAATGGTATCGGTGGTTCAGGAGACTTTACCCGTTCAGCTATGCTGTCTATCTTTACAACACCTTCTACTGCAAAAGAAGGCAAGATCAGTGCTTTCGTTCCAATGGTATCCCACCTGGATCACAGCGAACACTCCGTGAAGATCATCATCACAGAATACGGTGTAGCCGACCTGCGTGGCAAATCTCCGATCGAACGTGCCAACTGCATTATCGACAATTGCGTGCATCCGGATTACAAGCCGTTATTGAGAGAATATCTGGAAATGGGTGTGAAAGGCCATACTCCGCAGAACCTGAAATGTTGCTTCGCTTTCCACGAAGAACTGGCAGCAAGCGGCGACATGCACAATGTAGACTGGAGCAAGTACAACAAGTAATTGCTACCTTATATAATATAGGAAATCCCGAAGTGTTTTCATTTCGGGATTTTTTTTGCCTTATTTTCAACTGCAGCCGGCCTAAATCTCGTTTTAAACGAACCTTTAACCCGTTTTAAACAAGAATAATTTCGTTTTAAACGAGATTATGCTTCGTTTAAAACGAGATTATGCTTCGTTTAAAACGAGATTATGCTTCGTTTAAAACGAGTTTTCATTAGCAAATTTAGCCATTGTATATTCAAAGTAAAAAGATGATATACCGATTTTATACCGTAACAAAATCGTATGTATTAAAAATTATAACGGAGAGTTGTATAAATTTGTCAACGCAAATAATTCACTAACAGGCAATAACAATTCAACCCTTTTAAACCATTTTAAACCATAAGTCAGGATTTTCATCAGCTACAGACGCTTACAGACAAATAATTTATCTACTGTCAATCTCCCACCTCTACGAAAACATTTGTATCCGATGTTTTTGTTGATGTGAAGTCATTAATAATAAAAGATAAAGAAAAGCATACACAAAAACATTGACAAAGTCTTTGAAGAACTCTGTCTATAAATCAATGTTATAATACCAATTGACGAGATGAGCAAAATGTTACCCAAAATGTTCGTTTTTGATCAGTAAGACATCATAGGGAGGAATATCTACCATCGCCTGGCGATAGTGCGGTTTACAATTTGACTTTTTACAATTTGTTTTTCTCATTGTACAATAAAAATATCTATATCGAAAAAAGAGCTATTAGCCGGTATGACGATTTTTTTTCATGATAATATTTCTTTTTGCATAAAAATAAATTGTAATTATGATATATTTGTTTAAATTGCACAGCTTTTCATAGTGAATTCAAAAATGACTATGGAAAAAATAGCAGTTATAACCTTAAATCCTTACTAGTTTGAGCAAATAATGATTCAGTTCATATTAAACTCAGGATTTAGTCGATATAAGCTGAATATTACTTAAAAATAACTGTTAGTACGATTGTAAACATACAGAGTTCTTCAAAGACTCTGGCAAAATATATTTTTATTAACCTAATAAGATGTCTATGATGAAAAAGTTAACTTTAGCAATGCTATTCCTATTTATAGGAATCAGTATGGTGATTGCTCAGACGAGGCAAGTAACAGGTACCATTATTTCCGCAGAAGACAATGAACCCATTATTGGTGCTTCTGTAATAGTGAAAGGTACAACTATCGGCACAGTATCGGATCATAACGGTGCCTTTTCATTGGAAGTTCCCAACACCACAAAGACTCTGATGTTTTCTTATGTTGGAATGGTTGGAAAAGAAGTTCCGGTTCAAAACATTATGCATGTCGTGTTGAACACAGCTTCAACCGAGTTGGATGAAGTTATGATCGTTGCTTACGGAACAGCCAAAAAATCTTCATTTACAGGTTCCGCTGCAAATATCAAAACTGAAAAACTGGAAAATCTTCAGGCTGCTTCATTGACAAAAGCTTTAGAAGGTGCAGCTCCGGGTATTCAGGTAACAGGAAGTACCGGTATGCCGGGAGATAATGCAAAAATCCAAATCCGCGGCGTTGGCTCAGTAAATGCATCGAACGATCCGTTATATGTTGTAGACGGTGCACCGTTCGACGGTGATATCAGCACGATCAATACAGAAGATATTTCCAGTATCACAGTATTGAAAGATGCCACTTCAGCAGCTTTGTATGGAGCCCGCGGCGCAAATGGCGTAGTTATGATCACGACCAAGAAAGGAACCTCCGGAAAGGTTCAATTGAATGCAAAAGTAAATTTGGGTGTCGTTTCACGTGCAATTCCGGAATACAACCGTGTAAGCACAGGAGAATACTATGAATTAATGTGGGAAGGCTGGCGTAATGCATTGGTAAACAACAATGGATATACACCCGAACAAGCTGCTGCAACGGCTAGCGGAGGCGATAAAAATGGTATCGTTGGTAAATTAGGAGGATATAATAGCTATAACGTAGCAAACGACCAGTTGATCGGAGCAGATGGAAAGCTGAATCCTAACGCCCGTCTGTTATATAATGACGACTGGAATAAAGAGTTATCACGTACAGCTTTACGTCAAGAATATAATGTCTCCGTAAATGGAGGTGGACAGAACTCTACATTTTTTGCTTCTGCGTCCTATACAAATGAAGAAGGAATGGTTAAATGGTCTGATTTTGAACGCTTCACCGGACGCGTCGGATTAACGAGCCAAATCAATTCATGGTTGAAAGTCGATGCAGGTTTATCCGGTGCGACTTCCAAGCAAAACGGCTTCCTGGCAGAAGGTTCTTATACAACCAATCCGTTCTATTATGGACGTATGATGGCTCCGATCTATCCGATCTATCAATATGACGGCAATGGACAAATTGTCAGAAATGCGAACGGTGATATTATGTATGATATGGGTGGAGGTAATTCTCCTTATGCCTGGGCCGGCCATACACGCCAATATGCGCCCAATTCAAACCTGATGGTTACCTTACCGCTCGATGACCGCTCTACAGAACGTAACATGATTTCCGCTCGTGTATCTGCTGAAATTAAATTCCTGAAAGATTTCACCTTGAAAATTTCCGGTAATACAGATATCAGCAATGACTACAAAACGACTTACCAGAATAATATGTATGGTGATGCTGAAGGCGTATCCGGACGTTCTACCAAGAACTATATCAAAAAGAATTCATATACATTCAACCAGATCCTGACCTGGAACAAATCATTCGGAGACCATAATTTGGCATTGCTGGGAGGACATGAAAACTACATGTATACATACCGTTACCTGGAAGCTACCCGTACAGGTTTTACTGTTCCGACAACAGAAATCGTTGCCGGCTCCGTAGCGGAAGGTTCTACTTCCTACACGAACGAATACAGTTTGGAAGGTTATCTGTTCCAGGCAAATTATGATTATGCCAATAAGTACTATTTGTCCGGTTCATTCCGTTACGACGGAACCTCCCGTTTTTACAAAGATGCCCGTTGGGGTACATTCTGGTCATTGGGAGCTTCCTGGCGCTTGAGTGAAGAAGATTTCATCAAAGATATCCATTGGATCGACAACCTAAAACTGAAAGCTTCTTACGGACAGCAAGGTAACGACAATATCCTGGACGAATGGGGAGATCCGATCTATTTCGGATGGCAGAGCCTGTATTCATTTGATGATAAAAACAACGGAACACTGAACGGTGCCGTTCATAACCAACTTTTAAACAAGAAACTGGAATGGGAAAAGAACTCCAATTTGAATGTTGGTGCTGAGTTTGCCATGTTCGACTTCCTTCGCGGTGAGATAGACGTATTCAACCGTGTATCCAGCAACTTGTTGTTTAAAGCTCCGAGACCACAGTCTACCGGTATCGAATATATGTGGCAGAACATCGGAACCATGCGCAATACCGGATTGGAAGTTTCACTGGGATTCGATATCTTCAAAAAGACTGATTTCCACTGGAGTCTTGACCTGAATGCCACATTCTTCAAAAACAAGATCACAAAGATGCCGAAAGACTCTGACGGCAAAGCACAGGAGATCATTAACGGAACCAAAAAACTTTCTGAAGGACATTCAATTTATGAATTCTGGTTACGTGAATATGCAGGTGTAGACCCCGAAGATGGTAGCGCTCTATATTATAAAGATATTGAAGATGCCAACGGCAATGTAACAGGCCGTGAAACAACTAAAGACCAGAATGCAGCCAGCTATTATTATATGGGTGATGCTATACCTGACCTGTATGGTGGCTTCACAAACAGCTTTAGTTATAAAGGCTTCGATTTATCCATTTTCTTCAGCTATCAGATCGGAGGTCAGATGTACGACTCCAATTACCTGGGCTTGATGCATCCGGGATCATTTGGTACACACTGGTCTACGGATATTTTGGACCGCTGGCAAAAACCGGGTGACATAACAGATGTTCCCCGCTTGCAGAATAACTATACGGCTGCCAATGCAGCATCTTCACGTTGGTTGACAAATGCCAGTTATCTGGCTCTGAAGAACGTAACGCTCTCTTATACGTTACCGAAAACTATTCAGAAAAAACTGGATATGAAGAACTGTAAGATTTTCCTGACCGGCGATAACCTGTTCTTGTTGAGTAAACGCAAAGGTATGGATCCGCAACAGAGCTTCAACGGAACAGCCGATTATACATACGTGCCGAATCGCGTAGTAAGTTTAGGTATTAATGTCACATTCTAAAACATGTATCAAGCAATGAAAAAAATATTTTCCTATATTATAATCTGTTCATCCCTGCTGATGGCTTCGGGATGCGGCGAGGACTATCTGGAAAGAGTTCCGACTAACAGTGTTACAGACGAAGACCTGTTCTCTACGGTAAATGGTGCGGAAACTGCACTGAATGGCATTCACCGTTCCACGTATGCTTATTATGACAATCACGGACGGTTCGGTCAAAAATCTATCGATATCATTATTGATTTCATGGCGGATGATTATCTGCAATTGGAACGTGGATATGGCTGGTTCGTTTCCTGGTATCAATATCTGAATAACCGGAATATCAACTCTGCTGATCTGGAATTTGCCTGGTCCTACTATTACGATATTATCGATAATGTCAATTTGCTCCTGGCAAACGTAGACAATGCTTCCGATGCAGCATTAAACGAAAGTCTTGTCAAAAATATTAAAGGACAGGCATATGCTTACAGGGCTTACTCCTATTGGCAATTAGTGCAAATGTTCGCTTATCGCTATGATTATAATGGAAATAATACCCAACTGGGAGTTCCATTGGTATTGGATAACAGCGGAGAATCCAAGCCCCGTTCCACAGTTCAGGAGGTTTATGAACAAATCTTCAGTGACATCGATCAGGCAATAACATTACTGACCGAATCAGACGAATCCCGTCCGAACAAATCACATATCAACCTGAATGTGGCACAAGGTTTCAAAGCCCGTTTTGCTTTGACTACCGGTGATTGGGCTACTGCCGCCGATATGGCAAACAAGGCACGTCAAGGCTACGAGCTGACCAGCAACTATAAAAATGGATGGAATGATTCGAATGACAGCGAATGGATTTGGGGAGCCCTTTTGATCGATGAGCAACAGACTAGTTATGCATCTTTCTTCTCACATGTAGACCCTAATTTCGGAGGATATGCCTCGATGGGCAGTTTCAAATTAGGAAGCACGGAGATCATTGATTATATGGCGGATACCGATCAGCGTAAACAATTGTTTGATGAGGACCGTGTAGGCTACAAATTCACTGGTTTCGGAGACTGGACTAACGATTACATCTACATGAAATCCGGAGAAATGTATCTGATCGAGGCAGAAGCTCTCGCGCGTCAGAATAAAGATACAGAGGCACAGGATGTTATTTTTGAACTGACTAAAAATCGTGATCCGGAAGCTCAGAAACCGACTGTAACAGGTGAAGCTTTAATCCAGCACATTTTGATGGAACGCCGTTGCGATCTGTGGGGAGACGGTTTCCGCCTGTTCGATATCAAACGTTTGAATATCGCTATGGACAGACGCAACAAAGGACATAACGAAACATTCTGGGACAAAGCCGGTTACTTTGAAGCAGGAGCAAAAGAACTTCTGTTCCTGATCCCAAAACAAGAAATGGACGCCAATCCGTTGATGGAACAGAATCCATTATAACGAAAAGGATATTCCGTTTTTCAATAAATCAATAAAGCCTTAATTAAAAACCTATTATTTACAAGACACACATTAATTTTGACAGCCGGGATTTGTAGTGATATAAGTCCCGGCTTTTTTAATTCCGTTTCAGCCACAAAGAGAAAAAACGATCATAAACCATATAAAAGGCTCCTTCTTTCGTAACAAAATCTTTTTCAAGCAATCCTTTTAGTGCCGATTGAACTGAACTACTCGACGGCAAACTATATTTATGGATAAACTTTCCGGAAGTCAGCGCCGTTGCTTTTCCTTCCTTACAAATGGCAATCATCAATTCTTTTTGTTTTTCCGGTAATTGATAAAGCAATTCGGAATAAGTAAAGGAATATGAATCCAAAATAAAGTCCACGGCCTGTTCAATCATTTCGCTATTGCAAACCTCTCCTTTCGGAGTCATTGCAAAAAGAATATTCAATATTTTTTGCAGATACCAGGTGATTCCTTCAAAACGATCATACAAAGAATCAATGACTGCAACATCAATATTCTTTTGAGCCATTCTGAAATGATGTTGTGCAAACTCTATGTATTTCTGTTTATCGATTGCCGACAAATGTAGAATAGATACACTTTGATAAAAAGGACGGGCAGGACTAATGAACATTTCTCCCATTAGATGACGTTGTGAACCGGCAAATATAAAATGAGCATTGTTACAATGCTGGACATAAGTACGTAACAATGCCTCCGTATTCTTTTCCGGATATTGAGCGACCTGTTGAAATTCGTCGATTGCAACAACACAAGGCTTATCGGATACAGCCAGATAATGAAAGATTTCATCCAAAGTCGTTTCCGGTGATTTGATATCTCCCAGTTCCAAATTCCATTGTGGCATTCCCGACATATCCAATGAGAAGCCAGCCTTTAAAGAAACCAAACTATTAACAAACACTTCCCATGCCTTCCGTCCTTTCGGTTTTAAAGTAGTCAGAATCGCTTTTCCTAACTGGAAAACGAACTCACGGAGCGTTTTAGTCGCATAAATATCAATCAGGAAGGTATAATAATTCTCCTTTATTTCATTCAATTGAAAACAATGTCGAATCAATCCGGTCTTTCCCATACGCCGGGTAGAGATGATAGCCACATTATTTTCGTTGATCAGCCAACGAAACAACTCTTCCGTTTCCCTTTCGCGATCACAAAAATATTCGGGAGCGATGTAACCACTGGTTACGAATGGATTATTTATCAGTGTCATACAATTTCCTTTTTACGCAAAGATAATTATTATCTTATAATAATCATCATAGTGTAATCGGAATCCGGTTTTAGTTCCATCCGGTAGAAAAAAAAATTCCTTCCGAAAGAAATCTGAATTTCTCCCGGAAGGAATCTTTTTTATCTATAAAGACAACTGTCTTTACTATATACTAAATTATCAGGGTTGTTTTCCGATATAAGCCAGGATACCGCCGTCAACATACAATACATGTCCGTTTACGAAGTCGGATGCATCGGAAGCGAGGAATACAGCAGGTCCCATCAAATCTTCCGGAGTTCCCCAACGGGCAGCCGGTGTCTTTGCGATAATGAAAGAATCGAACGGATGACGTGAGCCGTCCGGTTGAGTTTCGCGAAGCGGAGCCGTCTGCGGAGTAGCGATATAACCCGGACCGATACCGTTACACTGGATGTTATATTGACCGTATTCGGAAGCGATATTACGAGTCAGCATCTTCAAACCGCCCTTAGCAGCCGCATAGGCAGAAACGGTTTCACGTCCCAGTTCACTCATCATGGAACAGATATTGATGATCTTTCCGTGACCTTTTTTGATCATGGAAGGGATAACTGCTTTTGAAACGATGAACGGAGCATTCAAATCCACATCGATCACCTGACGGAATTCGGCAGCCGACATTTCATGCATCGGAATACGTTTGATAATACCGGCATTGTTTACCAAAATATCGATCACACCTACTTCTTTCTCGATCTGGGCAACCATTGCATTTACCTGCTCTTCCCTGGTTACATCACAAACATATCCTTTTGCATCGATGCCTTCCGCTTTATAAGCTGCCAGACCTTTATCTACCAATTCCTGTTTGATATCGTTGAAAACGATCTTTGCACCTGCCTGGGCAAAGGCAGTAGCCAGTGCGAAACCAATTCCGTAAGAAGCACCTGTTACAAGTGCCACTTTTCCTTCTAATGAGAAATTTACCATTTTAGTATTCGATTTATTTTAAGTCTGTAATTTTAGAAAAATCCTGATCACCATAATCGAGGTTCTCACCACCCATACCCCAGATAAAGGTATAGTTGTGAGTAGCAGCCGCACTGTGGATAGACCATTCAGGAGATAAAACAGCCTGGTCGCCTTTCATCCAGATATGACGGGTTTCGTCTACCTCACCCATAAAGTGGCAGATAGCCTGATCTTCAGGGATATCGAAATAGAAATAAGCTTCCATACGACGGCTGTGAACGTGTGCCGGCATTGTATTCC
>ENA-OWPN01000529-OWPN01000529.1-human-gut-metagenome-genome-assembly--contig:-NODE-529-length-51247-cov-39.830872_pt1 | contig 51247 bp, 38 predicted proteins | sample MGYA00248266_ERZ651850 | MGnify/ENA primary metagenome ERZ651850 (study PRJEB26924, sample SAMEA4378296) | human gut metagenome | biome: human gut; feature: human-associated habitat; material: faeces... | reverse complement strand
GCTGCCGGAGCGGTGCTTAAGCCGCAAGGCGGGAATTGTGCGGTGTTGCCCTAACAATTCAGCAAAGCCCGCCCATGACGATGCCCGCATCGTGCCGCACGATCGATATACTTTGCAGCTGCTTTTCAAATAACATCAAACCCAATATTTACTGAGCGGCGCTCCTGCGCCGCAGGCCACCATAATGATTCATTATTCTTTATTACTTATTCTTTTTTTCGCGCCCAACTCCTAACGATCTCTCTGCCTAATTTTCTTTCGTTAAATTTGCCATTTTCCGTTTTCTCCAAACTTTCACACACTTGTTTGTAAATAATCATGAATTTATCACAAATGTATTGACGATGGGGCAGGTTTGGCGTATGATACAGATATTGAAACAAATATTCCGACAAACATGAAATTTGAGAAACAATAGTTCGAAACCGTCTTCGTGTGGCAGCCAGCCGCGGGGTATTTGTTGCCGGGTAACCGGGGCGCAAGGCAGTATTGGCCTTGGTTTACCCATTTTTGTGGAACACGCCGCTTTCGCTTGCAACCCTGATAGCGGCATTATAAAAAGGGAAACCATATTAAGGAGGATACCCCATGAAAAAGTCAGTCAGCCGTACCTTGGCCATGGCTTTGGCCGCCTGCATGGCAGCAGGCACTTTGGCCGCCTGTGGAAGCAGCGGTTCTTCCGCGGTCGCTTCCAGCGCAGCTGAGTCTACCGCAGATTCCTCTGCCGCTTCCACCGAATCCGGCACCCCGGATTACTCCAATGAGGACCCCATCAACATCCGAATTTATCTGTCGGATAATGCTACCCTTCCTTATAAAGAAGACTGGCTCACCTTTACCGAAGTGCAGAAGCGCTGCAACGTCAACTTGGACGTTGAGGCCATTCCTATTGCGGACTACTCTACCAAGGTTTCTCTGGCACTGAATACCGGCGAGAACGTTCCCGATGTCATCCTGTACCAGTCCACCACCGGTGAGAATGCTTCTTTGGCTCTGAACGGCGCTCTGGTTCCCATCAGCGACTACAGCGACTGGACCCCCAACTTCAACGCACGCGTTGAGGAAATGGGCCTGCAGGACGATGTGGATATGCTGAACCTGCAGGACGGCAAGCGCTACTATATGCCGTCTTTGACCGATAAGCCGTTCTACGACGGCGGCCTGATCCTGCGTGAGGATTATCTGGAATCCAAGGGTCTGGAAGCCCCCAAGACCTTTGATGACCTGTACGAGATCCTGAAAGCTTACAAAGCTGATTATCCCGATTCTTACCCGCTCACCATTCTGGCTGGTCCCCGCGTTCTGTTCCGTATGACGATGCCTTCCTTCGGCATCAGCGTGGGCAAAAACAGCGCCGATGGCTCTTACGTTCTGAGCTATGATTACGACAACAAGGATTTCTTTGCTGGCGCAATTGATGATAAGTGCAAAGAATACTTCGCATTCCTGAACAAGCTCTACGCCGAAGGCCTGCTTGACCCCGAAATGGCTGACCCCATTGATGGTGATAAGTGGAGCCAGAAGATGGCTACCGGTTCTTCCATGGCCACCTACGCTTACTATGACCAGATCGGCGGCGTGGAAGCTGCCAGCGAGATCGACGGCTTTAAACTGCAGATGTATGCACCGCTGGAAGGCCCCGCAGGTGCCCACCACCAGCCCAAGTCCCGCACCGGTTCCGGCATCATGTTCCCCAAAAAGACTGCTGAACGCGATGATTTCGAGCGCATTGTCCGCACCATCGATGAAATGTTCTACTCTGAGGAGAATGCAAAACTGTGGTGCCTGGGTGTTGAAGGCGTGACCTACACCATGGACGGCGACAAGATCGTTTACTCTGACGACATTGTGAACAGTGCTGACGGCATTTATAAGAGCATGCAGCTCAAGTACGGCTGCGGTTCCGACGTTACCCAGATGGTCTGGATCAACGAGCGTGAAATGTCCAAATACGACGAGAACTATGCCGAAATCAACACCGAAGTTGCTGCAATGGATGATGCTATCCAGCCCGTACCTCCCACCCCGCAGTTTGACGACCTGACCGCTGAGGATGCCGCCAGCCTGCGCACCCCGCTGGGCGATACCTTTGAAGTTTGGGCAGATGCTTTCATCACCGGCAAGAAGAGCACCGACACCGATTGGGATGCTTACGTTGCTGAAATGAAGAACCTGAGCATTGACCAGTACCTGCAGATGTACAACGACAACAATAAGTAAAATATTGACCAGTTGATCCTCAGCAGGGGGCATATCCGTGGAGGATATACCCCCTGCTTTTATTTTTAAGGGCAGGCGCGGTTCGCGCCGCCCCCAACCAAAGGAGCGCAATCCATGGGTAAGGCAAAAGCAAAGCTTACGCCGGCCGAAAAGGCCCAGCGGCGTTTGCATACCATCAAGCACCTGAAGCAGTACAGCGCATTATATGCCATGATGATTCTGCCGCTGCTGTATTTCATCATCTTCAAATACGTTCCCATGTTCGGCAACATTCTGGCATTCCGGCGCTACCGCCCCGGCCAGGGTATGTTTGGCACCGAATGGACCCTGCGCTACTTTGAGCGGTTCCTGAAAGACCCCGCTTTCTGGCGCGCATTCCGCAACACGTTAGTGGTTTCGCTGGAAAACCTGGTTATCAACTTCCCGCTGCCCATTATCTTCGCAATCCTGCTGAACGAAGTGCGCAATAAGCATCTGAAAAAAGTTGTGCAGACTATCTCCTACATGCCGCGCTTTATCTCCACGGTGGTCGTTATCGCCATCATGAACGAGATTCTTTCTCCCAGCACCGGCCTGCTAAACAACCTTCTGCACAACGTCTTCGGTATGACCCCCATCTACTTCATGAACGAGCCAGGCTGGTTCCGCCCGCTGTACATCCTGTCGGAATCCTGGCAGTACACCGGCTGGACCGCCATCATCTATCTGGCCGCTATCACCGGCATCAGCAGCGATCTGTATGAAGCCGCTGAGATGGATGGCGCCACCCGCCTGCAGCAGATCTTCCACGTGACCATCCCCTCCATCATGCCTACCATCATGGTCATGCTGATCATGAACGTTGGCCGTATGCTGAGCATTGGCTATGAAAAGGTCCTGTTGATGTACACTCCGTCTAACTCCGGCGTCAGCGATATCATTGATACGCTGGTTTACCGCACCGGTCTGCAGAACCAGAACTACTCTTACGCAACGGCCATTGGCCTGTTTGGCGGCATCATTGGTCTGATTCTGGTTTCAGGCTCCAACGCAATCAGCAAAAAGCTGACGGACGAAAGCCTGTATTAAGTGAGGCAAAAAGATGAGCAAGTATTATAAAACAAAAGAAAACGTCGTTTTTGACACCATTGTCAACCTGGTCATGATCTTTACCCTGCTTGTCTGCTTTTTGCCGTTTGTGTATATGGCAGCGCTGTCCTTCTCCAGTTCCAAGGCCATCATCAACAACCAGGTCCTGTTCTGGCCAGTCGGCTTTAACCTGGATGCTTACAAGCAGATCTTCACCTACCCCAACTTTTTCCAGGCATATGGCAATACCTTTATTTATACCATCGGCGGTACTACCATCGCTATGTTGATGACGATCATGTTCGCCTATCCCCTGTCCAAAGACAACCTGATGGGCCACAAGTTTTTCATGAAGATCGTTGTTATCTCGATGTTTTTTGCCGGCGGCATGATCCCCAACTACCTGCTGGTATCCTCTTTGCACCTGACCGGCACCCGCTGGGCTATGCTGCTGCCCTTCTGCATCAGCCAGTTCAACCTGATCATCATGATCAACTCTTTCAAATCTCTCCCGCACGAGCTGGAGGAAGCTGCTCTTATTGACGGCCTGGGCTATTGGGGCATTCTGCGCCGCATCATTGTGCCGCTTTCCACCGCTGCCATTGCAACGGTCGGCCTGTATTATGCGGTGTTCTTCTGGAACGACTGGTTCAATTCTTTGATCTACCTCAATAAGGAGCAGTACCCCGTTATGCTGTTCCTGCGCAACATTGTCAACGGCACTGCCATGGTTGGCGATGGTGCAGGCTCTGCGGATAAATCCTCCCTGGGTATTGCCATCAAGTCTGCCGTTATCATTGTTTCCACCCTGCCCATCATCATCCTGTATCCCTTCCTGCAAAAATACTTCGTCAAGGGCCTTACTGTCGGCGGCGTCAAGGGTTAATGCCCGCCGCACAGCAGGCAGGGCTCTACACCTGCCAAATGCGAGGAATTGTTTATGGTAAAACTGGATCATATTTCAACCGAGCAGCGGAACCCGGCAACCAGCCATATTGATGAGGTTTCAACGCTTGAGATCGTCCGCCTGATGAACCAGGAGGACAAAAAAGTAGCCGAAGCGGTGGAAGTGGTTCTGCCGCAGATCGCTGCAGCTGTGGATGTGATTTACGCCGCGCTGCAAAAAGGCGGACGGCTGATTTATTGCGGATGTGGTACTTCCGGCCGTCTTGGCGTGCTGGATGCAGCCGAATGCCTGCCTACATTCAGCGCCGGGCGCGATATGGTGAATGCCGTTATTGCGGGCGGCCAGCGCGCCATGCTGATCCCGGTGGAGGGCGCCGAGGACAACCGCGACCTTGGCAAAGAGGACTTGGAAAAGCTGAATTTCAGCCAGAAGGATGTTCTGTGCGGTATTGCCGCCAGCGGCCGCACCCCCTATGTGCTGGGTGCGATGGAGTATGCCCACAGCCTTGGCGCAGCGGTCATCAGTGTAACCTGCTGCCCCGGCAGTGAGGTAGACACCCGGGCTGACATTGGCATTTCCCCCATGCCGGGGCCGGAAGTTATTACCGGTTCCACCCGCCTGAAAAGCGGCACTGCCCAAAAAATGGTGCTGAACATGCTTTCCACCGCCACCATGATCAAGCTGGGCAAAGTGTATGGCAACCTGATGGTTGATGTGCGCGCCAGCAACGAAAAGCTGGTGGAGCGCTGTGTACGCATTGTGCGCACCGCCACCGGTGCCGACAGTGTTGCCGCCCGCAACGCCCTGGAGCAGTGCGGTTACAGCGCCAAAACCGCTATCCTGATGATTCTCTGTAAAATTGACGCCCCCACCGCGGAAGCAAGACTGGAAAAAACACATGGGAGAATTGCGGAAGCGCTGAACAACCTATAATTCAGAATTAACAATTAGGAATTGAATGAATCATTAAAAAAGAATAAAGCATAATGTTGGTGGACCGCGGCGCACTTGCGCCGCTCAGGAAATATTAGGTTTGCTGCTATTTGAAGCTGAGTGATGAACCATATAACATCCTGTAGGGCGCGATGCCCTCATCGCGCCGGCGTTCACGGTACGACAATCAAAAATTGTAATACGCCTATACTCCACCACAAATTCCTAATTTCTCATTGCTCATTTCTAATTCATATGAACTCCTACCTCCTAATTCTTAACTCCTAACTAACACGGGTGCTTACCATGAAAATTTTTGCTCAAAAACTTCTGGTGGGCCGTACATTCCTAGCCAATCAGACCGTGACGGTCGAAGACGGCCAGATCACTGCCATTGGTGGCGGGGGTCCGGCCGATTTTTCTGTCTGGGCCTTAACACCCGGACTGGTTGACCTGCACTGCCACGGCGGCCAGGGCTTTGACCCGGAGCTGAATGAACGCCCCCTGCCCGAGTTCCTGACCATCCTGCTGTGCCACGGCGTAACGGATGTGCTGCTCACCCTTGGGGCGGAGCCGCTGCCCACCATGCGCCGGGCGCTGGCGGTGGTACAAACCGCCATGCAGCAGCAGGCCGCAGGCAAACTGCCCGGCGCGCATATTTTGGGTGTTCATCTGGAAGGACCCTTTTTGAGTCCCGAACGTCCCGGTGCCATGCCACCCGCCGCGCTGCTGCCGCCAACCCTCGCCGCGTACCAGACGCTGGTACAGGGGTATGAATCCGTCATCCGGCAGGTGACCCTTGCCCCAGAACTTCCCGGTGCGCTGGAACTTGGCGCAGCTCTGGCGGCGCGAGGTATCCGGGTGCAGGCCGGGCACACCGATGCTGATTACGAGACCGCCCAGCGTGCTTTTTCTGTTGGATTTACAGGTCTGTGCCATACCTTCAACGCCTGCCGCCCCCTGCGCCACCGCGACCCCGGTGTGGTGGCCGCCGCTCTGCTGGATCCTAACGTGACCACCGAGTGCATCTGCGATCTGGTTCACCTGCACCCCGCCGCTTTGCAGCTTGTCTACCATATGAAAGGCCCTGAAGCGATGATTGCCGTATCCGACAGTGTGGCTACCCATGGTCTGCCCGATGGACGCTACACCGTGGCCGGGCAAGATTATATTGTGCAAAACGGTGTGAGCCGCTGCGCAAACGGCACCCTGGACGGTGGCGGTGTTTATCTGGACGGTGCAGTGCGCAATTTGCAGAGCATTGGGATCCCCGCACAGGACGCCTGCCTGATGGCATCTACCACCCCCGCCGCCCTGCTCGGCCTGCCCCGCACCATCCACCCCGGCCACCCCGTCGTACTGGTAGGATGGAGCGAAGGATGGCAGGTGGAGAGGGTATGGCGAGATAGTTAGGAGGGAGGAGTTAGGCGTTGGCGGCGCGGCAAGGTACGGTATGAAATCATTAGAAATTAGCAATGAGTAATTAGGAATTGCTTGTGAGGATGAGATTCGTCATCGGCTAACGGGGACGCTATACCGCAATTTGCAGAATGGTGCAAGGCTTTGTCTTACGGTAGGGCGGGGGTACCCGACCCCACCGAGACAGTGCCCTATTCCACGCTATAAAGATGTTGTGACATCTATCCCGCGAATTCAGAACGTTTTGTGGGTTTTAATAAACAACGAACCTGATATCTCCTGAGCGGCGCAGCGCGCCGCGGTCCACCAACATTATTCTTTTTTCTCTTCGCTCCGCTCACCCTCAAATTTCTCATTACTAATTTCTAATTCTCCACAACGCTCCATCGAGGTTCAACCATGTTTCTTTCCGGTATTGATATTGGCGGTACAAGCATTAAGTTCGGCATTTTTGATGAACAGCTGAACCTTTTGCAGCAGTGGAGCCGCCCCACACCCAAAGAACCTGCCGAAGCCGCCGCGCTGATTGCGGCGCAGTTGGAACCGTATCACGTTGCGGCTATTGGGGCCGGTGCGCCCGGCACGCTGAACGCTGCGCGCGAAACCATTACGGCGGATAATCTGGCATGGGTAGATGTGCCCCTTGCTGCGTTGCTGCGCCGGGCGTCCGGTCTACCCGCGGTGGTCATTAACGATGGCCACGCGGCAATGTTGGCCGAAATGCGTTCCGGTGCACTGCAAAATGTACAGACAGGTATTCTGCTCACCCTGGGTACCGGCATTGGCGGGGGCATTGTCATCAATGGGCAGTGCTGGCGCAGCCCCACCGGGCTGGCCCCGGAACTGGGGCATATCATCACCCACAGCGACGGTCTGCCCTGCCCCTGCGGCCAGTGCGGCTGCTTTGAACAGTACGCTTCGGCCACCGCGTTGATCCGCATGGCCGGCGGCGAGTCCCCCGCCGACCTGATTGCTCGCGCCCGCAGCGGCAATGCTGCGGCGCAGGCCGTGTTTGCCCAGTATGTGCACGAGCTTTGCACCGGCATTGTTTCCCTCAACTCCATTTTTGCGCCGGAGGTCGTAGCCCTGGGCGGCGGCATCAGCGAGGCAGGCGATTTTCTGCTGGATGCCTGCCACACCACTTTGGCCCGCCGGCACGCCAACCCCCAGCCCACCCTCCGCCTTGCCGCCCACCGCAACACCGCAGGAATCATTGGCGGGGCGATTGCAAGTTTGAAGTTAGGGCAACACCGCACAATTCCCGCCTGAGCGGTGCTTAAGCCGTTAGGCGGGAATTGTGCGGTGTTGCCTTAGACTTTTTCCTACCGCCAATTCCTAATCTCTCATTGCTAATTTCTAATTCACATCAACTCCGAACTCCTCCCTCCTAACTCCTACCTATTTTCGAGGTGCCCTATGCCTACCACGATTGATAATCTCCTTTCCCGCATGACATTGGAAGAAAAGATCGGCCAGATGATCCTGGCCAGTATCGAGGTATCCCGCATGGATGCGGGCACGCGGGAATTTTTACGCAAAAATCATATCGGCAACGTTATTTTGTTTGGTAAAAACTGTGCCGGGCGGGCCGCGCTGGCGCAGTTGAACGCTGAGATCCAGCACACCGTTATGGCGGAAAATGGTCTGCCTGCTCTTATCGCCATCGACCAGGAGGGCGGCTGTGTTACCCGCCTGCGCAGCGAAGCCACGGTTTTCCCCAGCGCCATGGTCATTGCCCGCACGGGCGATCCCGCCAACGCCTACAAAGTTGGGCGTATGATGGGCGGTGAGCTGCGGGCACTGGGTATTAACCTGGACTGTGCGCCGGTGCTGGATACTCTTTCCGGCCCTGCGGAACGCCGTTATTATGGGCAAACTGTGCAATCCATCGCGGATTATGGCTGCGCCATGGCCCGCGGCCTGCGGGATGCCGGGGTGCTGGCCTGCGGCAAACATTTCCCCGGCCATGAGCAGACCGGTGCCGATACACACTTCGGCTTTGTGGTGGACAATACCCCGCGTGACACATTGATGAATAGCTGCTTAACGCCCTTCTGCCGCGCGATGTCAGAGGACCTTGCCAGCGTGATGGTATCGCATGTCTGCTTCCCCGCGCTGGATGACACCGATACGCCCTGCTCCATGTCCGCGCCCGTCATCCAGGGCGTGCTGCGTGGGCAACTGGGGTACCAGGGGCTTGTCATCAGTGACGGCTTGCAGATGCACGCCATTCTGGACCAGTACGGCGCACCACAGGGCTGTGTGCAGGCGGCACTGGCCGGGTGCGACCTGCTGATTATTGGCAACGGCGGCGATAACGCCGACCCCACCGGTAAAGATGTGCAGACCCCCTGCATCCGTGCCCTGTGCGATGCGGTGGCCGATGGAACCCTGCCGATGGCGCGGGTGGATGAATCGGTGCGGCGGATCTTGGCATGCAAGCTGGCGCTGGGCTGGACCATGCCCGCCCGCGATGCCGCCAGCCAGGATTGGAGCAATCATGCTGCCTTTGCGGATGCGTTGGCCGAAACCGGCGTGACGGTACAAGACCCCCACGGCCTGCTGCCGCTGCCCGCAGGGACGTTATTTATTGCGCGGGCGTCCGGTACCGGTACTGGCGTGACGGAGGGCGATCGCATTACGGAAAGCTTTGCTCCACTGGCTGCACGGCGTTTGGGCGGCCAGTGCGCTGTCTACCACACGGTGGAAGAACTGCCGGAGCTGGCGGATGCCTGCGCCGCGGCGCCCGCGGTGGTATTCGCCTTTGGCACCCGTGAGGAAGCCGCCGCTACCGCCCAGGCCGCCGAAGCGCTGGCTGCGCACAACCCGCGCTTCTGTGCTGTCTGCTTGGCCGAGCCGGACGCTTTGCAGCACTATCCCTTTGCTGCCAGTACCGTGAGCGCCTGGGACCGCACCGAGCCCGCCATGCGTGCCGTCTGCCGCGCACTGGCAAACCCACAAATTTGAAGGAGGGGCAAACCATGGCATTTTTCCGCTGTGACGTCATGTCGGAATCTCTCGGCATGGCAACATCGGTGCTTGTTACCATGCCGGATACCGGAGATTTGGCCGCCGCGCCAGTGGTGTACCTGCTGCATGGCCTGACTGACAACTGCACCGGCTGGCTGCGCTATACCCAGGCCGAACACCTGGCCCGCACCCACGGGGCTATTCTGATCGTTCCCGAAGTGCAGCGCAGCTTTTATACCGATATGGCCTGCGGCCCCAAGTATTTCACCTACATTAATCAGGAATTGCCAACGCTCTGCCGCCGGTTTTTCGGCATTCAGCCCGTACCGGAGCGCACTTATATTATGGGGCTTTCGATGGGCGGATACGGTGCTATGAAATGCGCTTTTACTGCGCCGCAGCAGTACGCCGGGTGCGCCGGTTTTTCCTCGGTGGCGGAAATCCAGGCCGAACTGCCCCAGCTCTGCCGCTGGCATGAAGATCAGGCAATTTTCCCGCACGGCATTGTGCCGCCACAGGATGATCTGTTTGACTTGGTGGAGAAATTCCGCGACGGAACGTGCCCCATGCCCCGCCTGTTTTTGGCCTGCGGCCAGCAGGACAGTCTGTACCCCGCCAACCTACGCCTGCGCGATACCTTGCAGGCGATGAATTGGCCCCTGACTTGGTACGAAGCCCCCGGCGACCACAACTGGTTTTTCTGGAACGATGCGCTGGGAAGAGCGATGAAAGAACTTTTGGAAAATTAGAAATGACAGCAAGCTGATTATTGGCATTCATCGGGATAGGATGACTGCTTTTCCTCAACGTCAACACCGAACAATGATGTAAACAGAACACCATTCAAAGTAAAAGCCTATGGATTGAAACATCCCCTTGCCAAAGGGTACAATAAAAGCATAGAAACAGACTGAAAACTGTTTATTGTGCAGAGCAAACACTGAGCTTGGCGATCGGGGACGGATAACAAAACAGGAACCTACCGGAAAGGCAAGCAGCTGTTCAGCCTGCTTGCCTTTGTTTTTTGCACCGTAACCCCCAGCCAAAAAAGGAGGAAACACCATGGAACCTAAAACCACCAAAAAACCATCACGCAAGCTTGTTGTTTTCAAGCGGGAACTGCCGTTTTACTTAATGCTGATTCCCGGCGTAACTTTCCTGATTATCTTTTCCTACCTGCCCATGTTCGGTTTGGTCATGGCGTTCCAGGATTTTACCCCCCTGCGCAGCTTCAAAAATTCTCCCTGGGTGGGATTAAAGAACTTCCGTGACATGCTGGCCCTGCCCACGTTCTGGAACGTGGTTGGCAACACGCTGTCCATCTCAATCGCCAAGATCATCCTTCGCCTGTTGGTGCCGCTGATTCTGGCCCTGCTGCTGAACGAAGTTGTCCGCCCTAAGTTCATGCGGATGGCACAGACCGTTTTCTTCCTGCCGTACTTCCTTTCCTGGGCTGTTATGGGCGGCGTGTTGCGCAACCTGTTCCAGTATGACGGCATGGTCAACGAATTGCTGGGCCGCATCGGCATTGATCCCATCATGTTCCTGGGCAGCAACACCTGGTTTCCCATCATTATTATTCTCTCCGACGTCTGGAAAGATATGGGCTATAACATGATCATATTCCTGGCGGCAATAACAGGCGTTGACCCAGCGCTGAATGAATCCGCTGCACTGGACGGCGCTAACCGCTGGCAGCAGATCTGGCACATCACCCTGCCCACCATCCGCCCCATCGTGGTCATGCTGCTGGTGCTTTCGCTCGGTTCTGTGCTCAGCGCTGGTATGGAGCAGATCATGCTGCTGTACAATCCCATGGTTTATAAGAGCTCCGATATCATTGATACACTGGTTTACCGCCTTGGCCTTGTCAACCACCAATGGTCGCTTTCTACCGCAGTTGGTATGATGAAATCCGTTGTTTCGTTCATTCTGGTTGTTATCTCCTACCGCATCGCCTCCAAACACTTTGATTATCAGGTATTCTGATCAGAAAGGAGCATTCTGTTATGAACCGTAAAAAAATGACCCTGTTCAACTACGTCAACGGCGTGTTTCTTCTCCTGCTGGTCATCGTGTGCATTCTGCCCATCCTGCACGTTATCGCGCTTTCGCTTTCGGAACGCATTGAAGCCGTTGCCGGCAATGTTACCTTCTACCCCATCGGCTTTACGCTGGAAGCTTACCGCTATGTTATGGAGGACAGCCAGTTCTGGACCTCCCTGCGCGTGACCCTGACCCGTGTTCTCATCGGCGTACCGACCAACATTTTGCTGGTCGTGATGACGGCCTACCCGCTTTCCAAGGCCAACTCCCGCTTCCACGCCCGCACCTTCTTCTCCTGGCTGTTCGTCATCACCATGCTGTTTGGCGGCGGCACCATCCCCACCTACATCGTTATCAGCAAGCTGGGTTTGATGAACACTATCTGGGCGCTGACCCTGCCTGGAGCCATGAACGTAAGCTACATGATCTTGATCATGAACTTTTTCCGCGGCATCCCGACCGAAATTGAGGACGCAGCCGTTATTGACGGCGCCAACCAGCTGCAAATTCTGTTCCGCGTATATCTGCCCATGTCGATGCCCTCCCTGGCAACTATCATTCTGTTTGCTACCGTGGCCAACTGGAACTGCTGGATGGACGGCTACATGTACATGAACACCCCCGATAAGTACCCCCTGCAGACCTACCTGGCCACCATCCTGATGGAATCCAAAAACAACGTGGAAACCCTGATGACCCCCGAACAGTTGATCCGCATGGCAAAGGTCAGTGAAAAAACCATCGAAGCCGCGCAGATCTTCCTGGCTGCACTGCCCATCATGTGCGTGTATCCCTTCCTGCAGAAGTATTACACAAAGGGTATCGTGGTTGGCAGCGTGAAGGGCTGATATCATGTATGTACCCATTACCAAATACCCCTGGGGCGGCAGCTTTTGCCCCGAAGCCTTTGCCGAAGCAAAGCTGACGGGAAGCGGCCTGAAATTCCGCCTATGGTGCTGCGAAAAGCACCCCCGTGTAACGATGACCAAACCAAACAGTCTGGTCTGCTTGGACAGCTGCCTGGAAGTATTTTTGAACCCTTACCCCGATTTTACCCGCGATTACCTGAATTTTGAGATGAATGCCGCCGGAACACTGTTACTGCAAAAAGGCCCCGACCGCGCCCACCGCAGCTTTGTCAACCTGGCAGTGCCGCATTACCCGCAGGTACATGCCTGGCAGCTGCCGGATGTGTGGGGCGTGGAGCTGGAAGTACCCTTTGCATTTTTGCAGCAGATATACGGCCCCGCAGCCCCCGCTCTGCCGCAAAACCCTGTGGGCAATTTTTACCAGTGTTCCGGCCCGCCGCAGGAACGTTACGCCTGTTGGTCTTCTCCCCATTCCCCTCACCCTGATTTCCACCGCCCGGACGCGTTCCGGGAGATACCGTTCAGCCGGTAAAGAAAGTATGTGGAATAACTGCTAACTATAAAGTGGTTCGCAGGGAACGGATTCGATTGTTTCGGGAGCATTGTTCAACCTCAAATTCCTAAGGCAACACCGCACAATTCCCGCCTTGCGGCTTAAGCACCGCTCCGGCATCTGCCGCACCTCGCTCGCCGTATCGGCACTTAGAATTATGCGGTACTGCCCTAACTGCTAATTTCTAATTCCTAATTTCCATCAACTCCTAACGCCTACTTCCTACCTACTAACTTAATCGGAGGTTTCCCCTATGTTTAACCTTACCATCAACGCTGTTCCCGCCAGCACCATCATCGTGGGCCGCCGTGCTACCTGGCTGGACCGCCATGCGGCAGAAGAGCTGCGTGATTATGTCAAAAAAATCAGCGGAACGATCCTGAATATTGCGGACGAAATACTGACCATGGCTGTGACCGGCAACCGCATTCTCATTGGCCGCCCCTCTACCAGCGACTTGGTCAAGAACTTTGCTGACCAAAACCCCGGTATCCTGCCCGCAGAGAGCGATACCGAAAACGACTGCCTGGCCATTGTCCAGCGCGGTGAGGTTCTGGTGCTCAGCGGTTCCAATGACCGCTCGGTCTATTACAGCGTCTGCCACCTGCTGCAGACCGTCTTCCATGTCGGTTTTTACTGGGACCGCGATGTGTATGAAGCAAACCCCGATATGACCGTGCCTGATAACCTGACCATCGTGGAGCGCTCCGCATTCAAGTTCCGCCACACTATTGGCCAGTGGGTATATAACCACGGCGCTTTCCTGAACGAAGCCGAGCGCCGCGAAGAACTGGACAAATACGCCCGCAACAAGATCAACTCTTACCGGCTGTACAGCTGGAACAGCTATGCCCGCAAGATGACTTTCATTAAGCTGGGCGTGCCGGGCATCGAGATCAAACCCGAAGATATCGCCCGCCGCGATATAATCCGCGATACCATTGAATATGCACAGGCTCTGGGCATTGACATTATGGTCACCCTGCCGCCGGATGAGATGACGCAGGATTTCCACAAGCTTTATCCCAATGCCCGCTACTTTGGCAGCGAGTGGGTCAAGGACGACAACGCCGCCCCCCAGACCAAGCCCTGCCTGTACCCTGAAGATCCCATGTTCAAGACTTTCTTCCAGACCTTCGTCAAAGTCTGGATCGAAGAATACGGCCCGGTGCACAACTTTGTGGCCTCTCCCCCGTGCGAAAGCCATATTTCCACCACCATAGATGATTACATCAACATCAGCGTCAACTATTCCAAGTACACCTATGAAGCTGTGCATGAGCTGGTGCCCGAAGCCCGTGTTTTCTTTGACGGATGGGGGGTGCGCGCCAACACCCCGCCCTGCATCTGGACGATGCCCGGCGTGATGCAGCGCTTTGTGGATTCCATGCCGGATGAAGTGTATATGCTGGACCTGTGGCCCAACCGCAAGGAGACCGATGCCACCTTCCGTGACCCGATGTACCGCGATGCCAACTACAGCCCGCTGCGCAAGGCCCGCTATGTGCTGGAGCCGCTGAACGAATTTGGCGGCGATGACCACATGCACGGTGATTTTGCCCGCCACATTGAAGCCGCTAAGGAGATGACCGACCCCAGCATTGTGGAACACGGTGACGGCTTTGGCAACTGCACCGAGCTGTGCGGTGTCAGCCTGCACTTCTTTGATTTGATCTTCCAGCTGGCATGGAACCCCAAAGATATTACCGTCCAGAGTTTTTTGGAAGATTCCGCCAAGCGCCGTTACGGCGGTCTGGCACCCGAAATTGGCGTAAAAGCCATGAAAACGCTGGAACAGGCTGTCTATTGTGATGACCGCGACAGTTCCCACGCACGTTACCAGAAGCGCTGCTACCTGGTGCGCCCCCAGCGCCGCCAGGTTCCGCTGAGTGAGACCCAGCAGGTCGTGGATCTGCTAAACGATTATATGACCACCATGACCGCCCTGCCCGATGACAAAAAGACCGACGCCATCGGCCAGGATATGTACGATGTGATGCGCCAGTACATTACCGAAAACTTTAACATGCACCTGCGCTGCCTGTTGGAGCTGTTCCTGCGCCGCAAAACTGCGAAAAACCTGCACGAGACCTTTGAGCTGCACGCCACGATGATGGAACAGCTGTTGACCCAGCTGGAAGTGATGACCAGCGCCAACACCAAGATGTATGTAGAACACATTGTGCGCTGGCTGCAGGGCCGCCCCTGTGACCCTAACGTTGCCAGCGAGGACACCTACATCCCTAAAGAAGAGTTCCGCGCCTGGATGCGTGACCTTGGCACCACGTTTGTCAAGAGTATTCCCAACCTGCCGGACTACAACAGCCAGGATTTCCACGAACTGATCTGCTATTATTACCATCCGCGCATCAATGCCTGTGTGGATACCCTGCGCGGTCTGCTGGATGACGGCGGCGCTACCTCCCCCAAGGAAGTGGACGACCTGCTGGAAGCCGCCTACAAAGTGGTGGAACAGCATTGGATCGAAGTTGGCTACCCTGTGACCGATGAATGCGAAGCCATCCACCTGCCGCTGTGGCAGGCCGCCCAGAACGCTTGGAAGATCCTGCACATTCTGCCGCTGAAAGATGGCCTGGTGGAAAGCGAAGAGAGCGTGAAGGAAGTCATTGATGTGTTCGCCAGCTTCTCTGAAACCGCCGACCCGGACGAAGAACGCTCCTGGGTGAGCGAAAACCCGTTTGCAGACGAAAACAAGCCCGCGGAGGAATGATCCCCCTGCCACGAGGATAAAACCATGGATATTTTTGAAGAACTTGGCCTGCACCGCTATATCAACGCGCAGGATACGTTTACCACTTATGGTGCCAGCTGCATGCCTGCGGCCAGCCTGCGGGCCATGCGGGAGATTGCATCCAGCTGTGTGGAACTGGCCGAAGTTCAGGCCAAAACCGGCGATGCCCTGGCAAAACTGACCCATAACGAAGGTGCTTATATTTCCAACGGCGCGGCGGGAGGCATAATGGTCGCCACCGCTGCCGCCCTGGCGCGGGACGATGAAAAAATTTTCCATACCCTGCCGGAGATCACCGGCCCGCGGTACGAGGTTGTCATGCAGGCCGCTCAGCGCAACATGTATGACCGCGGCTGCTCAGCTGTCGGCGCAAAAATGCGCTATATCGGTACAGCGAACACCGCTCCGACTGTGGAAGAGCTGGAAGCAGCCATTACCCCGGCAACGGCTGCCGTGTTTTATGTCATCTTTTTTGGGCGCGATGCCTCTCTGCCGCTGGAAACAATGGTGGAGGTGGCCCACCGCCATGGGGTGCCCGTAATCGTGGATGCTGCTGCCCAAAACCCGCCCGCCGAAAACCTTTGGAAGTTCACCGGCATGGGGGCCGACCTGGTTATTTTCAGCGGCGGCAAAACCATGCGCGGCCCGCAGGATTCCGGTTTGATCGTGGGAAAAAAGGAATGGATCGACCGCTGCCGCCGCTGGGGTCCCCCCACGGATGGCGTCTGCCGCGGGTGCAAGACCTCGCGCGAATCAATCGTTGGGTTGTACAAAGCCGTGCAGCTTTATCTCCAGCGGGACGAAGCCACCCTGATGCGCACCCTGAACCGCCGCTGCGCCGCTTTTGAGCGAACCCTGCGGGACTGCGGCTTTATCCAGATCACCCGCACGCAGGAAGGCCCTGTCGGCCAGGTTATGGCCCGCACCTATGCCGTAATGCCGTATGGCAGCGCCAAAGATTTGGCAGACAAAATGCGTGCCAACGGCATTTACATCGGTGCGGAGCCGGGCAACCGGATTCTACTCAACCCGTTGATGGTCACGCCTGCACAGGTCAAAACCGTGTGCGAAACGCTGACCACCTGTATGCAGCAAATCAAGGAGGAACTGTGAACCATGGGTGTTACGGAACAACGTATGGAACAGCTGGGCATTACCCTGCAGCAGACCGATTGGCGCGGCAAAGGCGCCGTGGAAGCCGTTTTGGCGGGCGATATGCTGTACATTTCTGCTCATTACCCGGTGGACGAAAACGGTACCCCCGTTTATGTCGGCCGTGTGGGCGCTGAAATTGACGAAGCCACCGCATACCAGGCCGCGCGCCTGTGCGGGCTGAACATGCTGCGCACCATCCAGGCCTATATTGGCAGCCTGGACCGCGTGGATTACTTTGTCAAGGCACTGGGCCTTGTCAACAGCGCCGGGGACTTTTACAACATGCCTGCCGTCATGAACGGTTACTCCGACCTGATGGTAGAGATCTTCGGCCACCGCGGGCAGCATGCCCGTGCGGCCATGGGCGCTTACGTTCTACCGGGCAATATGCCGGTCAGCGTGGACGCCATTGTTAAAATACGCCGTTAAAGGAGGGCACAGAACATGGCTGTGGCGAATCATCCCCTGTGCGAGCCGGTCCGCTTTGCGCATTACAAAGCGCTGGTTCCCATCCGGGAAGTTGACGGCATTGTGTATGTTTCCGGCCACGGGCCGGAAGATATCAACACCTATGAACCGCTGTACCGTGGCCGCGTTGGCACAGATCTTACGCTGGAAGATGGCTATAACGCCGCAGCAGAATGTGCCAAAACCCTGCTGCGTGCCGTGCAGCAGCGGTACGGCAGCCTGGACTGCATCCACCACCTGGTGCGCGCCACCGCGCTGGTGAACTGCGGCGAAGGTTTTACCCAACCCGAAAAAGTGGTGGATGGCTTTTCCGATACCTGCATGGAAATTTTGCAGGAGCGCGGCTACCACACCCGCACCATTATGGGCACCCACAACATGCCCAACCACAATATCCCCGTTGAAGTTGAAATGATTTTTGTACTTGCGGACCGCTACCGCAATACCTTGGGAGGGAATCAGGATGTCTGCGTATGATCTTATTCTGCAGGGCGGCACGTTGTACGACCCCTGCGCCGGAACTATGGAACTTTGCGACCTTGCCATTAAGGATGGCAAAATTGCTGCCCGCGGCAAAAACCTGAACGCGGCGGATGCCGAGACCGTGATGGATGTGACCGGTCTGATCGTATCCCCAGGTCTGATCGACATGCACTGCCATGTCTACCCGGTATTCCCCTACCAGATGCCGGATTCTCTGCGCACCATCAACGCGGAAGAATACATGTTCCGCGCCGGTGTTACCACTGCGGTGGACGCCGGTACCACCGGCTGGCGCAACTTTGGCGATTTCAAGGAAAACGTTATCGACGCCACCAAGGTGCGTGTTCTCGCCTTTATTGATATGGCCGCCAAGGGGATGCACTATCCCCCGTCAGAGCAGGCTGTGGCTGACATCAACCCCGAAATCACCGCCGCCGTTGCCAACACCTGGTCGGATGTCATTGTCGGCGTCAAGAGTGCCCACTATTGGGCGAAGCACGAGGATGCTGACCACCCCATCTGGGCTTCCATTGACGGCGCTATCAAGGCAGCTTCCATGAGCGGAAAGATCGTGATGGTGGACAGCATCCCCATTGTGCCGGAACGCAGCTACCCGGACATCCTGGCCCGCCTGCGCCCAGGCGATGTACACACCCATGTGTTTGCGCAGCAGTTCCCCCTGATGGACGAAAACGGCAGGATGCAGCCCTATATGCTGGCCGAACGGGAGCGCGGCGTTCACTTTGATGTGGGCCACGGTTCCGGCAGCTTCTGGTTCCGCCAGGCGGTCGGCTGCTTCAACCAGGGCTTCTGGCCGGATACCATCTCCACCGACCTGCACCACCAGAACGTGACCGGCCCTGCCATTGACCTGTTGTATGTTGCCAGCAAGTTCCTGGCCATGGGCATGCCGCTGCAGGATGTGCTGTACCGCGTAACCCGTGCCCCGGCGCTGAGCATCCACCGCCCCGAACTGGGCACGCTGGATGTGGGTGCCTGCGCAGATATCGCTGTGCTGCGCAACCGCGAAGGTAAGTTCGGCTACATGGACTGCGGCGGTGCCCGCCTGACCGGCGAGGGCAAACTGGAGTGCGTTGCCACCCTGCGTGAGGGCGAAGTGGTGTTTGACCCCGAAGCCCGCAGCATGCCGGATTGGCAGAACGCCCCCGCCCCCTATTGGACAGCCCCCGGCACAACGCGCAGCTGGACGCTGTGGAAGTGAGGAAATTATGCTACTGAATGACCGCGACCAGATCATTGCCATGACGGCAGAGTGGACCGGCGAACGCTACCCCAATGGCCGCCCCCGCGTGAGCGATGAAAAAATAGAGATCCTGAAAAACCTGACCCAGGAAGAAATCTGGCAGCCGCTGTACTCCTGCGGATACCGGTTCCAGTTCCAGGGTGATTTGAAACCTCTGCACCCGGACAAAAAGCTGTACGGCCGTGCTGTGACCTGCTGTTTTATGCCCCAGCGCCCGGACCTGCGCCAGCATGTGTTCAATGTAGCCCGCAGCCGTGGCTGGAAAGGCGACTGCAACCAGTGGGTAATCGACAGCTTGGAAGAAAGCGATGTTGTTGTGTGCGACCTGTATGATAAGATCCTGCGCGGCACCTTTGTGGGCGGCAACCTGACCACCGCGGTCAAGGCCCGCACCAAAAACGGCGGCGTGGTGGTGTGGGGCGGCGTGCGCGATTTGGAACAGATGCAGAACATTGATGTGCAGGTGTTCTATCGCGGCGTAGACCCCACCCCCATCCGGGACTGCCAGATCACGGCGTTCAACGGCCCCTGCCGCATCGGCGCGGCCATCTGCCTGCCGGGCGATATCGTTATCGGCACCAAGAACGGCATTCTGTTTGTGCCCAGCCATATGGTAGATTACGTCATTGAGCACGCCTACAAATCTCAGGTGCGCGACCTGTACGCATTCCCCAAGCTGGAAGCCGGTATCTACACCACCGCCGATGTGGACGCCGTGGTGTGGAACGACCAGATGATGCAGGCCCTGCTGAACTTTATTGATACCGACCCCGCCGCGGCCAAGTACCGTGGGCTGGACTGGAGCGTGGAACTGCGTGCCGCCGCCGGTGACGAAGCCGCCATTGATGAGCTGTACCAGCAGTTTGACATTGAGCGCTATGGCGCGCCCGGCCAGAAAAAAGAGGTGCTGATATGAGAGATATTTCGCTCTACCTGAGCACGATCCCCGATTATAACCAGATGCTGGCGGGAAAAAATGTGCTCATCACCACCGCTGCCCGCGGCATTGGCAAAAGCATTGCCCTGCTGTTTGCGCGCCAGGGGGCGGACGTCTATTTCGGCGGCCGCAACGAAGAATATGTGCGCACCACAGAAAAAGAATTGCAGTCCATCTGCCCCGGCTGCCGCGGCTATGTGGTAGACCTGGCCAAAGCCGACCAGACCGAAGCCTTTGTGGATGCTGCCGTAAAGGACAGCGGCGGCTTTGACATTCTGGTTTCTACCGTTGGCGTCAACTGCCACTGTCCCGCAGCGGAATACAAAGATGAGGATATGTTCCGCCTGTTGGAAACGAACTATCTCAGCGGCGTGCGCTGCGCGCGCAAAGTTATCCCCACCATGCAGGCGCGCGGGGGCGGCAGCATCATCAACATTTCGTCCATTCACAGCCTGATGAGCCAGCCCACCAACATGCTGTACGCCGGTACCAAGGGCGCAATGAATGCCGCAGCCCGCGTGATGGCACTGGATTACGCCAAGGATAACATCCGGGTGAACACTATCTGCCCCGGCGTGGTCATCAGCGATGTGATGTATGATGACATGGACAAGCTGGACGATGCCGGCAAAAAGCAGTTGGACGCTGCCCTGCACCGCTGCCAGCCTTTGGAGCCTGGCCGCATGCAGGATATTGCCAACACAGCCCTGTTTTTTGCCAGCAATATGAGTGCCAACATTACCGGCCAGACCCTGCTTTCCGACGGCGGAACAAGCATTAAGGCACATGATATGGACTGCTGAAACCAGGTAAGAGGTAGGAAGGAGGAGTTATGAGTTAAATTGTTCTAACTTCTCCCCCTGCTTCCTGACTCCTAACTTTTCCCGGAGGTTCCCAATGGCCCACACTCTTTTATTTTCCGGCTATGGTGCGCCGGGGTGCGATGATCTGGCGGTGTGCCGCTTAACGGCGGACGGAACGCTGGAAACTTTATCTACCCTGCGGCATGGCCGCGCCCCCAGCTTTTGCTGCCGGGGGCAAAATGGTTGGATTTATGCCGCATCGGAACGCGCGGATGGCGCGGATGTGACCGCCTATGTGCTGGACGGCACGACCCTGCGCGAGATCGCCCGCATTGAAATTCCTACCGGCCGCGGCTTGTGCCATCTGTATGCCTGCGGCGATGTGATTTATGGCAGCTGCTTTGAAAACGGCCTGTATTTTGCTGTGGATAGTGCCCTGACTCGCATTTTGTGGCAATTCCAGCCCGCAGGGGCCAACGCCCACTGGGTGCAGTCTGTGGGGCACGCGTTATTCCTGGCGGATTTGGGCAACAGCCGCCTGTACCGCCTTGCGTTGGAAAATAATCTGCCCACCGGCAGCGTAAAGACTCTGCCCCAGCCCACCGGCAGCGGCCCGCGCCAGGTGTTGGATGCCGGGGACGGCATGCTGGACTGTGTGTATGAGCTGGACGGCCACATGCGGGTGCTGAACCATGACGGCTGCACCGTTTCCACTGTACAGGCCAGCACTGTGCCCAAGCCGCGCAGCTGGCCGGGTGGTGCCTGCGCCACGGCGGATGGCACCCTGTTTGTCAGCAACCGCGGGCCCAACACCATCTCGGCGTGGCAGCGCAGCGGCCCGACCCGCCATTTCCTTTGCGAATGGCCCACCGGCGATTGGCCGCGGGCGCTGTGCGCGGTGCCGGGCACCCTGTATCTGTTGGCTGCCTGCCAACGAGAGGGCGCGGTGCATTGTTACTATTGTTCACCCTTGCCTCACGGCGCCCCTACCGAAACCGCCAGCCTTGCGCTGCCTGGTGCTTCCTGCGCGCTGGTGCTGGACTGATTTTTGTCATTATATTTTCTCTTTTCCTCATTTTTTACTTGTTCAAGCTTTTCTTCTCTGCACAATAACCTCCTATTTGCACCTTTCCCTATGGCAAAGCCCATACCGGAAAAGCGGGATTTCCCTGTCTCTGCTTTTCGGTATGGGCTTTTTGTAGTTCTTTTATTTTCTGGGGTTACCGTGCGCGGCTCTGGCGGCGGTACTGGGTGGGGGTGCTGCCCATCGACTTTTTGAACATCTTGGTAAAATAGTTCACATCCAGGATGCCCACCTGCTCCGCCACCACCGAGATATTCTGCTCGGTGGTGCTCAACAGATTGGCCGCGCGCTGGATGCGCTGCGTGTTGATAAAATCTGTCAGGGTGGTTCCGGTATCCTGCTTGAACAGGCTGGAGAGGTACGATGGGCTGATATAGTACATAGCGGCCAGGCTTTTGGGCGAAAGCTGGTCCGACAAGTTCAGGTTGATCGTATTGATGACCTTTTGCACCAGCGGTGAATATTGCTGCAAAGAATACCGCCGCACATATGCGCAGTACTCTTTTACCATTGTCTGCACCAGCGGCCAGCTTTCCTCGTCCACCATGTTTTCGATCATCAGGGCATAACGGGAGGAAATCTCGTCAATGTAATACGGGTGGATGTTGCTGCGCTCAATGGCTTTGCGCAGCAGAGTGTTCATTACGGTCAGCATGATCTTGGTCTGGTACAGTGAGCCGAAAAAACGCCCGCCATAGGTAAAGCGTGCCATTTGCTGGCAGGATTTCAGCGCAGCTTCGGTGTTGCCGCAAGCCACCGCGTCCCAGATGGCATTTTCGTTGGCATAGCGCTGTTCAAGCATCTGGATCGGGATCTCCCGCTGGAACTCCGGTTCGGTAAAATAGCGCAAGTCAGTGGTAAAATGGAACGGCAGAAACTCTTTCTGCTGGTCCAGGTGGAATTCCTCTTTGGGGAACATCATGGAAACAACTGCCACGATGGAAGCCTGGAAACCGCTGCCCGACAGAATCCGCACCCCGTTATAGTAGCTCTGTACAGCGTCATCGCCTTTCTCACCAATGTGACGGCGTGCCCAGCTGCGGGATTTTTCGCTGCGCTCGGCGGTGGCCCACGGGCCGATCATGAACACAGCGTTTTCTTCGTCTGGAATGCGGAACAGCGCAAACTGCAATTCAAAGGTGCCTTCGGCAAACAGCAGCGTGTTGGGCGGGGTGCTTTGCAGCAACAGGTTGCCGAATTCCTGCCAGTCAAAATAGGGGTCCAGCGCTTTGCGCAGGCCGTAATCAAACTGGTCCAGGCCATCAAAGGGCGGCGTTACCCGCATGCAGCGGATGTTGCTGGCGGAGGCCAGCCGGGTCAGAACGTCCAGTAAATCTGCTTGCATCAGGCACCTCGTTTTCTCAGCGGCGGGCGGCGCTGCCGCGTGCCCACCGGGTAAAGGGGTTATTTTTTGCCCCGCGTGTTATCGTTGTTGCTTTTCCCGGCCAGGTAACGCATGATGGGCGGCATGCCCACGGCAAGCGCTACCAACACCGCCAACACAAGCGGGCTGGGGGCCTGGTGGTTAGGGTTGAACAACAGCTGAACGATCTGGTCCATGGCGGGTCGCCTTTCTTGTGTGCCGTATCGGCGTTAAAAAGTATGACTTTACTGCTTCTAGTTTAACATGTCTGCGCGGAAATGGAAAGCAATTTTGCCGGAAATAATAACCAAAAGCAATAGCTGCTTTTCGGCATATTGTGCAGGTGCTACCCTGAAATTTTGCCAACATGCGCTGTTTTCCTGAATCCACAGCAAGCCCCGCAGGCAAACAGCAGCCTGCGGGGCGGCGGAGGGAGGAGGTTTTTACAGGTAAATGATACCGTTTTCGTCCGGTTTCATCGGCACGGCGATCATTGCGTCGATCATTGTCATGGCAATGGAAAATCCGCTCCAGCAGGTGACCAGGTAGAGCAAGCCCATCTTCCACTGTTTTGCATAAAAGCGCTGGGCGCCAAATACCCCAAGAAGGCACCACCGCAGGTAGGCCTTGCGGTTCACCGGCACTTTGGCCCGGTTAGCGTGGGCGGTCACAGCGCAGTCAATCAGCCGCCACAGGGGGCCGTGGCTAGCAGCTTCATCGGTGCGCAGTGCAGAGTTCTGGGTGGTTTCGGAAGCCATTTCCATTTGCTTTTTCAATGCAGGTACCTCACTGTAACAACGGGTGCGCCCGATGGACGGGCGGCCCCGCGGGGAATGTGATTCGGTTTGGGGTTATGCTTCGGCCATAGCCTTTGCCTTGATCTTGACAATCTCGTCCTGGATCTCGGCCATCTTTTCTTTGCTCAGCGGATAGAACTTCATGGCAATCAGGTTGCAGATCAAACCGATGGTGATCAGGCCGTATGCCAGGAACACAACGCCAACACGCAGCTGCGGGGTAACGATATCGCCCACGCTGGGGTTGTGGTCGGTAAAGCCGCAGGCAGCAAACACCAGACCGGCGATCATGGGAGCGAAAGAGGAAATCATCTTGTCCACAAAGCTGAACAGGGTGCCCATCAGACCGGGAACATACTTGCCGGAGCGGTATACTTCATAGTCGGCACAGTCGGCGGTCATGGGAATTACGATATTGCCGGAAATACCCTGGCAGCCGGCATACAGGATGCTGAACACAACATAGGTGATCAGGAAGGGGCCCCAGTTCAATGCACCAGTTTCGGGGTTGCTGGTCATTGTTGTGGGGTCGCCAACAATCCACAGGGCGGACAGGATAACGTTGCAGATAATGCCGCCGATGGAGCCAATGACCATGGCTTTTTTCTGGCCAAAGCGGGTGGCAACGATGGAGATAACCAGGAAGGTGAGGATGACGCTGGGGATGGTGGTAACGGCGGTCACGCTGCCCTGCAGTTTGATGGAACCGGCAATGCAGGCAAACATAGCAACGGAAACAGCGCTGGTTTTGGCAGTGGAGCCGAGCTTATCCGTGGAGGCGGACAGCACCAGCATCTGGATGGCGCGGTTGTTTTTCAGGGTATCCCAGTAGTCTTTCAGGCCGACCTTGATGGGTTTGCCAGTGCCAAAGAATTCCGGGCGGTCTTTGGGTGCAATGGAGATGACGGCGATCACGGTAAAGATGGCAGACATAATGGCGGTCATCATCCAGAATTCATGGAAAAACTGGGTAGAGGTATAGTTGCCAACATCAGCATACTTGTTGGCAATGTTGGCAACGACAATAGCCAGCACCGTAAACAGGATGGTATTGAACACGCCATCGAAAGAAGCGAACATGGGGCGCTGTTTGGGATCGTTGGTCATGCAGCTCTGGGCGCTCTTGGTAACAACGCACTGGCAGGTGTAGCCCAGGTAATAAACGCAGCAGAACACTACAAAGAAAATAAAGCGGGCGGGGCCTTCCGGCAGTTTGTGGGTAAAGTGGAACATGATAAAGCTGGAAGCCGCCAGAATGATGTTGCCAATGACCATGAACGGGCGGTTTTTGCCGAACTTGCCGTTGGTTTTATCCACCATGTAGCCAATGAACGGGTCAGTTACGCCGTCCCAGATACGCATAGCCATGGTAAAGCTGGATGCCATGACCATGCCAACGCCAACAAAGCCCAGTAGATAAAAACTGACATAGTTCATGAACATCAGGTAAAGGTTGGTTGCGGTGTTGTTGAGCGCAAAGCCTGCAATGCGCCACAGGGGTACACGGTGGATGCCGTTTGTTTCGTAATCCTTGTCATAATACTTGTCGGGCAGGGTTCTTGTCTTAGCCATTTCTTTTCTCCTTACTTGGGGTGTATCTGAAAGGCTGAAAATGCGGCCTGTTCAGGCACACTTTATGGAATTTCTTCCTCCGCTTGTCTGGAACGTTCCGGCACCCAGCCCCACACTGTTCACCGCAGTTCCGCAACTTTGTGTCTATATTATGAACGTTCAGGAAGAATGGCGTTAGTAAATTTTACAGGTAAAACAGGAAAATCGGAGCATAAATTATGCAGGGGGAAGCGATGAGCAGGGAGAATTTGCAATAAGAAATTAGGACAACACCGCACAATTCCCGCCTTGCGGCTTAAGCACCGCTCCGGCAGCTGCGGCACGGCATCTGCGTTGCCAAAATGCTCGATAATGTCGGGTTGCGGTACCCGCATCGTGCTTCGGGGGCAAAAGCCCCTCGCACTCTGCGACCGCTGCCCCTGCTTCGGTTCGCTGTTTCCGCCACTGGCGGCGCTCACCTTTGCAGCATCCAGTATTATCTGCGCTTTTGGCTTGGCATCTGCCGCACCTCGCTCGCCGTATCGGCACTTAGAATTATGCTGTATTGCCTTAGCAATTATAAGGTAAGAACCGGCGCTTTACTTACAAAGAATAAATAATAATGAGTCATGGTGGTGGAACGCGGCGCGGTGAACCGCTCAAAAATAGTAAAGTATGTGATGGAACATGAAGCTGATTTGTGAGGGGACGATGCTTGCCATCGTCCCGTGGGCCTATCTGCATTGCAGCTTTCAAAATTGTATCATGCCGTACTCTACGATGGTGGTGCGGTCCCCAGGCCGGGCCGAATGCCAGGCACCACAATTATTCGCAGATTTTGCGGGTTTTCCCAAAAAATCTACTAACGATACCGGCGGTTTTATGTGATAATAGAATCATCGAACAACTTCCGAACCGCAAAGACCTTTGGCAATACCGCACAATTCCCGCCTTGCGGCTTAAGCACCGCTCCGGCGGCTACGGCACGGCATCTGCGTTGCCAAAATGCTCGATAAGACATCCAGTATTATCTGTGCTTTTGGCTTAGCATCTGCCGCACCTCGCTCGCCGTATCGGCACTTAGAATTATGCGGTATTGCCCTTTGTAAAACACGGAACCAACATGACGCAAGCTCAACGTATTTCAGGGAAACACTTCACCCAGTCTGGTATCCAACCCCACCCAAACTGAACGAATGGCCCCACATTCCCGGAAAAATTGTTGGAGCAAAACATTCATTTTATTGAAACAAGGAGAAACAACGCTATGGAAAATAAATCTTTGCTGTACCCCTGCGCTTCCGCTGCACGCCGCGTTATCAGCCTGGATGGCATGTGGCGCTTTGAGTTCGACCCCGAAAGCAACGGTATGGATGCCGGCTGGGGCGTCGGACTGCCCAAACCCATCTCGATGCCGGTCCCGGCTTCGTTCTGCGATTTCTTTACCGATAAGGAGTCCCGCGAATACTGCGGCGATTTCTGGTACGAAACCGATTTCTTTGTTCCGGGTGAATGGAGCGGCAAGGATGTTGCCATCCGCTTCGGTTCTGTCACCCACCGCGCCCGCGTGTTTGTGAACGGCGTGGAAGTTGTCAACCATGAGGGCGGCTTTTTACCCTTTGATGCCAACGTGACCGAGATTGTGCGGTACAACCAGTACAACAAGCTGACTGTGTTGGCCAACAACGAACTGAACGAGTACATGTTGCCCGCAGGTCAGACCAACACCCTTTCTAACGGAAAAAAGGTTGCGGCACCGTACTTTGATTTCTACAATTACGCGGGTATCCACCGCCCGGTCAAGCTGCTGGCCTTGCCCAAAGAGCGTGTTCTGGATTTTGAGGTGACCCACCGCCTGGTGGACGGCGGTGCCGAGGTAGACTATACCGTAACCACGAATGGCAGCCATGATGTGACGGTGGAAGTGCTGGATGGCACCACCAAGGTGGCCGAAGCCAGCGGCAAAACCGGCACTTTGAAAATCACCAATGCTAAGCTGTGGAATGTGCACGCCGCTTACCTGTACAACTTCGTTATCCGCATTACCGATGGCCACGCCGTGATCGATGAATATTTTGACAAGATCGGCATCCGTACCTTTGAAGTTAAGGATGGCCACTTCCTGCTCAACGGCAAACCGGTGTATCTGCGCGGTTTTGGCAAGCACGAAGATTCCGACATCCGCGGCCGCGGCCTGGACCTGGCTACCGTCAAGCGCGATTACGAGCTGATGAAGTGGATCGGCGCAAACTGCTTCCGCACCAGCCACTACCCCTATGCCGAAGAACTGTACCAGATGGCAGACGAAGAGGGCTTTTTGATCATTGACGAAGTGCCTGCCGTCGGCTTTATGCAGAGCACGATGAATTTCCTGGCTGCCAACCAGGGCAACGGCAAAAAGGTGGGCTACTTTGAAAAGGAAACCACCCCCAAGCTGCTGGAAAACCACAAGGCTGCCCTGACCGATATGATCACCCGCGACAAGAACCACGCATCGGTCATCGCATGGAGCATCCTAAACGAACCCCAGTGCACCAGCGGGGGTACCGAAGCATACTTTAAGCCGCTGTTTGACCTGGCCCACGAGCTTGACCCCCAGAAACGCCCCCGCACCTATGCCATCGTGATGATGAGCCTGCCCAACAACAGCAAGGGCCAGCAGTTTGCGGATTTCATCAGCCTGAACCGCTATTACGGCTGGTATGTGATGGGCGGCATGTGCATTGTGGACGCCGAGACGGCGTTCCGCAAAGAGATGGACGGCTGGGCACAGGTTTTGAACGGCCGCCCGATGATCTTTACCGAGTACGGCGCTGACACCATGCCCAGCGAGCACAAACTGCCCAGCGTGATGTGGAGCCAGGAGTACCAGAACGAGTACCTGGATATGAACCACAATGTGTTTGACAGTTACGACTTTGTGCAGGGCGAACTGGTGTGGAACTTTGCCGACTTCCAGACCACCGAGGGCATTATGCGTGCCAACGGCAACAAAAAGGGTATTTTCACTCGCCAGCGCCAGCCCAAGGATGCCGCTTTCCACTTCCGCGCACGCTGGACCAGCCTGCCGGTAGATTACAAGGACGATAAATAACATTTCCTGCCTTTAACAGTTCAACACCTCCTCTCCTACGCGGGCACGTCCTTTTGCGGTGTGCCCGCGATCTTGGATTCTATGGGAAATTAGGAATGGAAGGAACGCAAGGCGATTACAAGGATATAAAAAGATGGCGCACTTTGCCTGATAGGATGTACAATACTATCCGTAGGGTGGGATGCCCCATCTCGCCGCTGAGGAATATAACTCATTTGTCAAAAACCCCAAAATCATCCGCATCAAAATCTCATACGCTTCCTGGACCGCCCCAATCCTCAATTTCTAATTTCTCATTCCTGATTGTAATGCCTCCTACTTTCTCTCTCCTAACTCAAAACCGAAAGGAGCTCTCCATGCCAAAAGCATCTGACAACATCAAGATTTACCGCAACCCCAATGGGCCGGTAGTGTCCACCGTTAACCGCAGGGTGTTGGAACAGGATGGCCTGACCTTCAAGGATATTGACGGCACCGGAACGCTGTCCCCCGTCAACGACTGGCGCAACAGCCCGGCCGAGCGCGCAGCGGCTTACGTTAAAACGTTAGCGTGAAGGAAAAGATCGCCCAGCTGTTCATTTCGGACTGGCGGATGGCCAAGTACCCCATCACCGGCCCCATGGCGGACCTATATAAAGATATTGAGAAAAAGACTGACGAAACAGGCATTCTGGATGAGGGCGAATTCCGCGGCAAGACAATTTTCGGCGAGCAGTACTTGCCCGGCACCTCTACCCTGCTCAAAGACTGGTTCAACCGCCATGTTATCCTGCGTGCCAACGCCACCCCCGCCGATTTGGCTGATTGGATGAACCAGGCGGATGCAGTGTGCGAGGAGTGCGAGCACTTTATCCCTGTGGCAGCGGCATCCAACTCCCGCAACGAGAATGGCGAGCTGGTGTTCGGAATGAACGATGCGGGCGGCGTGCTGGCAACCTGGCCCGGTACCTTGGGCATTGCCGCCGCCGTTAAGGGCAGCAAAATTGATCTTGTGGACAAGTTTGCCGATACCATCCGCCGCGAATGGAACGCCTGCGGCCTGCGCAAATGCTATATGTACATGGCGGACGCTGTGACCGACCCGCGCTGGCAGCGTACCTACGGTACTTTTGGCGAGGATCCGGCCCTGATCAGCGAGATTATGGCCCATATTATCCCCCGTATTCAGGGCAGCGCCCATGGTGTGACCGAGGATGGCGTTGCGGTAACGACCAAACACTTCCCGGGCGGCGGCGCGCGCGAAAATGGCTTTGACCCCCATTACGCTGCGGGCCAGTGGAACGTGTACGCCACCCCCGGCAGCCTGGAAACCTACCACCTGCCGCCGTTTGCCGCGGCCGTCAAAGCGGGAACTTCTTCCATTATGCCGTATTATTCTAAGCCCGCAGCAGCAAAAAGTGCGGTGCAGCATGATCTAGCAGGCAATACCGTGGAAATGAAACCTTATGGCTTCGCCTACAACAAGTATTTTATCGATACCATGCTGCGCGGTCAGATGGGTTTTGACGGCTACATCAACTCCGATACCGGCATTGCCCACAACATGGCCTGGGGCGTTGAGATGCTGGATGTGCCGGAGCGCATCGGCTTTGCCGTGACCAATGCAGGCGTGGATATCATCAGCGGCCTGTTTGATAACGAAGCCGGCATGGAAGCCTACAACCGCGGCAAAAATGGTTATTATGAAACCCACCCCCTTCCGGAAGGCTTTGCCAAAGAGGAACTAACCCTGACGGATGAAGCACTGGACCGTGCCGTGGCCCGCACCCTGACGGAACTGTTTGCCCTGGGAATGTTTGAGAACCCCTACCGCGACCCGGACGAAGCCGCACGCATTGTGGCCACCCCCAGCGATTGGGAAGCCGCCGCGGATGCCCATCGCCGCAGCGTGGTGCTGTTGAAAAATGACGGTACCCTGCCCCTGACCGCCGACAAGCGCGCGAACAAAAAAATCTATGCCGAAGCATTTTTGAAAAACGCCAAGCACGCCGCGGATTCCACTGCCGCGCTGCGCAAAGAGCTGGCCGATACCTGCACCCTGGTGGATGACCCCGCCCAGGCGGATTTTGCCCTGCTGTTTGTCTCTCCCTCCTCCGGCGAATATTTTAACGCCACCCCCGGCTATCTGGAGCTGGATATCTGTGAGGACAAGACGGTCTGCAATGTAGATGCGAACGGAAAGCCGATGGCCGACACCCACACAGAAACCACGCTGCATGGGGGAAAACGGCTGACTGAGATTGCCGCATCGGTACACGCAAACGGCGGCAAGGTCATCACCAATGTGAACATAACGCTGGCCTGGCAGCTGGGCAATGTAGAGCCGTTGTGCGATGTGCTGCTGGCCGGGTTTGACACCTACCGTTCTGCTACGCTGGATGCTATTTTTGGTTGTTTTGCCCCCACCGGCAAGCTGCCCCTCACCCTGCCCCGCGGGGATGCCGTGCTGGCCGTGAACGCCGACGGCGTTTGCATCAGCCCCAACGATGTGCCCGGTTACGACAAAGATCGCTATATGCCCGATTCCCTCAAAGACGAGAACGGCAAAGCCTATGCTTACCGCGATGCTGCGGGAAATTATTATGAGTATGGATTTGGGTTGGAAGGATAAGCCTGTTGGTACAGCAAGGCAAAACGACGTAAAACGATTAGTAATTAGCAATGAGTAAATGAAATAAGGCAGGGCCCGGTGCCATTTCCGCACCGGGCCCTGCCTTTTGCTGATTGGCTTAAAAAATAAATAACAATGAATAAAGAATAATGGTGGCGGACTGCGGTGCGCTGCTCAGAAATATTAGGTGGGTTATGCGTTAAAAATATACGCCAGAATAAGCGTTCATCATGGTCGGATAAGCATGCCCTACAAGCGATTGCGTTACAAATGCTATGATTTGCAATGCCACAAAGCCCGCAGGACGATGACAAGCATCGTCCCCTACAAATCGTTTGTAGGTTTGCGGCAAAGCATTTACGTTTCTCCCCGGCGCGATGGGGCAGCGGGGAACTGCAAATCCGCAGCATCCCCTGCTCCACCTCAAATTCCTAATTGCTCATTTCTAATTTCTAATTTCTAATTGCAGATACACCCTAACAGCTTTCTAACTATTTTTCGCTTTCCATCGCTCCAGCTGGTATTGCTTATCTGCCATCACCTTATCAATACCGGCAGCGTGGAGTTCGGAACGGAAGAGGGGCAGCGCTTCTTCGGGGTCCAGGTAGCCGCTGAGCAGCGCATTGTTATACTTGCGCACAATTTCCAGGCAGCTGTTCACCGTGGGGCGCAGCTCGATTTTTGGAGTATAGGTAAAGCCATATGCTTCGGAGGTTATCACGTCCGTCGGGCCGGTGTATCCCACCTCGGTTCCGTCTGCATTCACCCAGGTACTGGCAGCCTGGCAGTTGGGCTGACCCCAATGGACGGTGCTCCACTCGTTGGCGGGCAGCTCGTCAATATTGGTCACATGGTCAGCATCCAGGCGGCGGTAGTCCACGCCCTCCACGCCGTACAGCAAAAGGTCTGCGGCCTCGCGGTCGGTGTACAGGTATTGCAGCAGCTGCATCCCTTCGCGCTTGTGTTCACTGCGGGAGGAAATGCACCACCCAATGTTCAAAACGCTGGTGTTCTGCAGCTTGCTGCCCAGCGTAATGCTGGTCAGACGCTGTTTGGTGCTGCGTGTTACGCTGACAACGTTCTGCTCCGCAACGCGGTGGGAGAATGCAACCCCGCCATACATCTGCATCAGGCGGGTGTTGGGCGCATTGGTCAGGGGTGCGTCCTTCAAAATCAGACCCTCGGTATACCACTGGTGCATCTGATTGCACAGTTCCTCATACTCCGGGGTATCGTACAGGTTTACCACCTCGGTGCCGGTGTTGTGCAGTAGCACGCCAAGGCCGTTGTTCAGCGGGTCGCAATCCAGCATCATCAGGGTCTGGCCAAAGTGTGGTACCAGCGGTACGCTGCTGGGGTTTTGCTGTTTGGCAGCCAGCAGCAGGGCGTGCATATCTTCCATAGTTTGGATGCTTGCCGCATCGATGCCCAACTCGTCCAGAACATCGGTGCGTGCCTCAAAGCCGATGGCCACCGCAGATGGATTATTGCCCGGCACGGCAATCAGCTTGCCATCGTACCGCATGCAGTTCCAGCGGTCCTGGCTCACTGCTTCTTTCAGTGTGGGGAACTCTTCCAGCCAATCATCCAGCGGTTCGGCAGTGCCGTCCGCGGCCAGGCTGAACATATTTTCGGCGTCCGTATAGCAAAAAATGTCGGGTTCTTTGCCAAGCAGCAGTTCGCGTTCCAGTTCTGCATTATAGTTGGTGGTGGACTGTTGGGAGATCTCTACCGTAAATCCAAACTTTTCCGCGGTCAGTTCGCTCAATGCTTCGCCAATGCGCTGGCACGCGGCTTCGGAAGAGGACCCTACCGTGCGTAGCTTGATAATGGGCAGCGGGTCCGCCTGCTTGGGACTGCCACAGGCGGTCAGCAGCATAACGCTAAGTGCCATTGCGGCAGCTGCCGCCGCATGATACAGTTTCAGCTTCATTTTTCCTCCGTGTGGCGTTCCTCCTGCGGGGTAACGTCCATGATCTTTTTATAGGTATAGGAAAAATGCGAAAAATTATTGTACCCCAGCTTGGCTGCAATAAAGCCGACCGGCAGCGTTGTGGTACGCAGCAGGGTGCGGGCGGTTTCCATTTTGCGGCGGGTCACATATTCTTTCAGGCTGTAGCCCGTCTGCTTTTTCATCAGGCGGGTCAGATAGTCAGGGTTCAGATGAACATATTCGGCCAGCTCATCGCGGCGCAGCTCACTTTCCAGGTGCTCATCAATATATTGCTTCAGCTTGTCCAGTAGCTCTTTGGATTCATCCACACTCTTGTGCTCTGTCCAGGAGGATGTCACATACCGGATCAGGGCTTTCATCTCGTCCACTGATTTCATGCCGTTGCGGTATAATTCCAATGCTTCGGGCTGGTAGAACAGCTCGTGAATCTTTTCCTCGCTGCCGCCCACGGTAAAGTAGATCATCTGCATGAAGTCCTGATAAAAGCTGCGCAGTGAATCAGCGTTCATCTCGCCGCGGGCAGACATTTCATCCAGCAGGGTCATGGCCTCCTGCTTTACGGCTTCGGGGTAGCCATCTTTAAGCAGGGTGTTCCAGGTGCGGATCTGCGGCACGCGGAAGATATGCGGCTGGCGCGGGGCTTCTTTCAGGCGGAACACCCCGCTGCGCAGTGTTACATTTTCGCCCTGCATGTGCAGCAGCTTTTCCCACAAATCAGGCATCTTGGGCACAGGCAGTTTATCATCCAGATAGAACGCCATGCTGCACCGCAGGTACTGCTGCGCCACATTGCTGATATACATCAGCTGGCGCATGATCCCTTCAAGATCCATCTCCTCGCCCGCAATATTTTGCAGCAGCATAGCGTAAGAGTGTTCATCCACCGAGGCAATGGGCGAAAGTTCGGAATGTACCGCAAAAGTTTCAGCGGCAATGTTGTTCAGCGCCACAGCAAGCAGCTGCTTTTCCCAGTGGTCTGCAGTCGGCTCCCACCGCAGGATGTGGATCAACACCAGGTAGCCGTCCCGGTCACTGCGGGGGAAAATCCCCAGCCCCTGCAAGGTTTTGACATCCCGTTCGTTGTGCTGGCGGCTCAAAAACGCGCGGATCGCCTGGGCTGTGATGGCCTGCGCCTGCTCGTTGAACGCGCGGCCCATCTGGGTCAGCTCTTTCTGATCGCGGCTGGCCTGCACATCTTTCACTGCGCGGGCTGTCACCTGGCTGATTTCGGAATAGGGTGCGGGCTGGATGATATAATCGAACGCGCCCAGGTGCATAGCTTCCTGCGCATAGCTGAACTTGGCGTGGGCTGTTAAAAAGATGCACCGGGTGGCAAAGCCCTGCTTCTTGACCCACTTGAACAGCTCCAGGCCGGTTTCTTCCGGCATTTCGATATCGCACAGCATCACATCGGGCACCGTGTTCAGCATGGCGGCGCGAGCTTCCCTTACGCTGTTGACAGCCTGTACCTGGCTGAACCCCAGCTGGGCCCAGTTTACGCCGTGGCAAAGCCCTTCGGTTACGCCGGGCTGATCATCCACGATCAACAGTTTCATGCTTTTCCTCCTCTTTTGCTTCCTCGGCGGCATCCGGCAGCGGGATATACATTTCCACAACCGCGCCGCCCGCTGCAGCGTTGGTAAAGGTCATGGCAAAATCCGGGCCAAACAACAGGGCACAGCGCCGCTGCACGTTGGTCAGGCCATAGTGGCCGGTGGCCACCTGTTTGCCGGAGTTCAGTTCTTTCATCACTTTTTCGGGAAATCCATCGCCGTTATCCCGCACGGTAATGTTCACCAGCTTTTCCCCTTCCATCGGCAGGCTTTTTGCGGTAATCTGCACCGTCAGCGGGCGGTCCGGGCGGGTGGCGTGCTTCACACTGTTTTCCGCCAAGGTCAGCAGCGTCATGGCGGGCAGCTGCATTTCCTGCAGATCCAGGCTGACGGTAACACGGCAGAATGGCGGGAATTTTTGCCCAATGCCTGTCATCTCCATATAGTTCTGGCAGAAGTTTGTTTCGTCCCGCAGCGAGGTCGTTTCCCGCTTGTAATCCATCACATAGCGCAGATGTTTGGACAGCAGTAAAATCATCCGCTGGATCTGCTGGGTCTGGCCGGTTTCTGCCAACGCATAGATCAGCTTTAAGTTGTTCAGGAAAAAGTGTGGGCGGATCTGCATTTTCAGGGCGGCCATTTCCTGGCGCTCGGCATCCAGCTTCTGCTCGTACTGCTCAATTTTCAGGGTTTCAATCTCGTTCAGCATCACGTTGAACGCTTCTTTCACCTGCTGCAACTCCAGGTTGACCGGGTTCCAGTCAGCACGCACCGAAAGGTCGCCCGCCGAAATGCGGCGCATGGCGTCGACCAAAGCATCCAGCGGGTGCACCACATTGCTGCGCAGGTACCAGATGACAAAGCAAATCGCCGCCAGCACTGCCGTAATGCCCACAGCAAGGGCAAGGTTCATGGCATTATCCAGGTCCATATCAGTGCTGGGCACATAATATTCCAGTACCAAGCCTTCCGTTTCAGCTGTCAGGCTGATGTAATGAGACAGCTCGCCCTCTTCGGGCCGGGTACCGGCCAGCAGCACGCCGTCCGGCTGGGCAAACGCCAGCATACCGTCCGTTGCCTGGCTGCACTGCCGGTCCAGGTTGACCACCGAAATCAGCCATGCACCATAATAGTGCACAGCCCGCACCCAGTATTGCTGGCCGGACACCACATACGGTGTCCAGCGCTCATCATTCAACGTTTTGGCGTCCACCATGCTGCGCAGGGTCTCTTCCAGGTTGGTTTTCTGGATCTGGGTCTCGGTGGGGCGGCCAGCCTGGGCGGTGGCGTACTCGCTCATCAAAATGGAGTTCGGCTCACTGTACAGGTAAAGGGCGGTGACATCATTGCCCGCAGCCATAGCGGACGAAAACCCGGTCTGCAGCTTATAGCTGTCCAGGTATGCCTGGGTGTGGCCCTCGCCAAAGCCAAGGCGGTGCAGCTCCTCACTGTTCAGCACCTGGCTGGTGATATAGGATTCCTGGATGACAAGCTGGTTTTCCAGCGTGCGGGTCAGCAGGCTTAAATAAGAATCCGCCGCGCTGGTCAGCCGGATGCGGCTTTGTTCCCGCACCACCGCCACGCACACGCCGATGAGCAGCACGATCAGCACCGTGAGCAGGGTCAGCACCAGCGTGATATGCCGGCGGATCGAAAAACGTTTTTTATCCAATTCCACAGCAATTCCTCCGCAAGGGTAATTGTTGGTTGGGGTATAGATTGTATAATGGGTGCATTATAACACAAATGTATGAAAGATGTGTTTATAATGGGAACGATAACAGTTAGGAGTAAAACGAGAAACGCTGGATCATTAGCAATTAGAAATGAGGAATTAGGAATGGAATGAATAATTAAAAAAGAATGATGTTGGTGGATCGCGGCACAAAAGCGCCGCTCAGGAAATATTAGGCTGGTTGGTATTTGAAAAAAACGATGAACCATAGAAATAGCTGTAGGGGGGGCAAGACCGTTCCCTACAGATGATTTTTAGGTTTCCTGCCACAGACTTAATGGTATATAATACGTTCCTTCACGGCGGGATGAGGGCATCCCGCCCTACAGCACAAACTTCAACTGACCTCAAATTCCTAATTGCTAATTTCTCATTCCTACTTTCAAAAATTCTTAACTGCACAACAAGCGCTCCCGCAAAACCCGCCTGGAAACAGCGGTACGGCAGCGCTTGGAGAGAAAGTATTTACTTTAACGAATGGCAGTAGCCCATCAAAACCGGGAATGGAGTGCCATCGGCAATCATCTTGCGCACTTCGGCCTCCTTTTCCGGGGGCACAAGGCCGCGTACGCGCGCCCACAGCATTTCAGGGGTAAAGCGCTCGTCCAGCTCAAAGGGCACGATATCATCGGTGGCTTCCAGCCATTTCAGCATCTTGCGCTGCATATCCACCACCACGGGGGCAAGGCCTTCATCATCAATGCGGTTGGTGGTCTCCTGCGGGTCTTCCTGCAGATCATATAACTCATCTTTGCCTACCGTACGGCTGATGTACTTGTACCGCTCATCGCGCATCATAATGCCCTTGGCGTGGGCATCGTCCTCGCTTTGAGCTTTCATCTTGGGCCAGTAGACCGTTGTGGTCGGGGCGCCTTTGCCGTTCTTGCTGTTGCGGTGATATTCATCGCAGTGGGTTTCGCCCGGCTGGCGGCCGCCTTCGCAGAAAACGTAATCCCGCACTTTGGCGCTGCGGTCCGCCAACACGGGGCGCAGGCTGTGGCCAAAGTGGGTGTGGGTGGGCTGCACGCCCGCCAGATCCATCGCCGTGGCGTAAAAATCCACCAACTCCACCATGCTGTTGCTGATGCCGGGGTCCAGCGGAATATTCTTCGGCGGCTTGATCAGCAGCGGCACGCGGGTCAGGCAATCCTCAAAGCAGTTCTGCGCCTTTTCCGGCAGGTCAAAATCGCCGGTAAAATCGCCGTGGTCGCTCAGGAAGAAGATTGCACAGTCATCGTAAATGCCCTCTTCTTTCAAAGCTTCAACCAACTTGCCGAACTGGACATCGATCTTCATGCACATGCCAAGATATACAGCGCGCAATTCGTCCCAGTCGGCATCAGTAAAGTCCTGCATTCCGGCATACTTGCGGATCTCCGATTCCATCAGGGGCTTGCCGGTGCAGTCATCTGCATGGACCCGCTTGGGCAGCTTGGCACGGTCAATGGCGGAAAAATACGGTTCCTCCACCCGGTACGGCGTGTGGGGATAAATCAAGCCCAGAAACATACAGAGCGGTTGGTCGGCCGGGCGGTTATGGATGCGCTCGATAGCGGCATCCACTACTTCGTCATCGCCGTTATAGTTCTTGCCCTCGGCGTTGCATTTCAGCTGGCCCTCATAATGGGAGTAATAATATTTGTTGCCGGGTTCCCCGCGCTGGTCGGGGTTCACATTACCGGGACCCTGCTTTTTCTGGCCGCTGTAATAAATTTCGGTCGCATGGCTTTCCGTCCAGCCGGGGATCTGGCCTGCGGTCAGGTCGTTGCGGTCGTTCATCCAGACGTAATAACCGGCCTCTTTCAGCTCTTTCAGCATGCTGGTCTCACCGGGGCGCAGCAGGTGGCTCATGGTGCGGTGGCCGCGCACATGGGGATACAGGCCGGTAAAAAAGCTGCACCGGCTGGGCACGCAGACAGGGTTCTGGCAGTATACCTGCCCAAAGGACACCGCCTCATGGGCCGCAAAGGCATCCAGATTAGGGGTGATGGATGCCGGGTTGCCCAGGTGGGCCAGCGCATCGCCGCGCATTTCATCCGGGTTAAAAATAATGATGTGTGGTTGCTTTGCCATACAAACCTCCTTGTTTCAGGCCCAAGCCTGCAGGGTGGGATTTACTTGTTCAGTTCGCCCTTGTGGCGGCGGCGCAGCTCTTCGGCACAGTCTCCGCGACCGGTATCTTCCAGGCGCTTGCAGTAATCTTTCAGGTAGCCGCGGCAGTGGAAGGGGCCGCCCTCGGCGATGACGTTCCACAGCGGGTCTTCATGGTAGTTATAAATGTTGCTCAGCATGTTGTCTGCAACCCAATGTTCCAGATACCATGCAGCACGCCAACACAACTCCGGCTTTTCTTCGGCCAGGTCGTGGATTTCATGCGGATCCTCCTTCACGTTGAACAGCTCCTCGCCCGGGGTCAGGTGGTAGCCATCGTGATAGGTGCGGATGTACATATAATCGCCAAAGCGCACACTGCGCTGGCAGACATGAGCGCACTGGCTGACGACCAGATAGTCGCGGCCGCCGTCCTGGCCGGTGCGCACACAGTCAGCGTAGCTTTCACCATCATACACCACCGGGTTGGGATTGCCAACCACCGGGTTACAGGTGAAGGGCGGCACCCCGCCCAGCAGGTCTACCAGGGTGGGCAGCAGGTCCAGGTTGTAGTGGAAGCCGTGGGAAACAGTGTTTTTGGCACAGCCGGGCCACTTGATGATAAGGGGAATGTGGGTGGTGATGCAGTCGGCCTCGCCGTGTTCGCAATAGCTGCCCATCTCGCCCAGATCCTCGCCGTGGTCAGAGCTGATAATGATGGCCATATCGTCATAAATTCCCTGCTCGCGCAGCTTGTCAAACAGCAGGCCCAGCTGCTTGTCCGCGTACCAGATGCCGGTATCGTATTCATCGATCATATGGCGGAAATCATCGGTGTTTTTGATCTCCACCGGCTGGCGCGGGGTAGCGGGGTTGGGCTTGTTGTCATAGCCGGTCACTTCACAGGCAGAATGTCCGCCCGGCTTGGTGGCGCGGTGCTTATCCAGAATCTCCTGGGTCATCCAGGGGTCAGGCAGCGGGGCATCCTTGAACGGCTCGCCATACTCGGTCGGGGTACGGTACGGGATGTGCGGGTCCCACACATGCACATGCAGGAACCAGTCTTTGGTATCGCGCTTGCGGTTCAGCCAGTCCAGCGCTACAGGGATCACCTCGTGGGCAGGTTCCAGGCCGCGCTTGCCGATGTTGTAGGTTTCGTCAAAGCCGCCGTTGAACCACCACGCTGCGTGGCGGTCCGGGAAGCTGCTGATGCTGGCGGTTTTCATGCCCGCGCGGCGCAGTACGGCGGGCAGGTTGTAGCGGCCATTGAAATCGGCCATGCCGCGGTTGCGGCCCTCCCAACGCATTTCAGCGTTCACTCCGCCGTGGCCTACGCAGCCGGTGTGGATACCAAACCGGCCGGTCATCAAAGCGGCGCGGCTAGGCAGGCAGGGAGCATCGGAACAATATACATCGGTAAAGCGCACAGAATCTTCGGCCACTTTATCAATATTGGTGCTGGTGGCACGCGGATAACCATAGCAGCCCAGGTGGTCTGGGCGCAGGGTGTCGATATCTACATACAAAATCCTCATGGCAATATCCCTTTCTACTCTTATTACCTATTATAAAGTATAGCGGCGGGAAAGCTTTCCCGCCGCCAGAAAGTCGGTTGTGATTATCGAAAATCCGACTTTATGTTTTCAGCAAAAACGGGGTTGGCTGCGGCTCATCAGCCCATCATGGATTTCAGGGTCTCAAAGTCCAGTGTGCCAAGATAGGTGTTGATCTCTTCTGCGGTCAGATCGGGGTTCACGATTCAAGGCAAGTGACCTTATGTTTCTGGATGAAAGCAGATGCAATACGGATATGACAAGGCGGTATGCCTATTCGCTTGGAGGAAGCAGAGCTGTTGATTCCGCACCACTTTCCAAGCCCAAGAACACGACCATTCTGTCATCGATTCAGTTGGATGGGACATTACGCCTATACGACTTTCTCAGGCGGAACGACTGTGGAGAGGTTTAAGCGGTATCTGGAAACTGATTTGCTGCCTCATCTGAACGGAAATTCTGTTCTCATAATGGATAATATGAAGTCACACCATGCAAAGGCAGTAAAAAATTTGCTGGACAGCTCGGAGATTCGATACATCTATCTTCCACCGTATAGTCCTGATCTGAATCCCATTGAAAAACTTTGGTCGAAGGTGAAGTCTTTCCTTCGTAAATTCAAGGCACGGACCCTGGATGCTCTTCCGAACACGATACAATGTGCTTTTCAGACAGTTTCGCCTTCTAACTGCTCAGGCTGGTTCCATTCCTGCGGCTATCCGCCTTATTTTTGAAAATTGCTATAATCACCTTTCGCCACTTTAGCACTTCCCATGTCGTGTGCATAGCATAACAAAAGCCTCCCATGTAAGAACATTATTTCCTGCATGAGAGGCTTTTTCAGCGCTTTACCTTATACTATCGTTCTTTCTTGATTTTCTTCTAATCAACAGCAGGAACAAGAGGAATATAGCAACTACTAAAAGCGGTATTATAATCCACTCTCCACTCTTCTTTTGTGGTTGCTCATCCGTTTCGGCTTCATCCAAATTTCCTTGTTTCCATGATCCGTACAAAGTCATGTTCTTTTTCACCACATCATCCTTAAAATCCCATTGCTCTTTCAAGTCAATGTCAGAGTACCAGCCTTGAAACTGATAACCTTCTCTGCTCGGACTTTGTGGTTCAGCAACTTTTTCTCCATACTGAACCTGCTGGCTTGGAATTTCATCTCCGCCGCGTGATTCAAACTTGACGGTGCATTCCGTAGAAACCACTACTGTCACTTCATTGGCTTCACATGGATAGCCACCATATCCGTCCTTTTGTGATACCAGAAAGTCATTGCTAACAATTTTTGCAGCGCCGTTCTCTCCAATCACTCGCAACTGTATGGTGCCCAGCTGTTCGGTTGCATTCCACTGCGAACCCCCGCTCATGGAAAGGAAGTTCATGTAGAATTCTCGTGATGCGTCTGTGCCGGCAATATCCGCTGATGTAATACCTTGCTTCAGGGTTGTTCCGTCTTGGACAAGCTCAAAGAAATTGCTATCGTACTGTATTTCATCTTGCACCGCATACATTGTATAGGGCACATTCTGGTCTGTACGCTTTAATTTTAGAACAACCGTTATGATATCGCCCGTTGTAGCTTCAATGCTCTCTTCTCCGTTAGCTGTCAGCTCAAATTCAAAACTTGGGTTCTCTGTTTGTATTTCCTCAGCATGAACCGGAATCAAGCATATCATAATCAACAGCAGTGATGTTAATATTGCTGTACACTTTTTTCTGAATATATCGCCGTCTTTTATTTGCAATTTAATCATATCCTACTTAATAAAGTTCAGCAGTTTTAATTGGCTTTACCGGAGAGAATCTTATTAATAATCACCTCAGCATCTTTTACGTCAACTTTATTGTCACCGTTTGCATCTGCACGGAGGAATTTTTCCATTGTCACATCACTTGTGAATTCATTATAAACGGCATTGTACATATTATAAACCAGCTGTGCATCACTTGCATCCAGGATGCCCGTCCCATTCACGTCCATGTTATTGCCGTTATTGATAATCACTTTTTCGCCATCCATAATGCCGATTTCCGCTTTGGCTTCCTCATCGCTCAAGGTCTCAGCAATTACAAGGTAGCAGTATGTCTGGTACTGTTCAGACCAGAACATCGGTTTTCCTGCATAGCTCGAAACCTTTCCTTCTGCCAGCGTTGTATTATTTTTTACAAGCCACATTTTAGTACCGTTCAGTGTCAGGTAATCTTCAACTGCGACACCATCCAGAATTGCATTATGGTTTACTGTAAATACCAGTGCCGCCGTCACCTTTTTCACTGTATAAGTATTATCACCATTATTAATTACTTCAACAGTACTGCCGCCCATTGTAGCGGTAACAGTATAAGTATATCCAGCTTCCGGTGTAATCGTCAGAACGTAATCTTCACCAACCTTAGCTTCCGAATCGTATCCTTCCGCTGCACCGGCGCCAGTACCTTCTACAGTTACACTTACAATCGTTTCGCTCTTCGTTACAGTAATTTCGATATCACCCGTAATAGCAGCACCGGGAATTGTGCATACAGAATCCGCAACAGAATATCCGCTGTAGCTCTTTCCGCCAATCACAATGCTTTCCAATTTATAAGCCCAGCCCTTGGCGGCAGGAATCGTAAATTGGTAATCCTCATTGTAAGTTGCTTTGTTTGCTGCACCCACAACATCTTCTGCCGCATTGCCTGCAAAAGTCACATTGTAAACCTTCGCCGTTCTGGTACCTGTAACAACAACTTCACCAGTCACATTGGCAATGGTATATGTTCCGTCTTCGTTAGCGACAACTTCAGCCTCTACGCCATTAACCGTTGCACTTATAGTGCCATAGTCATAATTTGCGCTGTCGGCAGATTTTGCGAACGTGTAATCACTGCCATCTTCTACAGTTGCACTGCCTGTAAAGATTTCCGGCAAAGTAACATTATATACTTTTTTCTTAACACTAATCGATAATACATTCGGATTCAATGTTGCTGCAATCAAGTCGCTCTTTGCTGCATTTTCTTTGTTAACAAATGCAGCCGACAGCAGCGTAATTGCTGCGTTTCCGTCCGCTTTAGCTGTAAATTTCAGGGTATACACGCCTGTACCAAAGTTTTTATTTTCACCGTAATCTTCCAGTGTAATAATCCCATTTTCTTCTTTAACGGTTGCGTTTCCGATCACGGATTCATCACGGTTGAAGGTCAGCTTATCCGTATCAAACTGAACCTTAACTTCACCGGCTGCAAAGGTTGCAGCATCGGGATTGGATACACCAATGTTTACATCTACTGTTTCATCAACATGAATTTCCTTATTCAGTGTATTCAATCCTGCTGTATAGCCTTCCGTATGTACATCACCCACAACAGTAAGCGTTGCAGCTGCAGAAGCTTCCGGCTCCCATATAGTACCATAATCCTTTGTCAATTCCAGTTCCTTAACGCCAACACGATAGGAGCCAGCTTCTGTCCCTGCCGGAACTTTAAATGTAACTTTAAGCAGGTTCGTAATGTCGTTCAGATTTTCGGCATCATCACTAGACCAGCTTACTTTGCCGTTAGCCATATTATAATTGGAGGCATTAATATTAATTTTGTCACCGCCTTCGATTTTTACCAGCTCAATGGGAGCATCATACACAATCGTCAGCCCCATACCATCCAAAGTAACGGCTTTATTTGTTTTCAATGTCATCTGAACCGTCTGGTCCTGATCACTCAAATTTAAGGTTTCATTGTCCAGAACTGCCGAATACAGAACACCCAGACTGTTTGTTTCATCTGCTGCAAATGTCGGCAACGAAAACGCTACTGTTAATGCCATCGCCAATAATAGGCTAAACGTCCTTTGTACTTTGTTTCTCATTTTTTAATCTCCAATCTTTTATTTGTATCAAATTTTATTGCCACTGCAGCGAAGTATTGCCAAGGACAGCCGCTCTTAGCCGGGTAATATCCGCTGTTGTGAGTTTACCGTCATTGTTGGTATCTGCCGTCAACTTTTGCAAAGGTTCCAGCTCAACTTTATTCAGCACTGCCGCACTACCCTTGGTTGCATCTGCGGCTGTAACCTTTCCATCGCCGTTAATATCTCCAAGCAGTACAATTGCCAGCATCGAATCTTGTGTCATATCTTCTGCTGTAAAGCTGTAGCTTCCGTCCTCGTTAGCTGTTGCGGGCAGTCGCTCATAGCTTTGGCCGCCATCCTTGCTGACTGCCACCATACAAGGCGAACCACTGCTGACGCTGAACGTATTGCTTCCCGTAGTCCAGCCTTTTTCCGGCGGTGTAAGCGAAGCACCGCTTTCCCCTGCCTGAGAAGTTCCATTGTTCACATTGACATTGATTGGTTTGCTGCTGCCGCCGGTTTCACCTGAATCGTTGCCCTCGTCACCGCCGGGATTACCGCCGGATCCGCCGCCTGCACCTTCCGGCTTTTCCATTTCCTGTGCAATCCATTCCAACTTTTTGGCCCCATACTGCTGCAGCATGCTGCTTGTCCAGTCCGGATTATTGCTTGGATAATAGGCTGTCGCTTTGACTGATGAAAAAGCTTTGTTGTTAATTTGAGGTGCATTCCATCGAAACGTGATTGTTACACCTGATACTCTATCACCACATTGGACGAATGCACTTTCATCAATGCTAGTAACTCCTGCTGGGAGGACAACCGTTGTCATGTAATAGCACCCGTTAAACGCATATTTACTAATTTTTTCCACCTTGTCTGGAATGATAATGCTTTTTAAGGACTGACACATATAAAATGCCTGTTCTCCAATATATTTAAGTGTACTTGGCAATATTACTGATGTGAAATGATTTGCACCACTATAGTCCAAGCCATATGTTACGCGTGCTCCACACGCTGCAAAAGCCCTGTTTCCTATGCTGATGAGACCTTCGGGAAGTTCCATGCTATATAACTCATAGCAATGTGCAAAAGCCTCATTACCTATCGTCACCAACGACTGTGGAAGTTTAACATTATGAAGATAGTGATTGTTTTCAAATGTATTGTCCGGTATATTGGAAAGGTTATCCGGAAGTACCACATCTCTCAACGCACTATTTGCGAATATTCCCTTGCCAAAGACTTTTATATGTTCCGGGATGGTCAATTCCTGCATCTTTAAATTTTGGAACGCATAATCACCAATTTCAACCAGACTTTCTGGGAACTCCAACGATGTTAGCCCACACCCTGAGAATGTGTATGCTTTTATTTCTGTAATCCCCTCCGGTATGGTTATATGTGCAAGTTTTTTGCACCCTATAAAGGCTTTTTCTCCAATCTTGGTAACCGTCTGCGGAATCGTTACATCTTCAAGGCCAACACATTCTTTAAAAGCTTCTGCTCCGATTTCCACAACCCGATAACCGTCAATAGCGTCCGGAATTGTCAGCATTCCCGTTGCATCGATGTTGCACTTCGTGATAATTGCTGTTGATGTATTTTCGTCAATCTGGTATGCCAGCGTTGCGTTTGTATCCGGAACCGTGTATGTATGTTTCTCTCCTTCAAATTCGTTTACTTCGTAGGATAGCCATGTAAGGTTTCCCCTATAATTTGTCATTTTATCCTCTGTCCACGACAAATTATTCTTTGGATAATAGCAAACTGCCGAAACATTTTCAAACGCGGACTCATCAATGTAAGGAGCTGAACCTGTAAAAGTAACTTTAGAAAGTGTTGTGCATCCAGAAAAAACATTTCCTCTCAAAATCCTCAATTTTTCCGGAAATGTTATTTCTGTCAAACTCACACAATCTTTAAATGCATACTGTTCAATTGTTTCCAGTCTTTCCGGTAAAATCACTTCTTTCAATTTACTGCATCCGCTAAACGAAAATTGATCGAGCTCTTTAATTCCATTTGAAATTTGTATTTTTTCCAAGTTCGTACAATTTGCAACCGAAAAAATTTCCGCATCCGTAACGCTGTCCGGAATTTGCAGCTCTGTCAAATTTTTGCAACCAGAAAAGTTTCCCACCATTGTTACACCTTCCGGAATAACAATTTTCCCTATTTTGCAGTTTGTAAATCCTTTAACACTAGTTACCCCCTCAGGTATTTGAAACGTTCCTGTTCTCCCGCACGGAAACTTTTCCAGAATTGTCTTATCTTTGCTGTACAAAATTCCATCTACTGATGTATATACTGTATTGTTTTCCGATATATTTATATTCATTACCGATGGTAGCTCATACAAATATTCTATTTTGGTAAATCCACTTCCCAGATTCAATGTCTCAAGTTCCGGAAGGTTGCAATTTGAAAAGAGATTACCTACATCCTGCACCCCATTTCCAATCGTTAGCGTCTTCATATGTGTGCATGTTCCAAATGCGCTTGTTTGAATTGCAGTTACCGAGTTTCCAACTTCCAATTCTGTCAGCTTATCACATCCATCAAAACAATAGTCCACTAGAGTTGTTACTGTGTCTGGTACTACATATTTGCCGTTCAAATTCAGTGGTGCATGCTGCAGTTGGGTCTTGTTTTTGTCAAATAATACACCTTTCTCATCATTGCTGTAGTATTGATTTTGCGGGTCTACACAGTACCCCTGCAATACTGCAGCAAATCTGAACGCATATTTGTCAATACTTGTAACGCTTGCCGGAATCGTTACGCTTGTAAAAGTTGATCCGAATGCGTATCTTGCAATTTTCTTGACTGAATTTCCAATTTCAATTTCCGTGGCATTTTTGCAGCTGTAAAACGCATACTTTCCCACAGAAGTTACGCCCTGCCCAATGATAATTTTGTTTACCTGTGGGCCATAATCGTTCCAAGGCGCATATGTTTCATTTTGGTCATAGTCATTCATTGTTCCCTGACCGTAACCCGTAACTGTCAGTGTTCCGTCAGCAGTCAATGTCCAACTGATATAGTTTTTCTCACCTGAAGCAATTACATCGTTCTGCTGCTCTGCAGTACTTGTTACAGACAGAGCAGTACTTTCTGCCGCATGTATTTGCAGTGGAGACAGAACAAGTGCTGCTCCGCAGGTAATTCCTGCAAACACACACAGCGCAGCTTTGGGATTTGTGTTATACCTTTGTTTTTTCATAGGTCATCCTCCAGCAGCGTTATCATTTGTTATTTTTCCTTTTATTGTACGCAAAATTGACATTTACAGTACATTTTCTTTTTAATGATTCTATCACACATTTTCCATTACTTCAATTCTTTTCATACCTTTTATAGTAATTTTCAATAATACAGCACAGCACTTTAACTTTTGAGAAAAAGTGATATAACAGAGTCAAAGAAGGTGAGTGCTATGCTGCACAACGAAGCTCGAAAGTTGATTTTGGAAGGATACGATAAGGGCATCAGCGTAAAGGAACTGGCAAAGTGCTTTTCTGTAAACACCTGTTCGATATATCGTTTGCTGAAGCGTCGGAACGAAACAGGCAGCTACGAAACTCAAACGAATCTCCGTGGAAAGAAGCCAAAAGTGTCCGATGCAGATCATCAGCACATCCTTTCGCTTCTGGAAAAACAGCCGGATATCACATGTCTGGAAATCATTGAAACGTTGGATTTTCCTGTCAGTATTGATACTGTCTGGCGTTTTCTTCAGAAAGCAGAATACCGCCGGAAGAAAAAGTCTCTTCATGCCAGTGAACAGGAGCGTCCCCGATGTGGCGCAGAAGAGAAAAGACTGGAACGGCCTTATATCTGGATTCAAGGCAAGTGACCTTATGTTTCTGGATGAAAGCAGATGCAATACGGATATGACAAGGCGGTATGCTGAACGGCATATGCTTTTTGTGTTTTTAACAGATTGGGCCGCCGAAACGGTTAGTGATGTCATAGACATCAGCATAAAAGTCAGCAACAGGCAGAGCCTTGTTTATGACGCAAAAAATTGCGCCCCTGCACGGCGGCAGCAGAACCGTACCCCCGGCCATGACAGCTGTTTTACTGTCTGCCTGACATAAAAAGCAAAGAACCCGATATTGAAAATAACGAACACAGGGCCCAGTACAACCACGCACCGGGCCCCGCCGTATCTCAAATTCCTAATTACTCATTCCTAATTTCTAATTGAGATAACTCCTCCTTCCTGTCTTCCAACGAACCTCAAACGCCCATATAATGCACTGCATTGTAAATGCTGATCAAAATAATAATGCCCATCAATACCAGGAACAGCTTGTCCACGGCACGGCTGCTCATCCGCTTGTTCAGCGTGCGGCCGGCAATGCCGCCGCCGATGCCGCCGGCAATCATCAAAACCAGGGCGGGCAGGGTGAACTCCGGCACGCTGTGGGTGATAAGGGTGGTCAGCAGGCTGGTGATCTGGCTGAACAGAATGATGTACAGACTGTTCTGCGCTGCGGTCTTGGTTTCCATGCTGAAAAAGTAGAACAGCACAACCAGATTGATGGGGCCGCCGCCAATGCCCAAAAAGCTGGACATCAGCCCCAGCACCAGGCCAATGATAACGCAGAATGCCGGGTTGGTAATATGCTTGCCCTGGATGCGCGCCTTGAACAAGGTGTACACAAAAGTGCCAATGGTGATAATGGCCAGGCAGATCGACTGTACCACGCCAACCGTGTTGGGGTTGGGGAACATGCCCGCAATGGTGCTGAACAGCTGTTTGCCCACAACGCCGCCCACTGCGGCGCCAATGGCCAGCGGGGTGCCGGTGCGGAAATCCACCCGGTTATCGCCAGCGGCAATGTTTTTGCCCACGGTGTAGCAGCTCATGGAAAGCACGGTGCACCCCGAAAGAAAACTGATGGTTGCCACGCTGGCAAGGCCCAGCATATCCAGCACCGGCTTGATGATAACACCGCCGCCAATGCCGCAGATCGCCCCCGCAATGGACGCAAAAAAACTGACACAGAAAAACAAGATTGAACTCATGCGTCTTTTCCTCCTCCGGTACGTTGATTTTGATAAGTTCATCATACCGTTTTGGAAGAACGCCAAACTACCATAAATAAGAGCATTAGTGTCGAAAAATCGACAAGCATGCTCTGCAGCCTTGAGGAAAAACAGTATTTTGTGGTATAGTTTATCTGTAAAAATCCACCGGGGGTACACAATGCAAAACCTGAACTTTTTGATCAAGCCTGCATCCAGCCAGTGCAACATGCGCTGCCGCTACTGCTTTTATGCTGACGAAGCCGCCGTGCGCTGCGGCCAGAGCGCCACATGCATGACCCGCCCCGAAGCCGAAACATTGATTCGCTCTGCCTTTGCCGCCGCGGAACCCGGCGCACAGGTCAGTTTTTCGTTCCAGGGCGGTGAGCCAACGTTGGCCGGACTGGACTTTTTCCGCTTTTTTATGGCCAAAGCCGCCGAGCTGCGCCCGGCCAGGGTGCACATCAATTATGCGCTGCAAACCAACGGCCTTGTGCTGAATGATGAATGGGCTGAGTTTCTGGCTGCCAACCAGGTTCTGGTGGGCATCTCACTGGATGGAACCAAGGAGCTGCACGATAATACCCGCCTGGACGCCAAGGGGAAGGGCACCTGGAACCGTGTAACCGCGGCATTGCATGTTTTGCAAAAGCATGACGTAGAAGTAAACCTGCTGTGCGTGGTCAACCGCGCGGTGGCCCGCAGCCCGCAAAAAGTCTATGCTTCGCTGAAAAAACTGGGCGTCCGGCATTTGCAGTTCATTGCCTGCCTGGATCCCATTGAGGGCGAGCGTGGTGCGCAGCCCTGGGCACTGACGCCGGAAGCATACGGTAAGTTCCTGTGCGGCCTGTTTGACGTTTACTACCGTGACTGGGTCAACGGCGACTACACCAGTGTGCGTCTGTTTGACGATTACATCCACATGGCGATGGGCATGCCTGCAGGCACCTGTGCCACCTCTGGCAGCTGCGGCGCTTATTTTGTGGTGGAGGGCGACGGCACGGTGTACCCCTGTGACTTTTACTGCCTGGACGAATGGAAGATGGGCCGCATTGGAGAGCAGAGCCTCCCGGAGCTGGCCAACAGCGAAAAAGCCCGCCTGTTTTTGCAGCAGGGCGAGCGCAAACCCGATGCCTGCGCCGACTGTCGCTGGTACAGCCTGTGCCACGGCGGCTGCAAGCGCGACTGGGTGGAGAACGATGGCAAGCTGGAAAACTACTCCTGCCTTGCGTTCAAGGAATTTTTTGCCTATGCCGAAAGCCGGATTTTGGAGATCGCACGGGCGGAAGCGGAATACTATCGGAGGTAGGAAGTAGGAGCTTTGGTGGCGAGTGAAAGCACGGCGAGAAAAAATTAAGAATGAGTAATTAGAAATTTGAAATAGAGCAGGGCCTGATGCGTAATGGCATCGGGCCCTGTTTTTATTATAGATAAACATAGATAAACAACAATCGCCTTTCCTTATGCTTTACCTAAAGCACAGGAAAGGCGGTCGTTGTTAAATAAGCGTATCCTATTGAAAAGCTCTGGTCGAAGGTGAAGTCTTTCCTTCGTAAATTCAAGGCACGGACCCTGGATGCTCTTCCGAACGCGATACGATGTGCTTTTCAGACAGTTTCGCCTTCTGACTGCTCAGGCTGGTTCCATTCCTGCGGCTATTCGCCTTATTTTTGAAAATTGCTATAAGCTGAACAACATCCTGTACATACACACCCTCGATAGTTGCTCTGTACCAAGGATGCTCCCACTCGGATACAATTCCAATCATATCAGTTTCCTGCAGGCGCGCCACAAGACTGTCAGAGTCAATAAGTCTTACGGGAAGTCCTGCACGGCGCAAACCAAGGAAAAACTCAATGGTTTCGGGACTACCGCCATCAGGACTCTCGGTAGCAGTATCAATATCAGCTAAAGTCAGGCGGCATGTCATCTGTACCGTCTGACGATCGAAATCCTCCCTACTTGAATATTTAAAGTGTTGACTGCTCTTGTGCCGGATTGGCTTTTATTGTATAATAATGTGACTAATTTCAAGCATTGGTTTGCTGTCGTATGCGGCACAGCATTTGAAATTGAAATTTAGGCAATACCGCATAATTCTAAGTGCCGATACGGCGAGCGAGGTGCGGCAGA
>ENA-OWPN01000526-OWPN01000526.1-human-gut-metagenome-genome-assembly--contig:-NODE-526-length-51448-cov-7.256766_pt1 | contig 51448 bp, 48 predicted proteins | sample MGYA00248266_ERZ651850 | MGnify/ENA primary metagenome ERZ651850 (study PRJEB26924, sample SAMEA4378296) | human gut metagenome | biome: human gut; feature: human-associated habitat; material: faeces... | reverse complement strand
GATTTAATGGACAATTAATTCAGATTCAAAATTCCGAAACCTCGACTCAGTTCCAAACCTTTACAGCGCCTGCATAGTCATTCAAAGAAATTGTTTGAGCAGATTCAAGATTTGTCAGATTAAGAGCTGTATCCTGTTCAAGATCCACCAAACCATCAACCTGAGAACCATTTTGCAAGGTTACTGTCACGTCAGTATTTTCAACTGAGATGGCCTTTGCCTTAGTTCCTGTGGCAGAAATTAAACCTTCATTAGTGAAAGTGACGCCAGTTGCGTCTTCGGCAATACGGACAGCCTTCAAATCACCATCACCCTGAACAATCAGATCGCCGGTATTTACAACAGTTCCAAATTTAACATTAGAGGTGCTACTGCCAGCAAAGTCCATGGCCACCCCATTGTTAAGAACAACGATCTTGCCTTTATTTTTAATAGTATTACCATCTGTATTAGTAATCATCATGCCGTAGGCATTGTCAGCAACGATAGTACCTTCATTGACAATCGTTCCACCGGCAGTAGCCATCATGGCTTTGACCTTCCAAAAGCCTTCGGTAGTACCTTTTACATAAATCAAACCATTTTTAGCATTGGTAGCTGTTTGACCGCTTCCAGCTAAAAAACCGAAAGCACGATGATCCTTGTTAGCCTGTTCAATCCACAACTTCTTATCAAAAGTTGCGTTACCGGAATTAAAACCTTCATTTGTGCTGTCAGAACTCGTCTTCACATAGTAAGAATCGTCATCAAATTGTGTAAGTGCAGAAGGAGTTCCGACTGGAGTTGCTTCACCTACCGGAGCCCAGGCCGGGACTTCAACAGCCAAAGCAGAAGCAGAGATAGCCATCAAAATAGAGCTGGCTAAAATTGTTTTTGTTAAGCGCATTTGTTTCTCCAAAAAATTGCGCACTCTAAAAAGCGCGTCAACCGAAGCCTACCCCCCCCCAAACTTTCGTTTTGACCAATATCAATCAGACCATAAATATTGTTTTTTTGTTGCAAAAAGATTACAAAAAAGGCCCGATTCCCAAAAAGGAACCGAGCCTTTCGTGTCGATGACGATACTAAAAATTAAGCTTCAGCAACGACGCGGACGGTGATTTCGGCGGTGATGTCCGTCATCAAACCGATCACGATCGGGGTTTCACCCAAAGCCTTGATCGGGCCGTTGGGCAAACGAATTTGAGCCTTCTTAATATCGAAACCTTGAGCTTGAAGAGCTTCAGCGATGTCGGCGTTCGTGACAGAACCGAAGAGGCGTCCGTCAACACCGGCCTTGCTGGCCACTTCAACCACGTCGCCGTTCAACTTGGCAGCGATGGCTTCAGCAGCAGCGATGCGTTCAGCCTGAGCCTTTTCAAGTTCAGCGCGACGTTGTTCGAATTCGGCAATAGCGGCTTGCGTAGCACGCTTAGCACGCTTGGTGGGGATCAAGTAGTTACGAGCGTAACCATCCTTAACCTTAACGATGTCACCCAATTCACCGAGGTGGGTAATCTTTTCAAGAAGAATAACTTGCATTTGATTAACTCCTCACTCGATTATTGATTGTCCGTGTACGGCAACAAAGCCAAGAAACGAGCGCGCTTGATGGCCGTGTCGAGTTGACGTTGATAGTGAGCCTTCGTGCCCGTCAAACGAGCCGGCATGATCTTGCCGTTTTCTTGGATGAAGTCACGGAGCGTTTCCACATCCTTGTAGTCGATCATTTCGACGTGTTCAGCCGTGAAGCGGCAGAACTTCTTGCGCTTAAAGAGCGCGTTTTGTTGGTTGCCACGGCGCGGCTTACCCTTGCCCTTTGCACCAAAAGCCATTTTTAAACTCCTTGTGAGTATTGCGTAATATGTACGATCAATTGTCGGGAACGCTGTGAGCGCGGGGCCAAAAATCCGGAGATCTCAAAAACCGATCCCAAAGGTTCTTTGTCCAATGCCAGGGCGATGTCGCCGCAGGCTTTGCCGGCAAAATCGAAAACCAATTTTCGATCGCTTCCGGCCTCTTTAACCACACTCATGTGGTGAAACACCACTTCTAAAACCGCCAGCCCCGCGGGTGTGTACCGCATCTGAGCTTTTTGTGTGAACTCGCCCGTTAATTTGATCGTGTTCACCGGCGACTCTCTTTATTGTTTCCGTCTGGGATAAAAAATTAATTAAGCGGCGGCAGCTTCTTCAGCTTGAGCCTGAGCCTGAGCAGCTTCGCTGGCGGCCTTCTTTTGTTCTTCTCGTTCGACGATCTTCATCATCGGAGAAGGAGCCGTTTCAGCCTTCTTCATCTTGATCGTTAAATGACGCAACACGGCGTCGTTGAAGCGGAAGCCGTTTTCGATCTCAGCGAGCGTTTCGTGAGAGCATTCCACGTTCATGAGAACGTAGTGAGCCTTGACCAATTTTTGAATCGGGTAGGCCAAGGGACGACGACCCCAGTCTTCCACACGATGCATCTTGCCGCCTTGTTCGGCGACGAGAGCTTTGTAGCGTTCGATCATAGCGGGAACTTGCTCGCTTTGATCCGGGTGCACAATAAAGCAAATTTCATAATGACGCATTGGTATTGTCTCCTTACGGGAAAAGCCACCCGGAGCGTCGATTTCCGGTGTGGCAAGGACAGAAAAAACGGAATTGTAATCAACAACCTCTGCTTTTGCAAGCAAAAAGAAAGGTATTTTCACTGACTTTTTAATAAGTTAGCGAAATTTTTCTTAATAATTGCCAAAGCGGCGCTATATTAGCACTAATGGATTGCATTTTGGGGATTTTGCTTATGCAAGTGACTGTTGTCGTTGAAAATTTTTGTACTAACCGTCTGCTTCGAGCGGAGTGGGGCTACTCACTTTATTTAGAAAGCGAGAAAACACATCTGCTTTTAGATAAAGGATCCGAAGGTCACGCCTTCACGCACAACTTAAAAGCACTGCATATTAATCCGAATGCCATTGACCATATCGTCTTTTCTCATGCTCACTTTGACCATACGGGCGGATTGGTCGATGCCATACTGCTTGCTCCCAAAGCCAAACGCTGGGGATCTCGCTTTATGTCTGTCCAACGCTGGTCAGATGCCGATCAAAAACGAAACGGCGGAGGCGGCCCCCTATTTGCTTCGGTTCTTACCAATCCGATTGACGGATGGGCACAGGTGACCGATGAAGTCATCGCCTTCACCGTGCCTCAAGACGCCCGCGATCCCCGCTTTGTCAATTCAAAGAATATGTGGGAAGAGACTCCGGAAGGCAAGATTATCCCCGATACATTTGCCGATGACTTGTCACTGCTTGTTAAAGGTGAAAAGGGGGTCTCCGTTGTTTTGGGATGCGCTCATGCGGGTCTGCCTAACATACTGCGTTATGCACAGGATACGTTTGGCGTCAAAGAGTTCAATACCGTTTTAGGCGGCACGCATTTAAGTGCCGCAAAAGATGAAGAGCTCCCGGTATGGATTGATGCCTTAAAAGCTTTCAAAGTTCAGCATTGGCATCCGAACCATTGCACGGGATTTAAAGCAGCTACCGCCATGGCCCGTGTCTTTGACGATGTGGACTGGGCCGGCTGCGGCAGCCGTCTGATTTTGTAGTGTTTTAATTATTCACGCCGAAGCTCGAAGTGTTCAAAAAGATTTTTGAGCACTTCGAGTGTCTCGGGTTCCGGATATTCATGGCCTACGTTGGCAAAAGGCAGATCCAATTCTTTAGGCTTACGATACACCTGAAGCGCAAAAGTTTTCACGCCTCTATCTTTGAGTTCGCGTGCAAGGTGAAGAATTTTCTCATCAGGCAAATAATCCGGATGAGCCGTCGTGCGGCATTCGTAATCCACTCCCCGATTCTGAATAATTTTCAGAGTGTCAGAAACATTGGCTGCTGGATCTGACTTCTCAAGTCCCGTAATCCATCGGTACGCCTCTGCGTCCGTCAACGAGGCTTTAATATCCAGTCCCACCCAATCAACAAGATCAATAACCGCCTTGACATGCTCCGGATAGCAACCTGACGTATGAAGCCCCACTTTAAAACCCATCTCTTTGACTTTAACCATGGCGTCAGCGAGGGCCGGATCAAGCGTCGGCTCACCGCCCGAAAAAACCACCGCATCTAAAAGACCCTGACGTCGTTTGAGTAAAGCGACCAATTCTTCCCAACTGCTATGCAGGTATTGGGGAGGAAATTCCCGCGGTTGCATGTGCGGATTGTGACAGTAGCGGCAGCGCCAGGGGCAGCCTTGAATGAAGGCCACGGCTGAAAAATACCCCGGGTAGTCGATACTTGTATAAGGGGTAATGGCTGCGATCTTTAAATGTTCTGCACTCAAGCGTGAAGTTTCCTCAGGCATAAACAGCAATCCTTCCAACAACACGAAGACAAAACGGCGCCGAAAAGAATGTCTTCACGGCGCCTTTCAGATTTAGAAGTTATTTAGACAAACCACACTTACTTTCTACGAAGCACTTGCGTTCGTAGAATTCCCCTTTTTTACCGGTGTTAAAAGATGAGACCGGTCGATGGTAGCCCATCACGCGGGTCCAAACTTCACAGGGTTGGCGTTCACTGTCTTTTAACTCAATCTTTTCGTCTTTTTTATCCATTTTCTTTCTCTCAATAATTAGCAATCAGCCTTTTGGCAAGCTGCCTGTGCCTTTTTGGCACGAATTAACTCAGCGTCGCAGATCGGACAGAAATCATGACGACCGGAGATGTAGCCGTGTTTCGGGCAAATCGAGAAGGTCGGCGTCACCGTCAGATACGGCAGACGGAATCTCGAAAGGGCTCGGCGCACCAATTCTTTACATGCCTTCGATGAGCTGATGGCATCGGCCATGTAAAGATGAAGCACCGTACCACCCGTGTACTTGCGCTGCAAGTCGTCTTGCATTTCAAGCGCCAAGAACGGATCATCGGTAAAGCCCACCGGCAACTGAGAGCTATTGGTGTAGTAGGGATTGGATTCGGTACCGGCTTGAATAATATCCGGGAAGCGCTTTCTATCTTCTTTAGCAAAGCGGTATGTCGTGCCTTCGGCCGGTGTAGCTTCAAGGTTATACATGTGACCGGTTTCTTCCTGAAATTCAACCATTCGGGCGCGAACATGATCCAAAAGCTTTAAGGCAAAAGCATGACCCCAATCATCGGTGATGTCATTGGCATCATTGGTGAAATTGCGGATGCATTCGTTAATACCATTGACACCGATCGTGGAGAAGTGGTTACGAAGCGTACCGAGGTAGCGTTTCGTGTACGGGAAAAGTCCCTGATCAATATGGCGTTGAATAACCTTGCGCTTGATCTCGAGGCTCGTCTTGGCCAAATCCAAGAGGTGATCCAGGCGATCGAAAAGGCCCTGTTCATTACCTTTAAAGAGATAGCCTAAACGAGCGCAGTTGATGGTGACGACACCGAGCGAGCCCGTCTGTTCAGCAGAACCGAAAAGACCGTTGCCGCGCTTAAGAAGTTCACGCAGATCCAACTGCAAACGGCAGCACATCGAACGGATCATGTTGGGCTTTAATTCCGAATTGATGAAATTTTGGAAATAAGGCAAACCGTATTTAGCGGTCATTGCAAACAATCTGTCTGCGTTTTCGCTGTCCCAATCAAAGTCAGGCGTGATGTTATAGGTCGGAATCGGGAACGTGAAAACACGGCCCTTGGCATCACCCTTGGTCATCACTTCAATGTAGGCGCGATTAATCATGTCCATTTCGCGCTTGCAGTCACCGTAGGTGAAGGGCATTTCTTCACCGCCGATAATCGGATGTTGATCCTTTAAATCTTCCGGGCACGTCCAGTCGAAAGTGAGATTGGTAAAGGGCGTCTGCGTACCCCAACGGGAAGGAACATTGAGGTTATAGATAAGCTCTTGGATGCTCTGAAGGACTTCCTCATAGGGCACGTTGTCTTTCTTGATAAAAGGTGCCAAATACGTATCAAATGAGGAGAACGCTTGAGCACCGGCCCATTCATTTTGCATCGTGCCTAAGAAATTGACAATCTGACCCGTAGCCGATGAAAGATGCTTCGGGGCGCCCGCTTCAACTTTACCCGGTACCCCATTGAGCCCTTCCGTTAAAAGAGTGCGCAATGACCACCCGGCGCAGTAGCCCGAGAGCATATCCAAGTCATGAATGTGGAAATCAGCTTCACGGTGAGCACGACCGATTTCAGCCGGATAGATGTAGTTGAGCCAATAGTTGGCCACCACTTTACCGGAGACATTCAAAATCAAACCGCCCAAGGAGTAGCCCTGATTGGCGTTCGCGTTAACGCGCCAGTCAAGCTGCTGAAGATACTCATTGATAGAAGATTCGACATTCACCCAACTCTGTCTGGCATCACGAGCCTTCTGACGTTGTTCGCGATAGACTATATAGGCGCGGAGCGTTTTGAAAAAACCTTCCTCAAAAAGGGCGCGCTCCACAGCGTCCTGCACTTGCTCAATATGAGGCGTGACTAAATTGAGAGCAACCAGGCTCGGCAATACGCGCTCTTCAGTGATTCGGGCGGCACGAGACTCGTCAAATTCACCGGTCGCTTTTCCTGCTTTGGCGATGGCGGCAACAATCTTGCTTGCATCAAAATCCTTGACGCTGCCATCACGCTTGATCAAGTGCGATAACTTCTTCTCAAACATCAGAGGTACTCCAAAAAACGAATATCGCTCCCAACAACTGAGCGATTGCACGATTAACTTTAAAGAAGTACTGTGATTTTTCTGCCTATTTATTAAGCACTTTTTAGGCACGCACTACATTTAGATAAGTGACTTATCCACAGTTTTGAAAAACGCTTGATTTACAGAACAATGGAATAAATTTTAAAAATATAGGGTTTTCCCTTGAATACAACATGTTGTGTTCGCGCAATAAAAACAAACAATGAATTGTTTAAAAATGGACAAACTTATTGTTTTAGCAAGGAAAATTAGGCAATAAGGTTTGCCTGCACTCTTCGGACCTGTTAAGTTGCGCTTTAAATAACCAAAAGAGGATTTTAAAAATGAAAAAAATAATTCTGACTGTCGCTGCCGCCGGTTTGCTATCCGCTTGTTCTCTGTTGGGGCCGTCACATTCTGTCAAAGGAGAAGTTGTCGATGCCTCCATGAACACCGTTACGATCGAAACAGCGGACTCTAAGATTTATTCATTCAGCACGATGGATTCTGACAAGACCGAACTTAACGGCTTACTCTTAGGCAAGAAGATCGAAGTGCAATTTTCCGGAAACTATCAAGACGGAATGCCTGCTAAGAAATTGAGCGATATCGCAAAGTAGTTCACGATTCTCGAAAATGAAATGGGTTACCGAAATTCGTTGCCCGACTTCGATAACCCATCCATTGCTAAGCATGGTAAGAGAGTGATTCATTGCTGACCAGGCCTTGAATTCGCTCTTACAATTGAGGAGCTTACATGCTTGGAAAATCTGTTTTTAATTCTATCTTAAAAAAGCGCTATTGCAATAACATCTTATTGTTTTTCTTATAAAATTTTCGACTTTTTTAGGGTTTTTCACCTAATTTTCAATACTGACTTAATCGTTTTTTCCGCTTTTACAGGAATCACTAACCATTTCTTGAGAGTAATCCGTTCGGATGATTCTCTTAACATTAAGGGCAAATACCAGTATTCTTAGCGAGTTATTGTCATTGATATCTGCTATAGCAAGCGCCATGGAAACCACACAATCCCGCTATGAAGATTTTCTGAAGATCCGTGTTTTACCCGAAGTGCTCACTCATCATTTGGGTCGTCACGATGATCTGCCCGCTCTCACCCAGTACGTTGCCACCGAAAAGTCATGGAAAACGCTGACATACCGGGAGCTTTATGAAAGAGTCCAACGCTGGCGAAAAGCTTTTTGCAAATTCAATTTGGAAAAAGGGTCACGAGTGGCCATGCTTTTGCCCAACTGCATCGATGCCATTTGCTTTGACCAAGCAGCACTTGCCTGCGGTTTAGTCCCCGTTCCCCTTCACGCCGTTGACACCCCGGGGTCAAGCGCCTTCATTCTCAATGACAGCGAAGCCAGAGTATTGGTTACTGCCAAGTACCTCAAGTGGAAGGGCATCCGTCAAGCCGACACCCTGGCAAACTTAAAAGCCGTCATCATTACGGATGACTCAATCCCCGAAGACGACCGTGTCAATAACGCAGGCATCAACGTCTGCACACTGGCCGAATGGTTAGAAGCCAGTGAAAATGTCACGATCACCGATATTGACATTGATCCCCAGGACTTGGCCGCCCTTGTTTACACCTCAGGCACAACCGGCCGTCCCAAAGGTGTCATGCTCACTCATGAAAATATCCTGGAAAACGCCAAAGGCGTTATGGGCAATATCCGCCCGAATCCGGACGATAAGTGGTTTTCGTTCCTGCCGTTGTCGCACACTTTTGAACGTACGACGACCTACTACCTAGCCATGGGAATGGGCAATCAGATCTACTTTAACCGTAACATTCTTCAGATCATTGACGATTTGCACTATGTTCGGCCGACGATCCTCATGTCTGTTCCGCGTATCTACGAACGCGTGTACGCTAAATTAAATGACAAACTCGCAAAAAAAGGCGCACTGACGCGATACGTTTTTAATTGGGCGGTTGAAGTGGGCTGGCGTCGTTTTTGTAAGGAAAACGGTTTGCCCGTTGAACATACCTGGCGTGAATGCCTTGACGGCTTAATGGCAGACTGGTTGGATGAAAAGGTCGGCACCTCGCTTCGTGAAGTATTTGGCGGGATCAAACCTCATGCGTTTATTTCGGGTGGCGCCGCCCTAAATCAAACCGTAGCTCGTACCTTTATCGGTTTGGGTATCCAGATCTTTCAAGGTTACGGCATGACAGAAACCAGTCCGATTCTGGCCGTCAATAAAGAACACCAAAACGACCCCTCCACGGTCGGTATGCCGTTGCCGAATATGCAGCTCAGACTGGGTGACAATGATGAGTTGCAGGTCAAAGGCCCTTGCGTGATGAAGGGCTATTGGAATCGACCCGATGCTACGGCTGACATCTTCACGGAAGATGGTTGGCTTAAAACCGGCGACCAAGCTGACATTCTCCCCTCGGGCCACGTCCGCATCAAAGGCCGCATTAAAGAAATCATCGTGACGAGCACCGGTGAAAAGATTCCGCCGGCCGATTTGGAAATGGCGATTGAAAGCGATCCGATGTTTGCTCAAGTCATGGCTGTGGGTGAAGGCCTACCGTATATCAGTCTTGTGGCCGTGCTTGAATTGGAACGCTGGAAAGAATTGGCTAAAGAGCTCAATTTAGATCCCAACGATCCGAAGTCACTGAACGCAAAGGTTGTTCACCAAACGCTTTTGCGCAAGGTGAAAAAACTCACACGGGGCTTCCCGCAATACGGTGTTCCCCGTGCTTTGATTTTGACGCTGACGCCTTGGAGCATTGAAAACGGCATGCTAACGCCGACACTTAAATTAAAACGTCGGATCATCAAAGCCCGTTTCCAAGACGATATCAATAAGCTCTACGAAACACACACCGCTTAATCAGCAATCGGCGCATCCTGAAAAGGCAGGCAACTCCTGCCTTTTCTTTTGCCTCTTTTCAATGCAAAAATCACCCAAAAAACGAAGTATTTTTCGCGAAATCTTTATGTACAATAATCTGTTTAGTAAAACTTTCCGAAGAAGCGTCAAAATGGTCGGTCATACATACATTGATGATTTCAAAACCTTGCCCGAAATGCTCGCGCATACCCTCGCGACTAAGCCAGAAAAAGAAGGGTACCGTTATTACGACTACGAGCACGAAAAGTGGACAAGTGTGACGTGGAAAGAATTCGGCGAACGTGTCATGCGTTGGCGCAAAGCCTTTGCCACCATGGGGTTAAAGCGCGGCGATCGCGTTGCCATGCTTTTAATCAATTCACTGGACGCGCTCACTTTTGACCAAGCCGCTCTCGCCAACGCTCTGGTTCCCGTTCCCCTTCACGCTATTGATACACCGGAATCGGCCGCCTACATTATGAGCGACAGCGGCTGCCGCTTCTTAGTTACCACAACAAAAGCCCGTTGGAACGCCATTTTCAATTCCGACACACCGGTGCCGACGCTCGAGCAAGTTGTTTTTACAACCGAAGAGGAAGAAGGCGAAAGTAAGACCGTTCATTACTGCGGTGTCAACAAGTGGCTCAAAGCGGGAGAAAATTTCGATGTGAGCCAATTGCCCGCCGGTCCAACCGAAGAGGATTTGGCCGCTATTGTCTACACCTCCGGCACAACCGGCCGTCCCAAAGGCGTTATGCTCACGCATCGCGCCGTTGTTTCCAACGTTCAGGATACGGCCAAACAGATGCCTTTAAGCGATGAGGATCTGTTCTTATCCTATTTGCCGCTTTCTCATACATTTGAACGTACGGCCACCTATTACAACTGTGTCGCCCACGGTGCCACACTGGTCTTTAGCCGTGGTCCGATGCAGCTTGCCGAAGACTTCAAAGATATTCACCCGACCATCATGTGCTCGGTGCCAAGAATTCTTGAACAGTTCTACGCCAAGATTCAAGCTCAGTACGCCAGACAAGGCGCATCGGCTCAACTCATGGCTGACCGCGTGGTTGCGGCAGGCTGGCGTGATTTCTGCCGGGCAAACGATTTACCGCTCGAAGATGACGGTTTGCCCGCCATGGACTCCATCATCAAAGCCCTTTATTTTGATCGCGTGGCCGCTCCCATGCGTGCGCTTTTCGGCCCGCGCTTTAAATACATCATCAGTGGCGGCGCTGCCTTAAACGGGATGGTCGCCAAATTCTTCTGCGCTCTCGGTCTTAACATCCGCCAAGCTTACGGTTTAACCGAATACAGCCCCATCATCTCCATGAACGGCATCACGGGCAACCACCCGGCCACAGTCGGTCTGCCGCTTGCCCGTTGTCAAGTCAGAGCCGGAGACAATGAGGAGCTTCAGGTCTATGGCCCCAGCATGATGAAAGGCTACTGGAATCTGCCTAAGGAAACCGCTGCCTCTTTCACCGAGGACGGATGGCTGAGAACCGGTGACCAAGTGGATTTAAGCGATGGTGGCCGGGTACGCATCAAGGGCCGTATCAAAGAAATTATCGTCACCAGTACCGGTGAAAAAATCAGTCCCGTTGACGTTGAATTTGCCATTCAGGAAGATCACCTCTTTGAACAAGTGATGGTGGTCGGAGAAGGTCGTCCCTACATTACGGCTCTGGTGGTTGTCAACGACATGCTCTTTAAGCTTTTGTGCGAAGAAGTGGGCATCACGCCGGATAGCCCCGCGCTTAACCTTTGCCGTGATTTACGAGCCAAGGTCGTCAAACGTGTGCGCATGGCGGCCAGACATTTCCCGCAGTACTGCGTCCCCAGAAATGTCTACATTTTGCGTGAGCACTGGACTGCTGAGGACGGACTGCTGACACCGACCATGAAGCTTCGCCGTCGGCAAATCGCTGAGCGCTTCGCTAAAGAAATCGAAGAGTTGTACGACTCCCCGCGCAAGCGCTAAGGGTTTTCATTAACATCAAAAGGGGCCACGCCGGCCCCTTGAAATATTTATTAGTCCATGTTTTTCGATACTCATTGCCACATTCACATGCCTCAGTTTGCTAATGATCAAGCTGAGGTACTCCATCGAATGAAATCGGCCCAAGTAACAAAAGCCGTGGTCGTTGCCACTGAAGAGGCCGAAATCGCCCCGGTACTCACACTGGCTCGAGAAAACGATGGTCTCTATGCCGCCTTTGCCGTCAGTCCGCAAGACGAAGCATTGCCCGATCTCACCGAAGAGGAGATTGTCCTGCGAGTGCAAGATCCGAAAATGGTTGCCGTCGGAGAAACGGGACTTGACTACCACTACTGCCACGAACCGCTTGATTGGCAACGTAGCCGTTTTGCCACGCACATTCGTGCGGCTAATCTGGCCAATAAACCGCTTATCATCCACTCACGTGAAGCGGCTTGCGACACGCTCGATATTCTTAAAGCCAATGGGGCTCAAAACTGTGGTTTTGTCCTGCATTGCTTCTGCGGGGATTGGGACTTTGCCAAAAAGGCTTTGGATTTAGGCGGCTACCTTTCGTTTTCCGGCATCGTGACTTTCCGTTCCGCTCAAGACATTCAGGAAGTAGCCCGCAAAGCGCCAGATGACCGAATTTTCATAGAAACCGACAGTCCCTATTTGGCACCCGTTCCCCTTCGCGGCAAGCGCAATGAACCGTCATTTGTCCCTCATGTCGCTCAATTTCTCGCTCAACTGAGAGAAAAGAGCATCGAGGATATTGCGGCTCTTACGATGCAAAATGCCAATCGTTTTTTCCGGATTTAAACATGCTTAAACTCAGCCTTACCCTTGCCCTTTGTGCTCAAAGCCTAGTTTGTCTAGCCCAATCGGTCACGCCGGGCGTTCCCCTTGCGCAACAACTTCAAGAAGCTATCGCCAAAGACGACGCTCCAAAAGTAGCCTACATGCTCAGGGAACTGGCTTATGACCCGAATTTTTATCTTCCTAATGGCGACACCCCTCTAGTTTTTGCCATTCGCATGGACGCCAAAGTCAGTGTCAACCAGGTGCTTTTAAGAAGCTTCAAAATTAATGTCAAAGTGCCGACTCTGCGAGGCGAAACTCCTTTAATGCTTGCTTCAATTAAAGGCGATGAGGCTTTGGCTCAAAAACTCATTGACATGGGTGCCCCAGTTAATGCCAACTACGGATGGACGGCGCTCCATTACGCGGCAAGCACCGGACAAACTCAAATGACTCGCTTTCTTATTGACAAGGGAGCCGAGGTTAATGCCCGCACCGAGCGCGGTGTCACGCCCTTATATATGGCTGCCCGCGTGATTGCCACACCGACCGTTGATGTATTGCTTAAAGCCGGCGCTGATAAAACGCTATGCAATGACCAAGGGATCAGTCCGGCTGATATTGCGAAAAAACGCGGCGACAGCACGTTGGCAAAAAAATTAGCCATCAAAGCCTGCGCCCCATGGCCTGTCCAAGAACCGGGCAAAATGACTGACACGACTGAAGGCACCTCAGAGCCTTCCGACACAATTGATGTGACTGCACAGGATAAAAAGCAGTGAAAGAATCACAAGCTCTCGAACTCTTAGCGCCGGCAAAAAATGCTGATGTCGGTATTGAAGCCATTTTGCACGGAGCCGATGCCGTCTATATCGGCGGTCCCGGTTTTGGTGCCCGAGTCGAAGCGGCCAACGCGTTTGCCGATATTAAAAGACTCACTGACTTCGCCCATCGCTTTAACGCCCGCGTCTACATGACACTTAACACCATCGTTAACGATGAGGAACTCAAAGACGCGGTTCGCCTGGCGTGGCTTGCATACGAAAACGGAGTCGATGCCCTTATTGTTCAAGATATGGGGATTTTGGATAGCGACCTTCCCCCGATTCAATTGCATGCTTCCACACAATGTGATGTCCGCACAGCCGCTAAAGCACGATTTCTCGAAAGCGTCGGATTTTCTCAAGTGGTCTTGGCCCGCGAAATGAGTCTTGAGCAAATCCGCGAAAGTTATGAAGCGCTTCAATCCGCTCGGATTGAATTTTTCATTCACGGCGCGCTTTGCGTCAGCTATTCCGGCCAATGCTATGCGAGTTTTGCCGCGACCGGCCGAAGCGCCAACCGCGGTGCCTGCGCACAGCTGTGCCGACTTCCCTACAGTGTTTACACCGAAGATGGGCAAGAGCTCATTCACGAGCGCCATGTGCTGTCTTTAAAAGACAATAATCAGACCGAAAACTTGGAAGCTTTAATTGACGCCGGTGTCAGAAGTTTCAAGATTGAAGGCCGTTTAAAAGATGCGGCTTATGTCAAAAATATCACGGCTCATTATCGACAAATGATCGATAAGATTCTTGAGAAAAGAGCCGATTTACACCGATCAAGTGACGGAAGAAGTCTCATTGATTTCACACCCGCCCCTCAAAAATCCTTTAACCGCGGATTTACTGATTATTTCACGCGCGGACGCCATCATGACATGGCCGTTTTCGAAACACCGAAAAACGCCGGTGAAAGAATCGGGAAAATTCTCAAAGTAACAGCTGAAGCCATTGAAGTTCGTTCTTCTGAAGCGCTGCACAACGCCGATGGGCTAACTTATCTCACACGAGAAAAAACACTCATGGGTTTTGCTGTTAACCGTGCAGAAGAAGTAGAACCCGGCCGTTGGCGTCTGACTTTGCGCGAGCGTCCCATATTGAAAAAACATCCTCAACTGGCCCCGGGCACCATTCTTTACCGAAACCGAGACCAGGCCTGGGAAGAAGCTCTATCGAAACCAACCGCTAAACGTTTAATCGGCGTACAAGCAAAATGGTCTGTCAATGAAAGAAGATTTTCGTTGACGCTCAGTGACCATCGCGGCAACAGTGCGACGGTTTATTCAGAAGAACTGGCGCTTCAAAAAGCCTCTCAAATTGAAAAGAACAAACTGAACATCGAAAAAAATTTAAGAAAGACCGGGGATACGGATTTTGAAATCACGGCTCTTGAAATAGATGATGATGGTTTTTTCGCACCGGCCAGTATTGTCAATCACATGAGACGCGAAGCTTGCGTGATGCTTGCCGAAGAAAGGCAAAAACACTTCAAGAGGCTTGAACGAGCCCAATCAACGGAACGTCTCCCCTATCCTGATGCCGTGGACTTCCGAGCCAATGTTCTCAATGAAAAAGCAATTCATTTTTATGAACGCCACCATGCGCACATCACAGAGGCTGCGCTGGAGACGGGCTCTGTCAGACGTGAAGTGCCTCTCATGGTGACCAAACATTGTGTGCGCTATGCGTTGGGACTTTGTTTGAAAGATAACATTGAAAAAGTTAAAGCGAATCCCACTTTAAAAGAAAAATTCAGACCCGATCCTTTAATTTTAAAATCAGGTCCCAATACTTACCGGGCAACATTTGACTGTAAAAAGTGCGAGATGACATTGCTCGGTAAGGTAAAAACCGATACGAGCCTCGGCGAAATCAACCTTAAGATAATCTTATAGAAATCTGAAATTTTGTTTGAATAGAGCGAATGTTTGTTTTTTCTCAAACATTGGATTTTCTCTGGCTCAAATAGGTACAAACCATTAGTGTCTTATGCTAAATTAAGGGCGTGGATGAACAGATTCTGTTTCAGACACAAAAGTCGTGGCAACGATCGGTCCGTTGCCACGACTTTTTTCTTGCCCATTGAATTAATCGATACGCAGACGCATTTCGCTTAAACGTGCGCGCGCCTCGCGAAGCAAAGCGTGATATGCCTTGGCTCGACGGGACTTCAAGCTCCAAATCTCAGCCACGGCTAAAACGGCGGCCAATACAAATACCAATACAACGCTATGGCCTTGCTCGGTTAAATTGAAAAGAAAAAATCCTTCCTGCATCACAGCTCCCCTTCTAAGGCGGCGTCCTGTGCCCAAATGGCCCGTCGTTCACGCTCCAAGATCACTGTCCGACAACGGCTTAGGGCCATCGCCAAGGAATAAGTGAAAAGATTGAGCATAAAAAGCGACATTAGCACGTAAGCGTCGCGACCATTGGAACGAATAAGACTGTTTTCCAGGTCATGCGCCATCGGCGTAAAAAGATCAAAAAAGACGTACAAGACAGGCACTACGATGACACCCAGAATTGCCGAGATGGAGGCCCTTTTATCATTGACTTCACGTTTGTGATTAACCTTGGAGGCCGAAAGAGAAATAAAGGCCGCAAAAAACACAAGCAAAATCAAAAGGGCCGTCAATCGAGAGTCCCAAATCCAATACGCCCCCCACATGGGACGGCCAAACAAAGCCCCGGCACCCAAAGAAAAAAGCGTCATGACAAAACCGCTGGGCGCAAAACCATGAGAAAAGACAATCGGCATGAGAGCCTGAGGATTAGCCAATTGCATCAGACTGGCCAAACAAACCACTCCGTAACACAAAAGAGCAACGCCGGCCGCGGCAATGTGCAAATAAAACACCCAATAAATGTCGGCTTGGCCGATGGCTGTCGTATCGGAATAACTTAACATCCAAAGCAAGGCCGCCGCCATGCTTGCCACTGAAATAAGCAGCAGAATCGGAATAAATTTGGCAAAGGAAAAGTAATAAGTCTTGGGATTGACCATGTTCATTGCGAATAAATTATCGTTGGCCATTGTAGCAAGGCCCGGGAATTTCTAAAAATTGCGCCTTTTTTCTGTTTTTAGACAAAGAAGCAAAATGTCATTTTGAACGACGTTTTTTGACTCGCTCTTCGCTTAAAATTAATAGGATTGAATTTTAGGACAGACAGGATGCAATTTTTAGTTGTTGATGACCACTCCATTGTCACAATGGCTTTGGAAATGCTTTTAAAAGATTATGACGGCCAAGACAATACGGTTTACACAGCCAATACGAAAGAAGAGGCGATAGCGCTTGCCGATCAGTACGGTGAGACGGCCGATTTGATGATTTTGGATCTATCCATGCCGGGGGTGCAAGGAACCTCACTGATGGAAGAAATTGTCGCTGCGCATCCGACTCTGAAAATTTTAGTCATGAGCGGTCTTCAGGATCAGCACAGCATCGTGAAAGTGCTGCAGATGGGCGCTGCCGGCTTTATCCCCAAGTCATTGGAAGCGGGACTACTCACCTCTGCTATCGGTTTTGTACTTAAAGGCGGCGTTTATATTCCGGTCAAATTATTAAACCAAGCCCAAAAAACAGGGCTTTTGACCTCAAGAGAACCATTGGGTGATGCGGGCAGCGTGCATCTGACCGAACGTCAAAAGGATGTTTTGGAGCTGCTTGCCAAAGGCGCGCCTATCAAACGAATCTGTAAGGAACTTAATCTCTCGGAAGGCACGGTTAAAACCCATGTCACGGCTATTTACAGAGCTTTTGGAGCTAGCAATCGAACAGAAGCACTGCTTGAAGCCCGTCGACACGGTTTTGATGTGGGTATCTAACGATTTTTCTCTTCGCTTAATTCACGCAGCGCTTCATTGAGCGCCTCGCCGCTCACAGGTTTTTGCATGATACGGGGCATGGCAAAAAGCGCTGCTTCCCGCTCACCCAACACACGAAGAGTTCTGACGTAGTGCGTTTCAATCACCTCTGAGGGCACAGCGGTGAGCAAAATCGCAGGCAACCTCACTCCACGCGCCAAAGACAGTCTTAGGATACACTCCAGCCCGTTGGCCTCTGCCTCGCCTAAATTAAAGTCCGAGATCACTGCATCGATTCTGGGACTATCCTGGATCTTTTGTGTCAATGTCTCTGTACACTTTTCTGCCGAAATGACGGTTGCTCCCCAACTTTCAAGCAGGGCTTTAAGACTTTCTCGAACAGGCGTGTTGTCTTCAATCAAAACCACGGTGGCATCGAGCTTTTCGATACTTTGTTCCTTGCGACGCGTTTGGGTAAATATTCTCGCCTGTTCAGCCTCATGAACCGGCAGCTGCATTCTGAAAATCGATCCTCGTCCGGGTCTGGAACTCAAACTCAACTTGATTTGAAGCTGCTCACAGATGGCCTTAACAATCGAAAGCCCAAGTCCATAGCCTTCCGCGTGAGTTCGTGTATTTTCACTGCGGTAAAAGTAATCAAAGATGCGTTTTTGCTCAGCCTCTTCAATCCCCGCGCCACTGTCGACCACACAAATACTCACGCGCTTTCCGCCGATTAAGCGAGCAGCTAATAAAATTTCGCCTTTTTGTGTGTAGGCAATAGCATTCGTAATCAGATTACGAATGGCGCGCGTTAACAGTTGAGGATCGGTATAGACATTGACATCCAGATTTTTTAATCGGAAGTCCAACCCCTTTTCGTTAGCAACCGGCTTAAATTCCAGAGCCAATTCATCCAATAAAGCTGAGAGTTTTATCGGTTCAAGGTTGGAAGTGGTGTGACCTGTTTCAAGCTTTGAAACTTCCAAAATTTGCGCAACGAGCGTCTGCAGCCCCTGCGTGGTCTTTGACAATTGCTCAACAATGGACTGCGTTTTCGGATCGCCGTTTTTTTTCAGCAGCTGAATATAGATCCCAATGGCCTGCAAAGGTTGTCGAATATCGTGATTGGCTGCCGTAAAAAATTTACTTCTTAAACGACTTTGTTCCTGCGTTTCGCGGCGCAGTTTTTCTGCCAAGTTCTTTTCAAGCGTCAGCCGCTTGACGAGCATCTCATTTTCCTGGTCGTTGCGGACCGACATCTGCACAATTTCGTTAAAGCGCCGGCCGGAATAAAACATAAAAACCACAACGGTAATCAAAAGAGCGGCAATCACCAGACGGGACCAGCCGAAAATAAACGCCAGGCGCAACACCAAAGGCGTGATTGAACAAAGCGTAAAGACAACGAGACTCGGCAACCAGCAGGCATAAACCGGCCAGGATGCAAAAGTCACCGTCAAAATGACAGAAAAAAGAATAACCTGCGAAGCGGAGTCATTGCCTACGTTATAAGCGAATGTCATACCGGCGAGCGCCCATATTAAACCGCCTACAACAGCTAAAACCATCCAGGCTTTCATCCAAAAGTGGATACGGGCGTGACGGTATCGATCGGCCCAGAATCGTCGATTAAAGTCGATGGCTCCGTAAAAATGGACACCAACAAGCAGTAGCCAAAAAACCAATAAAATCGGGTTAACGACCGGCCACAAAAACATAGCCGTCACACAGGCTCCCGCTATTTCAACGGCAAGCGACACTGGCTGTAGCTTCAAAGAACTTAAGATTTGCCTTACAAGGACACGCGAGTGACGACGACGCCACTGCGCAATGGACATATTCTCACTGTAAAAAGCCCCATTGGTGACGAAGCGAAACCACTGCGCTTTAATCCAGCCCAACATTTTCTTTTAGATACTAAAAGCGTGCCGTAACACGTGGATGCTCTTTGCTGGACAACACAACATAGCCCTTTTCGGTTCGCATCCGCACGCGTGCCCCTACCGGCAACGTGATCTTGACGGGCGAATGGCCGAAAGGCAATCCGTGCAAAATGGGCATGCCTGGCAAGCGTTCACGCAGATAGGCCAACACATCGGAGAAAAGGAAATCATTTTCCCTGGGATGCGCCGGATCAGCGTCACGGAAATCCCCAAAAAGAATCGCCTTTTGTTTAGCTAAAACACCGGCCATTTCCAATTGAGCCATGTGACGCTCAATTCGGTATGCGCGATCGTTGCAGTCTTCTAAAAAGAGAATTCCACCTTCAATATCGGGAAAATACGGTGTACCCAGCAAGGCAACAACCATCGAGAGATTTCCACCCCAAAGCGTCCCTTCAAAATCCAAATCAGGGGCTTCTTTACACGGAAAAGACGCGACCCATTCTTCATTAAAGAGCGCGGAGTGGAAACTTTTTTCAGTCAAAAATGCCGGCGTGTCGACAAAATCCGTACCATTGGGGCCTTGATAACTGACCTGACCTGTTTTGGTAAGGTAGGCAAGATTAAAAGCCGTAAAATCTGAATATCCGCAAAAAACGGGTGAATGCCTGGCAATAGCATCATAGTCAATCTTATCGAGTATGCGGGACAGACCATAGCCGCCGCGAATCGGCAAAATAAGGTCAATGTCTTTATTGCACGCCAAACTCATCAGCCCGTCTACACGTTCAGCGTCCGTTCCCGCAAATTGCTTCACATTCTTAAAAACCGTGTCGTGCAAAACGACATCGGCCCCCCGATCCGTGAAATACAACTTGGCAAGCGCCGGTGTAGAAATATCCATAACGGCGCGCGAAGGCGCGCAAAAGCCCACACGGATCGGATAATTAGGCATGGCGTTTTTCCCCGAAAAATTCTGTTAATAAAGCCGCGGCTTCTTTGGCGCAAACGCCGGAATCCACTTGCACGCGGTGATTTAATTTGGCCGTCGTCTGCAAATCAAAGACGCCACCGTAAGCGCCAGTTTTTTCATCGCGCGCCCCAAAAACCACTCGAGAAATTCTGGCGTGGGCAATTAACCCCGCGCACATTGCGCAAGGCTCCAGTGTCACATAAAGCGTGCAGCCTGACAAACGGTAGTTTTCCAAAGCTTGAGACGCCTGACGAATCGCAATAACTTCAGCGTGCGCGCTCGGGTCATTATCTTCAATAGAGCGATTTCGACCCACACCGATAATGGCGCCGTCTTTAACGATGACGCAACCCACCGGCACTTCACCGACCCGGGCGGCCTCACGGGCAAATTCAAGCGCCTCACGCATGAACTGTTGATCGTAGGGACTTGTCTGACGCTTTTTAGAATTAATCTCGCGGTTTCTTTGCTGAAGGGCTTTTTGCATCACGTTTCGCAACGTTTCCCTTCTCTCTTCTTCAAGAAGCACGGCGTCCTCAAGCTCGGCGCGTGTGTAGCGGTCACGGCTATTTTTTCGGTAACCGACCGTCGCCTCAAAAATCAGTCCCTTCTTTAACGATTGCAAGAGAATTGAAACCGGTGTCTCTCTCAACCAATCACCGGCCCCGTCCAAGAATTCCTGAGCTTTGGTAAGAGCGGTTGAAGCTGAAATCAGATCATCCGGTAAATAAGTAAGAAAGGCCTCAAGCACTACGTGCAGATCCTCCGGATTATGACGCTCCAGAGAAGCCAGTGTGCTTCCTTTTCTAACGGTGAGTTCTACAAAACGCTTCACAGCCGATCTCCATATTGACTTGTGTATTTTAGCGATTTTCAGACCCAATACCTATTCAAGCCCACTACAATACAATGCAAAAGGAACCACCATGAAAAAAATCATTATTCTGATGCTAACTTCGCTCGGTCTGAGCTCAGTGTGCTGCGCCGGACAATATGGCGACGAACTGGGACGATGCCTTGTTAAAAACGCCTCTGAGGCGGACACAAAAGTTCTCACTCAATGGGCTTTTGTCACTTTAGGACAAACAAAGGCAGCCCGGGAAATCGCTACGATCAGTCCGCAAGTGACCAGTCGGACAACCTCAAAAGCGCAAACGGTTGTATTGAGGCTCTTAGGCAAAGATTGTGCGAAAGAAGCCCTTAAAGCAACACTTTACGAAGGCAAGGACGGCATCGGCAACGGCATAAAGAGTGCCGTTACCCAACGAATGCAAGCTGAATTGCAAACGCAGACCGTCAATGCCATCATTGAGAAAATGACCTCAATTAAAACTCCTTAATTTTTCTTCAAACGGAGATTTCGTATGATTCGCGACGAATTTTATTGGCTAAGCCAAATGAATAAAGCCACTATTATTGCCAATAGTACGGGCGGTCTATTAAAACCGCAGCTTGCGCATGTGGCCGCCAAAGCTCTGAAAGAAGTCATCGATAGCGGCGAAGACCCCGCCAACCGTGTGAAGCGCGTCATCGATTTTGAACCCAAACTCATTGCCGCGGCGGGCACCTCCGAAGTAACAGAGATACATGTAGGCCGATCCAGCCAGGATATGCACTCGACTTTCCGCGTCGCGATTATGCGCGATGAAGTTATCAGTGTGGCTAAAAGCCTGGAAAGCGTTATCGATGCACTGCTTGAGCTTGCCCGCAATCATCAAGACACCGTCATGCCCTCATACACAAACGGTGTGGCCGCTCAACCGACTAGTTTTGCCCACTACCTATTAGGGTTTATCGAAGGCTTTAAACGCGATCGCGTGCGTTTGACCCAATTTTTCAGCCGACTGAATTACTGCCCGATGGGTTCTTGCGTGCTCAATGGCACAGGTTGGCCCCTTAACCGTAAACTGATGGCTAAATTGTTAGGCTTTCATGCACCGATTCGCAATGCTTTCGATGCCACGCAGATTGCCATGGTGGATTTACCGGTCGAATTCGCTCAGATCCAAGCTTCGATTGCCCTTCACATCGGCTCCATGATTGCCGATATCATGGTTCAATACGCTCAACCCCGTCCCTGGATTTTGCTCTCTGAAGGTAACGGCAACACTTATGTGTCATCGGCCATGCCGCAAAAAAGAAATCCCGGATTGTTAATCAGTTGCCGGGGCAACGCAAGCGACGTTGTCAGTGAAGCCAATCTCGTTATCACCCGCGCTCACAACGTTCCCTCAGGCATGATTGACGGCAAATCCGTCAAAGTGCACGCCGCCTTAGCTCAAGAAAGCGTCAAAACGATGGAACGTTTTGTCAAAATTCTCAAAGCGCTTGTTGTCAATAAAGAACGGGCCTTGGAAGAACTTTCACTGGATTGGACAGCAAGCCAAGAAATTGCCGATCGTCTGATGAGCGAATACGGCCTACCCTTTAGAGTCGGTCATCATGTCGCCAGCGGCATGGTCAGTTTCGCCCGAGCCAACGGCATTCTTCCTCTGACCTTCCCCTATAAAGAAATGCAACGCATTTATGCCGAAACTGTTCAAAAGGAAATGCCGGGATTTGCAACCGAATGCCCGATGAGTGAAGAAGAATTTAAAGCAAGCCTCGATCCGAGAGAAATCCTCAAGCGGCGCCGCACAGAAGGCAGCGCCAATCCCGAAGAAGTAAGCAGAATGCTTGCGGAATTAACGTCCGAGATGGCTATTTTGAAAGAACAAACAACGATGCTCGCCGCGGCCATCGATCAATCCATGGCGGACTTGGACAGTCAGTTTGAACCTTTTTTACAGGAAGTAGAAACGAAGTAACTTACGGGTAACTAAAAGCCGCGGCGCCATTTAAATCGCCGCGGCTTTTTTATTGCTCTTTGATATTACTTAGCGAGCGTGCGATAGACACAACGGCTCATCAATTCGAGCGCGTTGGCAAGCGTTTGTTCGTCAAAGTCGAAGTGGCTGTTGTGGTGACCGGCACGAAGCGTAGAGCCCACTTGAACGTAGGTGCCCTTGCCGCCGGCGGCCTGAACCGTGCTCATAAAGTGAGAGTAGTCTTCAGAAGCACCGAAGTTTTGTTCTTCAATCACTTCTTTGAAGCAACCCATGTCACGGGCTTCTTCAGCCACAACCTTGGCGACTTCAAGATCAGACTCACCGCTCTTGGTGCCGCCCTTGATATCGATGGAGTAACCGCAACCCCACATTTCAGCAGCGGCCTTGGCAATACGGCGGACTTCACCGAACATGTATTCGTCCAAAGCAGACGTGATACCACGGGTTTCCAAAACCAACACAGCCTTCGGCGGAATCACGTTGCGGCCTTCGCCACCATTTAACTTACCGACAGTGATACGGGTATCACCCTTGCCGGAACGCGGAATAGCGTGCATGTTAAGCAAGGCCGTAGCAGCCGACAACAATGCATTCTTACCTTCTTCCGGAGCGTTACCGGCGTGAGCAGGCACACCGGTGAAGGTAATGTCCGCTTTTGTCGTAGCCAAGAAGTTCTTCGTACCGCAAATGACCTTACCGATGTTATTGGCTTGGAAACCAATATGCATACCGAAGATTTCGTCAACACCGACCACGGCACCGGCCTTTTCCATCGGCATGGCACCGCGAACACCTTCTTCAGCGGGTTGGAAAATAAAGCGGATCTTGCCCTTGAATTGATCACGCATGGAAGCAACAACTTCTGCCAAAGCCAAGCCGATAGCAACGTGACCGTCGTGACCGCAAGCATGCATAGCACCCTTATTGACAGAGGCAAAGCCTTCGACATTGGGGCGATGGTCGGCGTCAGCGCATTCGGTCACATCGTTGCAGTCCATGTCAAAACGCACAGCAAGGAAAGGACCTTCACCGCCAAAGTCCATATCGGCCCAGAAACCGGTCATACCACCTTCCATCTTGGCCACCAATTCAGGATCAGCGCCTTGAGCAATGGCACGTTCCATATGAGCCTTGAGGGCGTCGGCAGAGGGCACACCCATCATGGCTTCACGGCAGACTGCCTTTTCACCCATCGTAATGGTATAACCCAACTGCTGCATCTTCTTGATAGCCATAGAGGCCGTGCGGAATTCCGTCCAACCGGATTCCGGATGCTTATGCAGGTCACGGCGAACCTTAGCAAGATTGGGGATAAGTTCTTCAACTTTTTTCTTAAGATCTTGATTCATTTGTGCTCCTCTTTGGTCGCGTAAAAATGCGAACTACCAATTAATTATTTTAACTAAATTGACTTTTCACTTTAATAGAAAGCAATTGTAAAAAGCATCCTTTAACACGGTCCAAATCAGACAAAAACGACTAACATGGCTCAACCACTATCCTTTTAATGGAGCTTGTTATGAATAAATACTTCTGCGGTGTAGTCGCCTCTTGCGCAATCGCCTTTACCCAACAGGCGGTCGCTTGCACCGGCATCACCCTTCAATCACAAAACGGTGACCGCGTCACTGCCCGCTCCATTGAATGGGGCTCCTCGGTTTTATCGACCAACTTGGTTGTTGTCCCCCGCGGCCATGCCACTCAAACACAAACTGCCCAAGGGCCGTCTTTGAGTTATAAAAATACTTGGGGTTATGTTGGATTAAGTATCGAAGATAAAAATTTCGTTGTTGAAGGACTCAATGAAAAAGGACTCTCTGCCGGTCTCTTTTTCTTTCCCGGCTATGGACTTTATCCTGACTATGACAAAAAACAGCAGGACAAAACCATTTCCGATATGGAATTTGTTGCTTGGGTCTTAGGTAATTTTGACAGCGTGGCAAACGCTCGAAAAGGAATTTCAGATATACGTCTGTCCGAACGCTATAAGGGAGCCGGTACAGTCCACTACCGCATTGCGGATAAATCCGGCGCTCAGATTGTTGTTGAAATCGTCAACGGGGAAATGAAGATTTTCGATAACCCTCTGGGAGTGCTGACCAATTCACCGGGATTTGATTGGCAAATGACGAACTTAAATAATTACATCAACCTTAAAGCCGGAACGGTGGCACCGGTTGATTGGAACGGAACCGCTCTTCGCTCACCCGGCATCGGCAGCGGCTTACTCGGTCTGCCCGGTGATATCACCCCTCCCTCTCGTTTCGTCCGGGCTGCTTTCATGGTATCCACGGCTCCAAATCTGAAGAGCGCCGATGAAACTGTTTTATACAGCTTCAAAATTTTAAACGCCTTTGAAATTCCGATCGGTTTGGAAGAGGAAAATAAAGCCAACCCCATAGGACTGCTTTCTGCCACTCAGTGGAGCAGTGCAACCGATATGACCAACGGGGTGATTTATTACAAAACAATGAATAACGCCCGCATCCGAAGCGTCGACTTAAAAACGATTAACTTCGGACAGGTAACTTATCAAAGTCTCCCGATTGATAAAGTTAAAAGCGAGCCGATAGAAAAAGTAGTCATTCGCTAACCGAAATCACTACGAAAAAAAATTGAACCAGCAACAAATTCCGGCAGTCATCGCTGCCGGAATTTGTGCGAGTTAATCATTTTTTACTGCTTTGTCGGTTTTTTCTTGGGCAAAAATCCAATCAATAAATCCGCCCTTATTTCTCGAGCACACTATCACTTTTCCTTGACCGCGGAATTTCAACACAATCCCCTCACCGGTTATTTGACTATTGACCAATTTGCCGAAAAGACCGGAATGTGAAGTATTTAAACTCAATTCATAGTCAAGGGAAGCGTCCCAAGCTACCAGATGGCCATTATCCACAATTAAGGATTGTCCTTCCTTGACTTCAAGTTCGCGCACGGAACCGAAGCCTGAAACCGCAATCTGACCGCGACCGTCTGTGGCCATCACGAAAAAGCCCCCCGAGTCACCCAAAAACGCGCGTCCCAAACCCTGGGATTTAACCTCAAGTTCCACCTCTTCGGTGGCTGCCAAAAAGGCACCGTCAGAAACCATGTATTGACGTTCTCCGACATCCAAAATACGAATGTCACCAGGAATATTCGGAGCTAACAACACGCTCCCCGGTCCTTTTTCGGCTTCCACATATTGTTGGAAAAAGCTTTCATCATTTAAAAGCTTTCGAGCCAAAGACTTCATGATCCCGCCGCGGCTTCGTCCTTTAAGACTCAAATCGCCATCCATCGCCACCATTGCATTGGATTCAGCCAAAACTTTTTCGCCCTTCTCAAGCGTAACGCTTAAAAGCGGATCAACACTGCCGGTAATTTCAAAACGCATTTTTTTTGTTCCACAAAAACTTAGACTTAACGAGCCGGTTTGGCCTCAAGCACTTCCAACTCTACCTTCCAATGATCCCGGTCAACTTCAGCCAAAATATCCATAAGGGCATCTTTCGACACGTGTGACCAATTCTTGTCATCATCGAGCTCAGTCACAATCGTGTTACCTTTTTCATCAGTAAACTCATACTTATCATGGCTGACCTGACGGGTAAATCGCCCGCGCAAAACAACCAACTGTTCGTCGTAACTATTCTGCTTGACCTCTTCAATAGATTTCAATGTAGTCAACGCAAAGCCTTGGGGCTGAGCCGATGGCGTTGCATTAAAACCGCTAGGCGATTGTGCCAACACAGCCAATGGCATCGCCAAAGCACAAAGCGCAACTGCAACGACTGTTTTTTTCATAATTTCTCCGAAAACTTTTTTATCTTGCCCGCAAGTGTACCTGGTTAAACTTAGAGCAAACATAGAGAAAACTTAGCCGTTCCTAAGTCAGAGCAACCAAATGCAAAATCACTCACACCTTCGGCCTGACTCACCTACAATAAAAACTATGTGTGAGGTTCTGAAATGAGAATTTTATTGGTTGAAGACGATCCGATGATCGCGCAGGCCATTAAAGGCGCATTAGGCGACGAGATGTATACCGTCGAACAGGTCGCCAATGGTCGCGATGCCTTAATGATGCTCTCTGTCAATGAGTACGGCTTTTTGCTATTGGATCTGGGCTTACCCGGAGTAGACGGCATGACGGTGTTGCGCACACTGAGAGCTAATGCAGAAGGACAGAAGAAAAATATCCCGGTGATTATTCTCACTGCCAGAGACGGATTGGATGATCGACTGGAGGGACTGGATGCCGGAGCGGATGACTATCTGGTTAAGCCTTTCCATATGAGTGAGCTTCTTGCCCGAATCCGTGCCGTTTTAAGACGCAAAAACCAAACAACAGAAAATGCTTTAACAAACGGTCTGGTCACCGTCAATGTTTCTGAAAAAACCGCTACGGTGGCAGGCGACTCAACCCCCATTGTCTTATCAAGACGCGAATACGCGCTTTTGGCGGCTCTGCTGGCCAGGCCCGGCACAATCCTTTCCCGCAGACGCATTGAAGAGCGTATCTATGAACCCGGAGAGGAACCGGAAAGCAACGCCGTCGAATATTTGATTCATTCATTGAGAAAAAAACTGGGACCAAGTGTCATTAAAAATGTCCGGGGATTGGGTTGGATGGTAGAGAAAGGATCCTCGCAATGAGTCCGGTTCAGAAAAAAAATTACGGTTTTGTCAAACGACTTTTAGTTTGGGCAGGCACGGCCGCCCTCATCATGAGCCTTGCGGCCGCGGCGTCTTTATTTACCCTGTCCTATAACGAGGCTTGTGATGAACAAGACGACTTATTGGAAGAAGTAACGGGTGTTTTGGCGCGATTGGATATTTCCAGCAAACATCCCAGCGCATTGTGGATGGATGACGATGACTTTGAAGACTGGTTCACACTGGACGAAAATTCCCCTCAAGCCATCGCTCCAGCCGGTTCGACCGTGCTGGTCAGAACGCTTCATAAAGGCGGTCAAACCATTCGCGCCGTCTTTGATCAGGATCTTTATGACGGCGCGCAAACGCTTTTTATTTCCGGCACAGAATACCGACTTTATCTTCGTACGCTTTCAGGCGGACAACATATCGCTGTTGCGCAGCGAATGAAGGAAATTGAAAAAATCGCCCGCCAAACAGCATTGGCGGCTTCTCTTCCGCTACTCGCTTTATCCTTAGCATTGTTTATTATTTTGGCCGGCGTTTTGTGGTATTCAATGAAACCCATTCACGCACTAGCCTCCAAAATCAACAACCGTCAACCCGATGACTTAACCCCAATCGACACACAGGGATTACCCACTGAGTTGCTACCGATGGTTGATGCATTCAATGGCGTTTTATTCCGAATTGATGAACTAAGACAAAGAGAATCCCGTTTTGTTGCCGATGCCGCTCACGAACTCAGATCCCCGCTGGCAGCCCTTTCACTTCAGGCCGAACGGCTGGAAAAAGCCACAATGAATGAGCCAGCTAAAAAGCAGCTTAAAGATTTACGAATTAGCATTGATTGCGCCACTCGATTGGTTTCACAGCTTCTTTCGTTAAAACGAGCTCAAACACAATCTGTGAAAAATACCGAGAAAAAAACTGTTTTATCCGAAACGGTTGCAGCTGTCATTGAGCAAATATGGGCTGACGCTGAAAAGAAAAAAATTGAAATTGAAGTACTGGGTTTTGACGAATACGATCAGGACGGCACTCTTACCGTTGATGTTGCCGAGGACGACCTTTTCAGTATTTTGCGCAATCTAATCGAAAATGCCGTGAAGTATTGTCCGGAAGGCTCTACCGTCACCATTGAACTGCAGTCTCTCGTTCCTTTCAAGATGAATGTTCATGATAATGGGCCGGGAATTCCCAAAGAAGAACGTGAACGAGTGTTTGATCCTTTCTGCCGGGTTCTAGGTACCGGCGAAACCGGTACGGGCTTGGGAATGGCTATTGTCAAAACATTGGCTGAACGCAATGGACTGCAAATTACACTCAATGATGCCTATCCTCTGGCTGAAAATGGTCAAAAAGGACTGATGGTGACACTGCAAACGAAGATTGTCTGCTCTTAGGCAAGAGGCGTATGCGTTTTATCGAGAGAGAGGTTGCAGAACGGGCCAAAAATCGAATGAAAATAGCCCAGTGACAATCTTCGCATGAGGGGCGGGAAAAATCCCGCCCTTTTTCGTCAGTTTATGACGGCCATGCGGACACGATTAACCACAGAATCAACACAAATCCATACACCAGTTTATGTACAATGAATTGCACATTGATGTTGAATTTTATTTCAACTCGTGGCATCATGTCGGCATGAGATGAGTTTTTTAAGTCTTTCATCTCTGCCTCCAACGCCCTGTGTTTCGACCCTCAGGGCGTTAGTTTTTCCGGTTTTGTTATCAACCGTTAGGAACTATTCCTAACGATGATTGACCGATACCGGGAAACGGTCAATCCCTCGCTTGAGCGCCTCCCCGCTTAAGCGGACGCAAGATTTTATCCTATTTCCCGTCAAAGTTTTCAACAAACCTGTCAATCATATCTGCCCAGGCCTGAAGCAGTTCTCTTCGCTGCTTAGCATATTCAGCTTTGTTATAGACAGCCCGAACACCCTTTTGCTCATGCGCTAAACACTTCTCAATAACATCACTATTGAACCCTGCTTCATGAAGTATCGTGCTCGCGGTTCGCCTTAAATCGTGTGGATTAAAGCGCCTTAAATCCCAGCCTTTTTCCTGAGCAACCGTCACACAACTCAACAGGTTTTATTAAATGTTGAAGCGGCCAGAGGCTTATCCTCATCGTAACGACTTGGAAGAACATACTGAGATCCACCTCCCATATATTGAAGGCCTAAAAGGATATCCATTGCCTGCCGGGACAAATACACAATATGAGGGCGACGCATTTTCATACGCTCCTTGGGAATGGTCCAGGTCTTTTCTTCAAAATCGATTTCATCCCAAGTGGCCCCTTGCAGCTCCCCTTTTCGAACCATTGTCAATAAAAGAAGTTTCAGAGCATGCTTCATAACCGGCGTGACCGGCACCTGTTTCATACTGTGATACAAAGCACCGATTTCGGTGCCGGATAAGGCACGATCTCTCGCCTGAAAAGTATGAATACTGGAAGGCCTGATTCTGGCCGCAAGGTTTTCAACCTGAAGACCGCGATCTCTTGCAAAGTCATAAAGTTGTGCCAAGAGATTTCGAAATTCGATTGCTGTTGCCGGAGCTTGACGTTTGATATTAATCTCATCTATCACGGTCAAAATATCGGGAAACTGAATCTCTGACAAACCATAACGACCGAAACGAGGTAGGAGTTCATTGCGGATAACATACATCTTCCGATCGCGAGTACTTTTTGCCCACTTTACATGCTGCAGAAAACGGTCTACAAGAACCTGTACAGATTCTTCATTTCTTACGTGGTTCTTGATTCGTTATTTCTCAAGGGCAGGTGACAGTCCGGAATCTTTTAGCTTTTTTACTTCTATCAACTTTTCTCTTGCCTGCTGCAGTGTCACCTGTTTTTTCCACAATCCAAGTGTAACGGTTTCATTACGTCCGTTGATTTGATAGTTGTAGCAAAATGAGATGGATCCGGAAGGAAGGACAACGGCATAGAGACCATCACGGTCAGATACCTTGTATGCCTTTGACTTAGGTTTTAGGTTTTTTAGGTACGAATCGGTAAGCATTTCAGGGGTTCCAATTGAGTCGAGGTATCGAAATGTAGCTCGTTGACAAATTCCGATTTTATACCTCGACCCCCTTATTTGATACCCTTTTAAATACCTCGATTTTTCTTTGCTAGGGGTTGCGAACCATTGCTAGAAATTTCTGTTGCATTTATGAAAAAAAGGATTGAAAATCAAGTAGTTGACTTCAATCCTTTTCTGCTCTTTTCAAGCTAGTTCAGGTGCTTGAATTATTCCCATTCAATCGTGGCAGGCGGCTTACCGCTGATATCGTAACAAACACGGTTAATACCGCGTACTTCATTGATGATACGATTGGAAACCTTACCCAATAACTCATAGGGCAAATGAGACCAACGGGCCGTCATGAAGTCGCTAGTCTCAACAGAGCGTAAGCTGACAACCCATTCGTAAGTACGACCGTCGCCCATTACACCCACACTCTTGACAGGAAGGAATACCACAAAGGCTTGACTGACCTTGTCATAAAGACCGGCATTACGAAGTTCTTCAATGAAAATCGCATCGGCTTCACGCAACAGATCGGCATATTCCTTCTTGACTTCACCCAAAATGCGGACACCCAAACCCGGTCCCGGGAAGGGGTGACGATAAACCATTTCAGCCGGCAAACCTAAAGCAACACCCAATTCGCGGACTTCATCCTTAAATAGACCGCGCAACGGTTCAAGCAACTTCAGATGTAACGTATCCGGCAAGCCGCCAACATTGTGGTGGCTCTTAATTGTTTTCGCTTTCTTTGTCTTGGCACCGGCCGATTCAATCACATCAGGATAAATCGTTCCTTGTGCAAGCCACTTGGCATTGGGCAGCTTGGCGGCTTCTTCTTGGAAAACTTCAACAAAAAGTCGGCCGATAATCTTGCGCTTTTGTTCAGGATCGGTAACACCGGCCAATTCACCCATAAAACGGTCAACGGCGTCAACCACAATGAGTTTTAAGCCCATGTTCTTTTCAAATGTTTCACGAACTTGTTCGCGTTCATTTTTACGCAACAAACCGTTATCAACGAACACACAGGTCAATTGCTTGCCGATGGCCTTGTGAATCAACGCAGCGGTCACAGAAGAGTCAACGCCACCGGAAAGACCCAAGATAACTTCTTCATCTCCGACTTGCGCACGAATTTGCTCAACAGCTTCCTTCACATAGTCACCCATGATCCAGGAAGGCTCTGCCTTACAGATATCGAGAACAAAACGGTTGAGGATTTGACGGCCTTGAAGCGTATGAGTTACTTCAGGATGGAATTGAACCGCATAATAGTGACGGGTTTCATCACACATACCGGCGATGGGGCAAGAAGGCGTTGAGCACATTACTTTAAAGCCTTCGGGCAACTGCGTGACTTTATCGCCGTGGCTCATCCACACCTTCATGATGGATTCGCCGTCTTCATTCTTTGTATCTTCGATGCCGTTGAGCAATTCGGAATTGTTGTGGTTTTTCACTTCGGCGTAGCCAAATTCACGCTTTCCGACATTTTCCACCTTACCGCCCAATTGCTGAGCCATGGTTTGCATGCCGTAGCAGATACCCAAAATAGGCACACCCGCGTTAAAAACCGCTTGGCTAATTCGATCCGTGCTTTCTTCATAAGCGCTCATATGAGAACCGGAAAGGATGATGCCTTTCGGATTGTATTCGCGAATGAAGCTTTCGGAGACGTCATTGGGATGCACTTCGCAGTAAACGTGAGCTTCGCGCACGCGACGGGCAATCAATTGCGTCACTTGAGAACCGAAGTCCAAAATAAGAATACGATCGTGAGTCATGGTCGTTTGTCGTAAAAATTAAAAAACAAAAATCATTAAGGCGCGAGTAAGTTTACAGATTAAACTCAACTCGCGCCTGTTTATTCATCAAAAATGGCTACCGAAACTTATTGTTCCTGACGGTAGTTCGGGGCTTCCTTCGTAATTCTTACGTCGTGGACGTGAGATTCACGCCAGCCGGCGGCCGTAATTTCAACGAATTCGGCACGTTGACGCATTTCTTCAACAGTGCGGCAACCGCAATAGCCCATCGAAGAGCGCAAACCGCCAATCATCTGGTAGACGATCTGAGAGAGCGGTCCCTTGTAGGGCACCATACCTTCGATACCTTCCGGAACAAACTTGCTGATATTGCCGGAATTGTTGTCTTGGAAGTAGCGGTCGGCGGAACCCTTTGTCATAGCGCCCAAGCTGCCCATGCCGCGGTAGCTCTTGAAAGAGCGGCCTTGGTAGAGAACGACTTCACCCGGAGCTTCATCTGTGCCGGCAAACATACCACCCATCATCACAGCGTAAGCGCCGGCGGCCAAAGCCTTGGCGATGTCGCCGGAGAAGCGGATGCCACCGTCGGCGATCAACGGAACGCCTGTGCCTTCCAAAGCTTGAGCAACGTCAGAGACGGCCGTGATTTGCGGGACGCCAACACCGGCCACAATACGGGTCGTACAAATAGAACCCGGTCCGATACCGACCTTAACACCGTCAGCACCGGCGTCAACCAATGCGCGGGCAGCTTCTGCGGTAGCAATGTTGCCACCGATGACTTGTAGTTGCGGGTAATTCTTCTTCACCCAAGCCACGCGATCCAAAACGCCCTGAGAGTGACCGTGAGCGGTATCAACCACAATCACGTCAACACCGGCTTCAAGCATCAATTCAATGCGTTCTTCCGTGCCCGCGCCGACACCAACAGCGGCACCGACAAGCAGACGACCGTGGGAGTCTTTGGCAGCATTCGGGTGTTCACCGGCCTTGATAATGTCTTTTACCGTCATCAAGCCCGTGAGGTTAAAGTCCTTATCGACCACGAGAACACGTTCGACACGATGTTGATGCATCAAACGCTTGGCATCTTCGAGGCTGGCGCCTTCGCGAACTGTCACGAGACGATCGGCCGGCGTCATGATTTGGGACACCGGGATATCCATGCGCGTTTCAAAGCGAAGATCACGGGAAGTCACCATACCCAAAACACGCTTGTCATCGACAACCGGCAAACCGGAGATGTGACGTTCACGGCTCAAACGAATCACTTCACCGACTGTCATACCCGGAGTAACCGTAATCGGATCGGCCACCATACCGGCTTCATGACGCTTCACACGAGCCACTTCAGCTGCCTGCTGCTTCGGGCTCATATTTTTGTGAATAAAACCGATACCGCCTTCTTGAGCCAAAGCAATAGCCAAACCTGATTCCGTCACGGTATCCATAGCAGCGGAAACCATCGGAATGTTCAAGCTTAATTCGCGGGTGATTTTGGTGGTCAGAACGGTGTCACGGGGGAGAACTTCAGAGTGTGCCGGAACGAGCAACACATCATCAAAAGTCAGTGCCTTTTGTCTAATGCGCATGTTAACCTCAGTCGAAAAATGTAGAAAAAATTCGGCATCGCCATGGAGAATGGCGTAAAAAGATTAACGATGTATTTTAACTTATTTCTAGAGATTTTCGCAACTAAAATAGCGATATTTTCAATCAAAGCAGACGATGTTTTCCACCATTGCGGCCACGAATTAATACATTTTCGGGTTTTTGATTCTTTTCTTCACGCAACCGTCTGGCTGTCATGGGATCTACGGTCAGAGCAGGCAAAATCTCGATCCTATCGCCTTCTGAAATTTTTGTTTGCGGATCCTTCAGTACATTCCAAAGAGCTAATTTCTGGTTGTTGCCTACCGTCCAACCGGCCTCTTGAACGGCTTGCTGCAAAGTAGTGCCTTTGGGGAGCTCTAGCGTTTTTACAAAAACCTCATCACGATCAAGCCGAACGACAGTTACTTGCATTCTCAATCTCCAAAAACAAAAAAACCTCGGCCGGCAACAAACCAAGCCGAGGTGCATTTTAACCAAAACGGTTATTGAATGAAGCTCACGTGCTTGTTGATTTCTTCAACAATCGGATTCTTCAGTTCATTAAAGTGCTTCTTATTCTGTTCAAAAAGGTTATTGCCGTGCGCATCAATGGAGACCACGAGAGGTCCGAATTCTTTCACTCGCATCACCCACATGGCTTCAGGCATACCCAATTCGGGCCATTGGCAGTCTTCCACTTCTTCGACGCACTCCGCAGCCACCACGGCGCAACCGCCGGGGAAAACGCAATGCAACGCTTTGGTTTCTTTGCAGCCGGCTGTTGTATTCGGTCCCATGCCGCCTTTGCCGACAATGAGTTTTGTACCGGTTTGCTCTAGGAACTGCTTTTGGAATTTTTCCATACGCATTGAGGTTGTCGGACCAATGGAGACGACATCAAACTTCGTCGGATCATCTTTGCGATGCACCATGATCGGACCGGCATGGAAAATCGCCTTACCTCTCAAATCCACAGGCAACTTGCGACCCAACTTCACCAAGCGCGTGTGAGCGGCATCGCGTGCCGTCACAAGGTAGCCAGTCAAATAAATCACATCACCGATTTTGATATCTTCCAAATCCTTGTCTTGGATCGGTGTTGTCAGAACTTTTTTGCTCATAATCTAACTCCCTTGTAAGACAAGAGTTCGTAGCTCATATCCGCATGAAGCTTAATGGCGGCGCGGCGGTGTGCCCAGCAACCCATCGAAATACCCACAGCCAAGCATGAAGGATGACGGGCGGCATCTTCAATGTTGACACCCATCACACTCTTGACACCGGTCAGGCCACCGGGTCCGACATTCAACTTATTGAGACCTTCTTCGAGCAAACGTTCCATTTCTGCTCCGCGAGGATTGGGATTATGAGAACCAACCGGACGCATCAAGGCTTTCTTGGATAAACGAGCAGCCACTTCAACGCTGCCGGCAATACCGACACCCACCAAAACCGGCGGGCACGCGTTGATGCCGCGCTCGACCATCGTATCGAAGATGTATTGCACAATGCCTTCATAACCTTCCACAGGCATCAAAACTTTAGCCGTTCCAGGAAGAGAACATCCGCCACCGGCCATGTAGGCATAAATCACGCACTCATCACTATCGGGTACGATATCCCAATCAATCCAAGGGATGCGGTGACCGGTATTGTTGCCGGAATTTTTTTCATCGAAAATTTGAACCGCGTTGTGGCGAAGAGGAGCCTGGACCGTTGCCCGGCGCGTAGCCTCCGCGAGCGCTTGCTGCATTTTTCCCAAAATCGGGAATCGATCACCGACTTCAATAAAGTACTGGATAACGCCCGTGTCCTGACACATCGGACGATCGAGTTCCTTGGCTAAAGCAATGTCTTTAAACATCGCGTCGTAAATAATCTTGGCCATATCCGTCGTTTGTTCGGCACGCAATTCTTCAAGCTTTGCTTGGACATCATCGGGAAGATGTTTGCCAAAATAAGCCGTGAAGTCTGCCATCACGTCGGTGAACTTTTTAACGAGTTCAGCTTGATTTTCCATGATGTTCTTCTTTCCTAAAATTGACGAAAATTTGCGTCCCCAAGACGCCATTTTGAATATTAAAAAAAGCAAGTTACCAGCGTCAACAGCATTTCGTGTAAAGCCAAATGACACTCTGATTTTCCTCAAAATGTAAGGCCTTGGTAGAATGTGTCCCTGTTTGAACATTCAGGAAGTACGAATACCGTGGCCAATATCGTCAACCGTAAGGCTCTTTTTGATTACTACATAGAAGAAAAGCACGAAGCAGGCCTCGTGCTCGAAGGATGGGAGGTTAAATCCATCCGTGAGGGGCGTGCGCAAATCAAAGAGGCCCATGTCATTATCCGCGGTGGGGAATTGTTTCTCTTAAACGCCCACATAACTCCACTGAAGACGGCCAGCACACACACTAAACCGGATCCTACCCGCTTGAGAAAATTATTGATGCATTCCCGTGAAATCAATAAGCTGATCGGTAAGGTGGAGCGGGCCGGGTATGCTCTCATCCCCCTTGATATGCACTTTACACGCGGACGGGTAAAGCTGACGGTTGCACTGGCCAAGGGCAAACGTCAGTATGAAAAGCGAGCAGATGAAAGCAAAAAACAATGGGATCGTGATCGGGAACGTCTTATGAAAAAAGCTTCAAGGTAAGTCGTCTTGAAGCTTCTGTCAGAGCCGTCTTTCAGAGGCGGCTTATTTATTTTCTATATTCTCTTTTTCCGAGTCTTCTGTTTTTTGAGCGGGATCTCGCCACTGAAGCTCATAGCCCACCAACATTTCCGTCCAACGTTTAAGTAGCGCAAGCATCTCCGGCGCCGGCACTTCCCCTAAGGGTTCCACCCCCTTTTTCGTCACCACGGCGAGCGTGTCGTAAACTTCCGCCATAAAAACAGCCATGGCTGAATAAATCAGCGTGGCGTTGTCCTCGGGCAACTTGCCGCCAGCGGCTTGAGCAAGCTCTGTTCCAAGCTTAATTCTTAAATTGCCGGCCACACCCACCGGATACCACTGCGGATCAATTTCAAATTGGGCATTTTTTCCGCTGAAAGTTGCGCCAAGCCAATTCATGGTCTTGCGATCCATGTCATCCATGACATCCTCGGTGATTTCACCGGCAGCGTTTTTCTGTGAACGCATAGCCATTTCCATCATAAATTGTCCCAAAATGGCACCGGTGATATTCGGATGGCGCAAAGGTTGTTTTTGGCAATCACTTCCGCAGGAAGAGCAATTTCCACTGCAGCTCATTGATCAATACTCCTCTTTTTTAAAATCACTTGCCACGGGCGCCCCCGTCAAACGCAAGCTCCATAAATCAATAAAGGCCTCTACCTGCGGATTGCCGTCCAAACCGGCATTCGCAACATCAGCCTCTTTCAATAAAACATAAATTTCAGAAACGAAATACGCAAAAACCGAAAACATCAACGATTCGTTTTCGTGAATATCGGCAGCCGGATTAAACAGCATGACCTCCTGAGCCATCGATTCGCGCAAAAGCTCAGGCAAACGTTTTTCGTTAAATTCACTTTCACAGGAAAAATGCGTATTGGCACCGCTAAAAGTATCCTGAAGCCAAAGCACTAGATCCAAATTCGCTTGCTCGAGCTCCTGCATCGTCATCTCTTCGGCGCTGACCTTAAGGGCTCGATCCCAAGTATTGCGCACGGCCTGAGCCACAACACTTCTTGCGACCGGATAAGAAGCAATGTTAGGGGCCACTTGGCGCTTTGTTGCGTAACGCAATGGACAGGACACGGCTTACCTCTTAAATCTGAATCGGATCGGTTTCTTTTAGACCCAACATCCGCTCGGCCCACATCAGACACAAGCGCTTGCCCTCCGCTTGGAAACCTTCAGCCGATTTCAATTGGGCAAATTTTTTCATTAACGCATAAACGTCGCAAATAAATTCAAAGCACGCCGCCTGCAAAATTGCACGTGTATCGACAAGTTCCTTTTCCGTGACGCCCACTTTCTCAAAACGCTCTTTCATGTAGAGCTTTAAGTAACCGGCCAAAGGATCCCCCGTCCAATAGGGCTTTGCGATAAATTGTTCGTTTTTGCCAGCCAGCACAGCCGAGAGGAAGGCCGCCGATTGCTTATCCATGGCCACCGCCTCTTCTTGCTTTAATTGTGAAGATGAGACCATATTGGATCTTCTGACAACATCGTAGAGCACAACCTCGAATAACTCGGTGAGCACCGACACATCAGAAAGATCAAATTGTGGAGCGCTTTCTTGATGCACTTCTGTGTTTGTTTCTTGGTTATTCGGCATATTTTTCCATACCTAAAAAACGGTTTACCCAATCTTGAACAAAGGCGTTTCGACGGAGTTCAAAAACAGCAGGACTGTCTTGCTTTTCTTCACAGTCCTTTATTAACTCCATGAACTGCTGAACCATTAAGGTCGCCACGTAAAAAACGAAATCTTCCGTTTTGGCCTTCAAAAGGATTGCAGAGTTTTCAAGAACCAAATCGTCTTTTTGAAGTGACTTTTTCAGTCTCGTGCTCAGATTATCCCCAAAGTCTTTTTCATCAACAAAAAACATCGGAATTTTTTGAGTGAAAGCTGTCGTCAGAAACAACGCATGTTCTGAAATAGAGTTACTGAAAGCTTCTGCGTCTTTGGCCTGTTGCATAAAATCGAGTGTGTAATCCAGATAGCCGTCAAAAAAGGAAAAAAGCTCTGCCGGATTGCTCAAGTGCACAGCCTCGGGCCGGACATCAAGTTGATTGGTCATGAGATGGCCTGTAAAAACAATGAAATAGGGAAAGCTTACCAAATGCTTCCCCTATGTAACGTGCCGTATCTTACTACGACTTGGTATTTAAAATCGAGGGCACAACGGGCTTAGTGACTTCGGTCGAGACCGTTTTCGGATCCGTGTTTCGCATAATGCTCATCGCCGAGGCAATCATGCTTCCCATATCATTCATATTTGAAGGCAAAAGGATTGTGTTGCCCTCTTTGGCAAGTTGAGCAAAGGCTTGCACGTACTGCTCAGCCACTTTAAGGTTAACGGCATCCATGCCGCCGGGAGCACGGGTGGCTTCAGCAATCTGTCTTAACGCCTCAGCGGTTGCCTTGGCGATGGCCAAAGTTGCGGCCGCCTCACCTTCAGCCTTGTTGATCGCCGCTTGTTTTTCACCTTCCGATTCTGCAATAGCCGCTTCACGGGCACCGGTTGCCAAGTTAATCTGTTCTTGCTTACGACCCTCAGAAGCCGCCACCACAGCGCGCTTTTCGCGCTCTGCCGTAATCTGTTGCTGCATAGCCTGCAAAATCACGGCCGGTGGCGTCAAATCCTTAATTTCATAACGCAGAACCTTCACACCCCAGTTAAGAGCCGCTTCATCAATCGCGCTGACAACAGAACGGTTAATAAGATCGCGTTCTTCGAACGTTTTATCCAATTCCATCTTACCGATCACACTTCTTAAAGTGGTTTGAGCCAGCTGAGTAATGGCGATCACATAGTTGCTCGTACCATAGCTTGCGCGCATCGGATCGGTGACCTGGAAAAAGAGAACACCGTCAACAGACAACTGCGTATTGTCTTTGGTAATACAAACTTGGCTCGGTGTATCCAAAGGAATTTCTTTAAGCGAATGCTTGTAGGCGACCCTATCAATAAAAGGAATCACGACATTGAGCCCGGGTGACAAAACGGCGTGAAATTTTCCCAAACGCTCCACAATCCAAGCAGATTGTTGCGGAACAACTTTAATAGCCTGAAAGGCAAATACAATGGCCAAAACAGCCAATACCAGGGTAAAAATCATGAAACCGCTCATTTTTTATTCCATTGCTTTTATCAAGATGATTTCTTTAAATACAAAACGCTACCCTCAACACGCACAATAACGTACGCTCCCTGAGTGCGGGGTTCACCTTCTAAGACTCGGGCCTGCCAATCGGCACCGCGATATTGAACCGTTGCGCAGCCTGCCTCATCCCAGGCATTAACGTAGACAATTTGGCCTTGGTCCAGATTTTGAAGAGCTTCGGCCTGTGCGTCGCTTTTAGTTGGAATGGAACGAATGCGTCGCACCCATATAGAGCCAACGATAGCAATCACGGCAAAAAGCGAAATCTGCCATTCAAGCTCCATTCCAAACCATGCGGCACCGGCGGCTACTAGCGCAGCGGCCGCCAAAACCAACAAATAAAACGTCGTGGCAATCAGCTCAATGATGCCTAAAAGAGCTGCCAAAATTAACCAAAGAGTCGCTGCACTTAATGTCATAGTCTTTATCCTTCTTGCTTCAGCCCTATTGTGCCTCAGCTTGGGTAGGCTCCTTTATAACTTTAGCGCTTTTAGGCTCTTTCGTCTCTTTGCTGTCTTTTTCGGGCGGACGTTTAACCTTGGAAACTGCCCTCAAACCACGAGGCCCGCAAACGTAACTCAAAATCGTTTTCGCCGCTTCATGGCGCAACTGCAATAGATGCTCCAAATGCAACGGCAATTCCCCATTTGTATCCAAAAAGAGTTTTTCTTCGCCCGTCTTATCAGCGATAGCAACGACTCGAACTTCCGGATCGGTTTCACCGACCACGTCAACGACTTTACGCGCGATCACCGGATCGGTCGTAGACACAACCACCCATCTTGCTCGCTCAATACCGGCAAACTCCAGCGTCTGCTTTTGCATGGCGTCACCCAAAATGAAGTGATCCCCTAACTCTTCTTTCATCGAACGCTCAATATTTTTTTCAATAATGACCACATCGACTTTTTTAGCCATAAGCCCTTCGGCAAGCTCACGCCCCAACACACCGGCGCCAATGATGATAACGCGATCACGCTTGGCCGCTTTTTCTTCTTCAAGATCTTCCTCATCTTCTTCTGTTATCGGGTTCTCTTTTAAGAAAAAGCGCTTATGAACGGGTTCAACCAACGCAAACAACAAGGGATTTAAAGCGATACTGATAATGCCGCCGGCCAAAATCAGCGACATTCCTTCTTCAGGCAATAAGCCAAGATTTAAACCTAATCCAGCCAAAATAAAGGAGAATTCCCCAACCTGAGCCAAAGCCGCGCCGACTGTGAGCGCGTCTTTATAGCTTCGGCCCATCACTTTCACCCACACAGCGGCCGTAATGCTCTTACAGACAATGATGACCAAAACAATCCCTAACACATGCAAAGGATTTTCGATAATGATCATCGGGTTAAAGAGCATTCCCACGCCCAAGAAGAAGATTACCGAGAAGGCGTCCTGAAGGGGTAGGGTTTGCAACGCGGCTCGATGAGAGTATTCACTCTCACGCATCATCATGCCGGCAAAAAACGCGCCCAAAGCGAAAGAAACATTAAAGATCTGCGCGCTAGCGTAAGCAACACCAATGGCAATGGCAATTACACACAATGTAAAAACTTCTTGAGAACCGGTCTTAACGGCTTGAAAAAGCACCCAAGGCAAGACACGGCGTCCGATCACAAGCATGGACGCTATAAAACCGATAATCAATACAGTGGTTTCCAAAATGGCAACCGTCAGTGAGCCATCTCCGGGCGCATCCCCTTTAAAGAAAGTCGCAATGGAGGGCAAAAGCACCAAAAGAAGAACCGTGACCAAATCTTCAACAACAAGCCAACCGACAGCCAATTGACCCCTGGATCGCTGCAACCACCCTTTGGCTTCCAAACCCTTCATCAAAACAACCGTTGAAGCGCAAGACAGGGACAAACCAAGAATAAAGGCTTCCCCCCAGCTCCAACCCCACCAGTGAGCCATGCCCATGCCGATGGCCGTCGCGATTGCCATCTGAATAATGGCGCCGGGCAGGGCAACCGTTTTTACTCGGAGCAAGTCGGTTAAAGAGAAATGCAGGCCGACACCGAACATCAAGAGCATGACACCGACTTCGGAAAGTTCAGCCGCCAAGTCCATATCACCGACAAAACCCGGAGTAGTCGGTGCAATACAAACGCCGGCTAAAAGGTAGCCGACCAAAGCGGGAAGTTTGACTTTAGTGGCTGCGAACCCCAAAACCAGAGCCAAACCGAGCCCCCAGGCCAAGGTCGCAATCAGTGCAAATTCGTGGTGCACGGGTTTTGTCCTAAAAAAGCAAAAAAATCAACGATCAAGGGAATTGACACCCATAAGAATTTTTTGGCGTCCAATGGTTAATTGTACGCATTCACGAGTGTTATTCGGGGATTTTTTTTATCTTTTTTTTGCTGTTTTGACGGCTTTTTCTTTGCTCTTGATCGTCTTGCTCGACACACTCAAAAATACTGTCCGCGATTTCTTTACGAGTTTCAATTAAAGCACTGACGTTGGAATCCAACTGACCAGAGCGAGAAATAAAGAAATCTCTGTCGCCTTCTTTATCCGATAGAGCCAACACTTTGACCTGAGGATCAATTTTTGCCACTTGATCAGCGATACTACGGGCAATTAATGCTTCTGACGTTGTGATTAAAACCCAGCGAGTTTTTTCCAAATTCAGTTTGGATAAAACCAACGGGTGAGATGCATCAGCGAAAATAAAATGATCACCCCATTCTTGCTGCATAGAACGTTCGGCCTGCTTCTCAATGATGTAAGTGTCAAAATCAGTGTTCTCAAACTTCTTAAACAGCTCCCGTCCGGCCATACCCGCGCCGACAATTAAGATACGATTGCGAATGCCATCGCCATCTTCGTCTGAATCTTCTTGTTCGGCTTTCTGGATCAATTCAGGGAAAAAGCGTCTCATGAACGGACGCAGCCCCGCAAAAGAAATGGAGTTCAAAGCAATGGTAATTAGGCCCGCGGCCACAATAAGCGAGAGCTCTTCACGACCCGCAAGGCCCATGGAAACAGCCAGACCTGACAAAATAAACGAGAATTCACCTACCTGGGATACCGCCAAACCGACTGTAGCCGCATCAATTAAGCGGTACCCATGCCGACGGACCCAAAAGCCGGCCACAGTGCTGTTGACAAAAACGACTAATAAAACAACGAAAATGATCTCAAAGGGGTGCTCAACCAATACCTTGGGATCAAACAACATACCAATACCTAAAAAGAAGATAACGGAAAAGGCGTCTTGAAGAGGTAACGTTTGTAAAGCCGCGCGATGCGAATATTCACTCTCGCGCATCATCATGCCGGCAAAAAAGGCCCCCAATGCGAAAGAGACATGGAAAATGGTGGAAGAGGCGTAAGCAACCGTAATGGCTATGGCAATCACGCACAGAGTAAAAAGTTCCTGCGAACCGGTTTTGACCGTGCGCATCAAAATCCAAGGTAGGACACGCCGGCCGATAATCACCATGGAAGCTACAAAGCCCACCACGAGCGTTGCCGTGCCCAAAATCTGCCCCGATAACTGGGTTAAAGAGATGGATTCATTAGCGGATAATGTACCGATGGTCGGCAATAAAACGAGCAAAAGCACGGTCACCAGATCTTGAACAACAAGCCAGCCCACGGCCAGACGGCCGCGCACGGTCTGAAGGATTCCACGAGCATCGAGTGCCTTGGTCATCACAACTGTTGATGCACAGGCAAGCGCCACCCCGAGAATAAAGGCCCCCGTCAATGGCCAATCCCAGATAAAATAAGCCATGGCCATACCGATCACGGTTGTGGCTGTCATCTGCAAGATGGCTCCCGGCACTGCCACCGCTTTCACTTGTAAAAGATCTTTGAGTGAGAAATGCAGACCGACGCCGAACATCAACAAAATGACACCGACCTCAGAAAGCTGACTGGCTAAATCCAGATTTCCGACGAAACCGGGTGTTGTCGGCGCAATGAAAACACCGGCCAAAAGGTAACCGACCAAAGCCGGCATACGGATAAGACTGACTAAGTATCCGAAGATCAAAGATAACCCCAACCCCCAGGCCAGTGTTGTGATCAGTTCAACTTGATCGGGCATGTCCGCATTTCCCCATAAACATTTGTCGCCGGAGTATAAAACTTTTAAACCGGCGAATACGAAAAGACCGGTCTTTTCAAACCGGTCTTTTGACTTTTAGCAAGCAGTCTTATCGATTACTTGGAGGCAGCCAAACGTCTCCAGGTATCAACCACCGTATCCGGGTTCAAGGAGATAGACTCGATGCCTTCGTCCATGAGCCATTGAGCCAAATCTTCATGGTCAGAAGGACCTTGGCCGCAGATGCCCACGTACTTGCCGCGAGCACGGCAGGCACGGATTGCCATTGAAAGCAGAACCTTCACCGCTTCATTGCGTTCGTCAAAGCTTGCTGCCACAAGACCCGAGTCACGGTCCAGACCCAATGTCAACTGAGTCATATCGTTGGAACCGATCGAGAAACCGTCGAAGTAGTCGAGGAACTTGTCAGCCAAAACAGCGTTAGACGGGATTTCACACATCATGTTGACACGCAAACCGTTTTCACCGCGCTTCAGACCGTTGCGTTCCATGATTTCAATCGTTTGACGGGCTTCATCGAGCGTACGAACAAACGGCACCATCAATTCAACATTGGTCAAGCCCATCGTATCGCGGACAAACTTCATCGCGCGGCATTCCATACGGAAGCATTCGGCAAAGCTGTTGGCGATATAGCGGGAAGCTCCACGGAAACCCAACATCGGATTTTCTTCATCCGGTTCGTAGCGATCACCACCGATCAACTTACGGTATTCGTTGCTCTTGAAGTCGGACAAGCGAACAATCACCTTCTTCGGCCAGAAGGCAGCAGCAATCGTGGCCACACCTTCGGCAATCTTCATTTCGAAGAAATCAACCGGGCTCTTGTAACCGGCGCTCAAACGTTCAACCGCGTCACGCAACTCACCGTCAACGTTCGGATAGTCGAGAACCACCTTCGGGTGGATACCGATATTGTTGTTGATGATGAATTCCAAACGGGCCAAACCAACGCCCTTGTTGGGGATGGATTGGAATTCAAAAGCCAATTGCGGATTGCCGACATTCATCATGATCTTCACGGGAATATCAGGCAAGGCACCACGTTTGACTTCTTCAATTTGAACTTCTTGACGACCTTCGTAGATCTTACCGGTATCGCCTTCAGCGCAAGAAACGGTCACTTCCATATCTTCGGCCAAGCGTTCAGTTGCATCGCCGCAGCCCACCACAGCCGGAATGCCCAATTCACGAGCAATAATGGCTGCGTGGCAGGTACGACCACCGCGGTTGGTCACAATAGCGCTGGCACGCTTCATCACCGGTTCCCAGTTCGGATCGGTCATATCTGTAACCAGAACATCACCGGCCTGAACACGTTCCATTTCGCTTGCATCTTCAACGATGCGCACCGGACCCAAACCAATCTTTTGACCGATAGCGCGGCCGGTAACCAACACACGACCCTTGCTCTTTAAGGTAAAGCGTTGTTGAACATCGGCCGTGTTCTGGCGGCTCTTCACCGTTTCTGGACGAGCTTGCAAGATGTAGATCTTGCCGTCAATACCATCTTTGCCCCATTCGATATCCATCGGACGGCCATAGTGCTTTTCAATGATCGTGGCAAACTTGGCCAATTCGATCACATCATCGTCCGTGATGGCAAAGTGACGACGGTCTTCAGCGCTCACATCAACCGTGCGAACACTGCGGCCACTCTTGGCATCGGTATCAAATTCCATCTTGATCAGTTTGCTGCCTAACGTGCGGCGAATGATCGGGAAATTGCCTGCGGCAAGCATGGGCTTATGAACATAGAATTCATCTGGGTTCACAGCGCCTTGAACCACTGTTTCACCTAAACCGTAGCTGGCCGTGATAAAGACCACTTGGTCAAAACCGCTTTCGGTGTCAAGCGTGAACATCACGCCGGCGGCGCCTTTGTCGGAGCGGCACATGCGTTGCACGCCGGCCGACAAAGCCACTTCAGAGTGCGTAAAGCCCTTGTGGACACGGTAGCTGATGGCGCGGTCGTTATAAAGTGAAGCGAAAACTTCGCGCATACGGCTCAAGACCTGATCAATACCGACCACGTTCAGATAGGTCTCCTGTTGACCGGCAAAAGATGCATCCGGCAAGTCTTCGGCGGTCGCAGAAGAACGAACGGCCACGCTGATTTCTTCTTGGCCGTCCTTTAACCATTCGTAGAATTCACGAATTTCCTTTTCCAGCTCTGCGGGGAAGGGTGCTTCTTCAATCATCTTACGGATTTCTGCACCGGCCTGTGCAAGAGCCTTCACATCTTCAACATTGAGATCTTTGAGTCGATCATTGATGCGTTCTTCGAGGTTGTTTTCTGTCAGGAACAAGCGGAACGCTTCGGCAGTCGTGGCGAAACCGTCAGGAACCCGGATTCCGGCGCTCGTCAGTTGGCTCAGTAATTCACCTAAAGAGGCGTTTTTACCACCAACGCGATCGACGTCGGTCATACGCAGTTGGCTAAACGGAAATACATAACGACCTTGCGGCATTTTCTTCCCCCAAAAAGGATTGGATTGTTAGAATATCTGAATTGTAGCGACAACCGATTCATTTCGGGTAATTTTTTAATCTCAGGCCCTTTATGTTCAATACTCTTGAAAAAGACGAAACCGCTCATAAAAGCGGGAAGCGCACTGTGTTTATTGTCTCGGACGCCACAGCCATTACCGCTGAAACGCTCGCGCACTCGGTGCTTACCCAATTTACCGATCTGCAATACGACCAAGTTCGTATTCCATTTATCGATACTCCCGAAAAGGCTGTTTTGGCAGCCCAAAAGATCAATGACGCGTACATCCGCTCGGGTGTCCGTCCCTTGGTCTTCTCAACCTTTGTCGATGTGAACATCCACAAAACGTTCACCGAAAAATGCCAGGGTTTCCGCATCGAATTTTTCCGCAGTTTCATTAAAGAAATTGAACAGGAAACGGGTTTGAAATCCGCGCACTCCATGGGCCGAAGCCATGTGATCAAGGATGAAGAACGGTATAACCGCCGTATCGAAGCCATTAACTATTCACTCGCGCACGATGACGGACAAATGAACAAAGGCTTAAATGAAGCCGATGTCATTTTGGTCGGTGTGAGCCGTTCAGGTAAAACACCAACGAGCCTTTTCTTAGCCATGCAGTTTGGCGTGAAGGCTGCCAACTATCCGCTCATTCCCGAAGATTTCGAACGTGGTGAACTTCCTGAAGTCCTCCAAGATAAGCGCGATAAGCTTTTCGGACTTTCCATTTCACCGGAACGTCTGTCTCAAATCCGCAACGAGCGTCGTCCGGGCAGCCGTTATGCCTCTTTGGAAAACTGCCGACAGGAAATTGAAGCGGCGGAAAACATGATGCGCCGAGAAGGAATCAAGTGGCTGAGTTCCACGAGCCGTTCCATTGAAGAAATCTCCGCCACCATCATGGCCGAGCTTAACCTTCACAATGCTCATAAAATTGATTAAGGCACACCGATAGCTAAAAGAGCACGCCACGAAAACCGTAAAGCGTGCTCTTTTTTTAACTGATAAATTTCTGCTTAAGCTAGAACCAACCGGTTCCCCAAGTAAAGTAAGACACCACGATAAAGATGATGGCAAGCGGAATTTGAGCCCACAAAACAGGCTTTAAGGTCTTAAAGAAGTCACTCTTAAAGTAATCCACCGTAATGGTCAGACACAAGTGCGTCGGGGTTACCATTTGGCCGGCCACGCCAAAGACCATGGCTACCCCCACTAAATCGAGGTCACCCATGGAAATACCGGCAACAATCGGCATCATGATCGCAACGTGACCTTGAGAGATGCCCGTGAGCAGCCCAATAATGAAACTCAAAAAACCAATGATCACAGGAACCGGCAGCGGCGACGATTCAAAAGCGGCAACCAAGAGCGCTAAAACACCCGTGCTTTCCAAAAGGGCAATGAACAACAAAATGCAGATGACGTTCGCAAACATCTTGTAGTCCAAAGCACCGATAAAAACTTCCTTGACGCTGACATGGCGGTTAAAGAACATCAAAAGCGGAATCATGGCCACGACAACGATGATCATGGAAACGGAAGCCTGAAGACCAAAGGCCACCATCAAAACCACGTTGGCAATCACAGGTGTCAGAGACAGAACAAAGTCCATGTTGTGACGCTTGGCTTCTTCATTGGAAACTTCCGTACGAGTGGCTACAGTCTGCTTTAATCCCCGAACCATGACAAACCAGCCGAGAATAAAAGCCACGATGGTAAGCCAACCCAAGTGCACAATCAGATCACCAATTTTGACGCCGGCGATGCCGCAAGCCAAAATCATGCCCGGCACCAAGGGACTGGAAAATTCAAAAATATGACGGAACCAGAAATTGATGGCCGCTTTGTCTTCCGGTTTGGCTTCAAAACCTTTTGAAGCTTCTTCCACAATCGGAGCAGAGAATCTTGCCCCACCAATGGAGGGCAACAGCCCCAAAAAGGCCGGCATCACAGCTAACGTAAACCTGCGACTGGAAAACATCCTTGAAAGAGCCTCAACCATGCCGGCTAAGCAACCGCTCTTTCTTAATTCGATCTCCAAACAGATCACTAAATAAAGAGCTCCCACCAAGTCGTAACTTCTCGGAGTTGTCGCCATTTGAATAACAGCGTCTTTGAGTTCTTTGAAAGTCGGATCGGTACACAACCAGATGAAAATACCGCCAACCAAAATAGCGATACCAATGGGTTGGCGACGACGCAACAAAAAGAGCGTGATAACCATCGCCAAAGTGATGATGAGGAAAATCATAGTCTTTGTTATTGTTAATCAATGAATTTGGAAATAGTACTCGCTTTTTACGAAAAAACTTTCGCTTTTAACGTAAAGGTGCTACATTCGGCTTGATATATTCTGAAAACACGTCCACTCTGTCTTTCACCATTATCAAAAAAAGCTATTACCCAATAGCTTGACATTTTCAACCGGTTATATCCTTTTAGCTATTTTCTTATTAGTGATTAACTCGTTTAAGTGTCTACTTTAATAAATATCTTCCCTTGAAGGAAAATTGATTTGAAAAAAACACTCTTATTTAAAGCTCTTCTCGGTATCTGGGGAGCTCTTAGTTTTCAATGTGTATCGGCCGAGACGACATTCACTAATATTGAAAAATCAGAAAAAGAATACATTGTCGAACTTCGCACCCACGATGAGCTTCAGCTCAGTGAAGATCTTTCGGGTTACCAATATGAAGTTAAACTTACTGAGCCAATAGATCACGCCCTTCACTTGTACTTTGCCTATACCAAAGATAAAAATGCTGAAGTTGGCAACAATACTTTGACATGGGTGAAAGGCGATATCGGTACATCAGAAGATCCGACCGATGTCTATATTTTTGGTGCCTTTTCAGCCGATTCTGATGTCTATAACAACACACTGAATATGGAAGGCGGCGAGTTTTATCCTCAAGCATTATCCGACAGTGACAATGAGGGTGCCGGGAAAATTGTTGCTGCGAAGTCTGACAGCGCCGATATGTATGGCAACAAAGTCGTCGTTACAGGCGGTATATTTCACTCCTATACGGAAATCATCGGCGCTTATTCAAATGACCAGTCTGACACAAATCAGGTGGCTTCCTATAATCGTGTCGTGGTAGAAGGAACCAGTAACTCATTACTATCATTTAAAGGTGAAGTAGTTAAAGAATCATTGATCGCTCCTAGCTTGTACGGAGCCAAATTGCATACCGCCGATGTCCACCACAATGGGGTCAAAATTAACTCGTTTGGGAAAAGTTCTTCGACAGAGAATGAAAACATTTCGGTTTTTCAAAATATCGTAGGTGGGCAAGCGGCCAGTGGCAATGTTTCAGATAATCGCGTTGAGATTGTTGACAGTCAATTCTATGCGACCAAAATTTTAGGCGGATACCTGGATCTCAGTGATTTTGAAGAAGACCGAGTATTTAACGCAGATGGTAATGCTGTTTTCATTGACAAGTCTGAAATTCATTTCAAGAAAATAGCGACCTCTTTCAATTCAACCGGAAGTATTCACAACGGCACTATATTAATCTCAAATACAACGCTCCATCCTGATAACGAAGCTTACATTCTGGGAGGAGACTCATGGTTGTCATCCGCTACTGTGAGCGGCAATACCATACATCTTATTGATGTAAAAATTGCCGAAGATAGTGAAGGTCCCCTTACAATTTCAGCAGGCGGATCGGACATATTCACGGATGTATCCGTCGTTGATAACACGGTTATTCTTGAATCCTTATCAGACGATTTTCATACAAATGAACTAACTAAGGCAATCTTTTTAGGTCACAATACTTTTGGAAAGGCAAACAACAATACTTTGGTTGTCCGTAAGTGGAAGGGTGATATCGGTGGGCTAGAGCAATTTGACTCCATTGCATTTACCGATTTCAAATGGAAGAATGGAGAAACTATTTTAAATGTACGGGGAGAGACTGATATCTCCTCTGCTTCTTTAAAAATTGATGTAAACAATATCCGTTTTGATGATCGATTAGAAAATCATTTCGGAGAACAAATGTCTCTTATTAAAGGTGAGACCGCAATTCAATCCGTTTTACGACAATGGGCAAGAAGTGGCCATACCCTCAACAATTACTCAAGACTCAATCGGCATTATTGAGAATAACCGAGAGGAAAAATCTGTCGATTTCAAACTTCAGGGGACAGCGCCCAGTCAACAATTAAAGCTTGTCTCCAATAATCGAAACATGAGCCTATTCTTTGTTAACCATGGGGCAGAATTGATTCTGGATAATCTGGATGCAACCGCTCGTGATTATCACTGGGGGTTGAGAACTTTCGCATCCATTGACGGCGTTCAAAGTAATTACAGCACACACGGACATATTGATGTTCACGGCTTTACGGCTGCCGCAGGTTGGGCTAATTCACTCATGCTAAACGGCAATCCCCTGCTTTTAAACCTTTTTGTAGAAACCGGTAACGGTGACTACACAGAAGAAATGTCCTACCTCAATATTGATAGGCGTTTTAGCGGTGAAGTGAAATATTACGGCGCGGGAATCTCCGCGCGAATCAAAAACACGGCCGGATGGTATGCGGAAGGTTCGTTGCGAGCCGGTAAAACCGAAACAGAAATCAACCGAGGATTGGTTGATGGTAACGGCGTAGCTCACGGCTACGATCTCTCCGGCAACTATTTCGGGGTTCATATTGGCGCCGGTCGCATTATTGATGTCGGAGAATGTATGAAAGCCGACCTCTTTATGAAATACTTCTATACCTATCTGCCAAGCGACAGCACGGATATTTTTGCCGACGGCGTCAATAATCAATTTGATTTTGACTCTGTCGAAAGCTCTCGCATCCGTGTAGGCGGACGTCTCTATTTCCCGCTTCAGAATTCTTTCTGGGCATATACAGGTTTGGCCTACCAATATGACTTTACGCCGGATGTGCACGTTGAAGCGAACGGAGAAAAAATTGCCGATGCTGCCTCGATGCGTGGTTCCATGGGCATCGGATCCTTAGGCCTTAGATACAAATCGGAGGATTCGCCCTGGGTTGTTGATTTGAAAATAAGAGGCTATGTCGGCCAGCGCGAAGGTGTTAGCGGCAAGGCCCAAGTAGAGTACCGTTATTAATTGTTTTTTGACTGCGCCCCGGAAATTTTCCGGGGCTTTTTTAAATAAGAAAAAACCTGAGGTTTTTACACCCCAGGTTCTATCTTTTTGGTGGCCGGGACGGGAATCGAACCCGTACGCCGTTTTAATTGGCGGCGGATTTTAAGTCCGCTACGTCTACCAGTTCCGTCACCCGGCCTACCAACCGGTGAAAAATAAGCCAACCAAGTGGGGTCGGCTTATTTTTATTATTCTGGAGCGGGAAACGAGTCTCGAACTCGCGACCTCAACCTTGGCAAGGTTGCGCTC
>ENA-OWPN01000525-OWPN01000525.1-human-gut-metagenome-genome-assembly--contig:-NODE-525-length-51452-cov-4.361636_pt1 | contig 51452 bp, 48 predicted proteins | sample MGYA00248266_ERZ651850 | MGnify/ENA primary metagenome ERZ651850 (study PRJEB26924, sample SAMEA4378296) | human gut metagenome | biome: human gut; feature: human-associated habitat; material: faeces... | reverse complement strand
TCTTCAGCCTGTCTATGTGAATAATCCTTGTTATGTGAATGGTGTTTCAGAACGTCTATTTAATATGGGGTTATGTATCCCTGCCGGACCTTGGGTGACGGATGAAGATGTGGCTTATATTGTAGGGCAAATAAAAGGTTGCTGTAAAAAGTAGTTGTGGAATCTTGCGGATTGAATAAATAGTGGTATCTTTGTAGTAGAAAGGAGAACGAGATATGACAACAAATTTAACAATAGAGTTAGACAATAACTTATTGGAAAGCCTTAACCAATACGCTAAAAGTAGAGGAAGAACTGTATCTGAAATATTAGAGGGACAGTTGCGCAAATTGGTGCAGATTCAATCAAAGAGAAAAACAACTCCGGTTTCTTCTAAACTCCGTGGAGTTGTAAAGTTGCCTAAGGATTTTGATTATAAAAAGGAAATGGAAGAAAGAATCTGATGAAGCACTATTTTGTAGATACTAATGTTGTTATTGACATGTTAGCAGATCGTGAAGAATATGCGGATGCTGCTTGTGAACTCTTTGATGCTGCAGGAAGAGGAGAGGTGCATTTATCTATCTGTGCTCTTTCTTATTCGACTATTTATTATATTCTACGTAAATATGCAGGAAAAGAAAATGCGATTTCAAGTTTACGTGATTTGACTGACTATGTTTCTATTTTGCCAGTTGATGCGGAGGTTATAAGAAAGGCATTGTATTCTGAATTTTCGGATTATGAAGATGCTATACAGCATTATTCAGCGTTACAAGATGCTTCAGTTGAAGGTATAATAACACGGAATATTAAAGATTATAAGTATTCAGATATTCCAGTGCTGTTGCCAACAGAATTCCATAAGTAATATCAAAAATTTATTGGACTAATAAGTTATACACACAATAAAATCATAATCTAAGATAGAAGATGTTTTTCTGAATTTAATGTGATAGTGGAGTTAAAGCGTATATATCATTTATCTATAAAGCGAATGCGGGTACCTTCACAGGCACCCGCATTTGCTTTTATGACTTATTCACTACAAAGCATTATTTTATTCTTTTGTAGCCATATACTGGAAGCCCGTTTAGTTCTTCTTCGATGCGCAACAGTTGGTTATACTTAGCCATGCGATCGGAACGGCTTAACGAACCGGTCTTGATCTGCCCGCTGTTGGTTGCTACGGCGATGTCGGCAATAGTGGCGTCTTCCGTTTCACCGGAGCGGTGGGAAGTAACCGTGGTATAGCCGTGGCGGTGAGCCATTTCGATAGCATCCAGCGTTTCGCTGAGCGAGCCGATCTGGTTGACTTTAATGAGGATAGAATTGGCACAGCCCATAGCAATGCCTTTGGCAAGGAACTCTACGTTTGTTACAAACAAGTCGTCTCCTACCAGCTGGCAACGATCGCCGATACGTTCGGTCAGCTTCTTCCAGCCGTCCCAGTCGTTTTCGCTCATTCCGTCCTCAATAGAGTCAATCGGGTATTTATTAATCAAATATTCCATGTAATCAATCTGCTCATCTGCAGTACGCTTCTTACCTTTCTCACCTTCGAAGATAGTGTAGTCGTACACTCCATTCTTATAGAATTCAGAGGATGCACAGTCCATACCGATTTTTACATCTTTACCCGGTTCGTAGCCTGCTGCTTTGATAGCTGCCATGATGGAATCCAGTGCATCTTCAGTACCGTCCAATGCAGGGGCAAAACCTCCTTCATCTCCTACGGCAGTGCTCAGACCTCGGTCGTGCAATACTTTTTTCAAGGCGTGGAATACTTCAGTACCCATGCGCAGGCCTTCACGGAAAGAAGGTGCACCTACAGGGCGGATCATGAATTCCTGGAAAGCAATGGGAGCATCGCTATGTGAACCGCCGTTGATGATATTCATCATGGGGACAGGCATAACGTAAGTATTTACTCCGCCGATATATCTGTATAAAGGTATGTCAAGGTAATTCGCAGCAGCCTTGGCTACAGCCAGAGAAACGCCCAGAATGGCATTGGCACCCAATTTTGATTTAGTAGGAGTACCGTCCAGTTCCAGCATCTTCTTGTCAATGGCACGTTGTTCCAATGCCGACCAGCCGATGAGGGCCGGAGCGATGACAGTATTTACGTTTTCTACGGCTTTCAAAGTTCCTTTACCACCGTAGCGTTTCGGATCTTTATCGCGTAATTCCAGTGCTTCGTGTTCACCGGTTGAGGCGCCCGATGGTACGGCTGCACGTCCCATAACACCACATTCCAAAACTACGTCCACTTCTACCGTGGGGTTACCGCGTGAATCGAGTATCTCGCGGGCTACAATCTTTTCAATTTTCATAATTATCTTCTTAATTTAAACAATAGTATTCCAGGGATAATGCACTTTCAATGGCGTCGTCTGTCAGGGAGAAGTCGATCAGGCGTTTCAACTCCTTCAGTTCATCCGGATAGAGGGCACAATAAAAGCCGCGTACAGGCATCCGGAGAAATATCTTGCGGGCATTCTTCATGTCCTTGTTCAACTCCTGATAATATTCGCCGTCAATAGAGTTGATATATTGGCAGAAATGTTCGAATTCATCTTCCGTGAAGGTGAAGAAAAGATTGCCAAACTCTACATGGTAGGCGTGGCACTTAGTACAAAAGGAGATAAAACCGTTTGTTGTCCGCTTCAGTATTTCTTCCATAAGCTGATTTTTGTTTGCTGCAAAGGTCGCACAAATGAGACGATGGGGCAATACCTACAAATAGTGAATATACTTTTGAGGGATACATATATATTGTTATTTGACTGAATGTTTTTTTTAGAAATATAGACATTTGTGCAGAACTTTTTTATTAGCTGTACGTTTTTTATATAAAAGATATTATATGGAATAAATGCATGCTTAGTTCTATGTAATCTACCTTTATCTTACTATCAAATTAGTGTTTCACAATTAATTCTTGTCTTATGAAACAGTTTATTATTCCTGTATTTTTCATGGGCTTGCTGCTCAGCAGTTGCTCTGATGATGAATGTGAATCTCTGGTTAATGAGGATTTGGTTCCAGTCATGTTTTCACCTATAGTAGCGGATATAAACCAGGTGGACACTCGTGCGGTTAAAACAACTTGGGCACAAGGTGATCAAATTGCTATCTTTTCGGATATTGCAGTAAAAAAGGATGGCAATACTTCTACTTCTTCCATCACTTATACACGTGGAGCTACGGAAGGTACTTGGAACTCACCCAGTGAAGATGAACGGTGGTATTTTGCAGATGCAGTAAATCAACATAATTTCTATGCTTATTATCCTGTAGGCACAGCTACGAGATATACTGCTGTTGAACTTCCTGATATTTCGGGACAAGATGCAACGAAAACACTGACTACACTTAAAGAAGAAAAGGATTTTATGCGTGGTGCGGCAGTTGTTACCAAAGGTAATATAGCTGCAAGTCTTCAGATGTTCCGTGTATTTACTATTATCAATTTTAAAATTAAACTGAAGCTTAATGCTTTTACAAGTAATGCTGCTACATTGTCTGAGATTAAGCTGATTTCGACCGGATCGTTACCATTAGTGAATCCTACAACAAATGATAAGGCTACAGTAGACTTAAGCAATGGGCAAATAACATGTACTACTGGATTAACTTCACCTACGTTTCGTCCGGCAAGCGGCATAGCTCTTTCAACTACGGAAGTTTCGATTCCAGTGAAGATATATGCACACCGTAGTACTATTCAGGTACAGTTTACAATTGATGGTAAAACCTCAACTACACAAACTCTTAGTACTACGAATTTTGTAGGTGGCCGTATTTATAACTATTCAGTGGAAGTTAATGCCGGATTAAGCCAACTTGGGATAGGTGACCCTATCATTTTCGATTGGATGAATAGTGATGGCACTCCAATATCTCCGGTAATTCCTAATTAAAACTATAGGGGGAGCTTAAGGCTCCCTCTTTTTTATAGTGACACAAACTAAAGATCAAATGGATTTATCTTTCCTTTTGTAATCTCAAGTCTTTTTGTATCTTTGTTCCCGACCCCAAATCTATTACAAAATGAAAGTACTAACTATCCATGATCTGAAAATTATCAAGAAAAGGGCAGAAGGCACGCTCTTGCTACGCGAAGAAAGCAATGAGACGTTTGCGGCGCAATGCTGTGGGTTGGCATTGGGAACCGAGCATCTGCAAATTCTGATCTGTGGCGGTACAGGTTGCAAGGCATCCGACAGCCACATTATTGCTGAACGTCTTCAGCAAGCACTTGAGAGAAATAATATTGCCGACAAGGTGGACATTATCACTACCGGTTGTTTCGGCTTTTGTGAAAAGGGACCTATCGTAAAGATTATCCCTGATAACACTTTCTATACCCAGGTGGTTCCTGATGATGCCGACGAGATAGTCAGAGAGCATATTATCGGGGGACGGAAGATAGAACGGCTGCTCTACATCGATCCGAAGACGGAGAAGACCGTCAGTGACTCCAAGCACATGGATTTCTATCGGAAGCAGATGCGCATCGCTTTACGTAACTGTGGTTTTATCGATCCCGAAAACATTGAGGAATATATTGCGCTGGATGGCTATATGGCATTGGCAGATAGTCTGCTCCATAAAAAGCCGGGGGAAGTGATTGATGTGATAAAACGTTCCGGACTTCGCGGACGCGGCGGTGGTGGTTTCCCTACCGGACTGAAGTGGGAGTTTGCCAATAAGCAGAAAGCCGACATGAAATATGTGGTGTGTAATGCCGATGAAGGGGATCCCGGTGCTTTTATGGATCGCTCCATCATGGAAGGTGATCCGCACTCCATTGTTGAGGCTATGGCAGTTTGCGGTTATTCCATTGGTTCTCCGAAAGGATTGGTTTATATCCGGGCAGAATATCCGCTGGCCATACAAAGATTGAAAATTGCTATTGCCCAGGCACGTGAATACGGGTTGCTGGGAAAGAATATATTCGGTACGGATTTCAGTTTTGATATTGAGATACGTTACGGAGCGGGAGCATTCGTATGCGGTGAGGAAACTGCGCTTATCCACTCTATGGAAGGAAAGCGCGGTGAACCTACCTTGAAGCCTCCTTTCCCTGCCGAAGCTGGTTATCTGGGTAAGCCGACCAATGTGAATAATGTGGAAACGCTTGCCAATATTCCTATTATCCTGACAAAGGGAGCGGAGTGGTTCTCTTCTATCGGTACGGAACGTTCGAAAGGGACTAAAGTATTTGCCCTGGCCGGTAAGATTAACAACGTCGGCTTGATAGAAGTGCCAATGGGTACGACACTGCGTGAGGTGATTTATGAAATTGGCGGTGGCATTAAGGGAGGAAAGAAATTCAAGGCGGTGCAGACGGGCGGACCTTCGGGGGGATGCCTGACAGAAAAGCACCTAGATACACCGATTGACTTTGACAACTTGCTGGCGGAAGGATCGATGATGGGATCCGGTGGTATGATTGTAATGGATGAAGATGATTGTATGGTTTCTGTATCACGTTTCTATCTCGATTTTACGGTGGAAGAATCATGTGGAAAATGTACACCCTGCCGTATTGGTAACAAGCGTCTGCTGGAAATGCTGAATAAGATAACCGAAGGACGAGGCACGATGAAAGATCTGGATGCACTCTCTACATTGGGAAAGGTGATAAAGGATACCGCCTTGTGCGGACTGGGACAGACTTCACCCAATCCGGTACTGTCTACGCTCAATAACTTTTATGATGAATACGTAGAGCATGTGAGGGATAAAACCTGCCGTGCGAAGCAGTGCAAAGCATTGCTGACTTATACCATTAATCCGGAACTATGTATCGGTTGCCATCTTTGCTTTAAACATTGTCCGGCTGATGCCATTCTGGGTGATGTGCGCAAACCGCATGTCATCAATCCGGACAAGTGCATTAAGTGCGGCATGTGCATGGCACGCTGTAAATTCAAAGCAATCAATGTTGTTTAAGGGAACAAGGAAACAAGTTGACGAGGGGACAAGGAAGTTGCCTCGAAGGCTTGTTACCTTGTTGACTGTAACCTTGTAAACTGAAAGAAAATGGAAGAAAAACAAATAACCCTGCAAATAGACCGTCATTATATTACCGTGCCCGAAGGCTCGACTATCCTGGAAGCCGCACGGAAAATCGGTATAGATATACCTACCCTTTGCCATATTGATTTGAAGGGAACTTGCGTTAAGAATAATCCGGCTTCGTGCCGTATCTGTGTCGTGGAGGTGGAAGGACGCCGTAATCTGGCTCCCGCCTGCGCCACCCGTTGTACAGAAGGAATGGTGGTGCGTACCAGTACCCTGCGTGTGATGAATGCCCGCAAGGTGGTGGCTGAACTGATACTTTCGGATCATCCGAATGATTGCCTTACCTGTCCGAAGTGCGGCAACTGTGAGTTGCAGACTTTGGCATTACGTTTTAATATCCGGCGGATGCCTTATAATGGTGGGGAACTTTCGCCTCGTAAGCGTGAAATCACTTCGTCCATTGTGCGGAATATGGATAAATGTATATTCTGCAGACGTTGCGAGAGTGTATGCAATGAAGTGCAGACGGTAGGCGCCTTGGGAGCCATTCGCCGTGGTTTTAATACTACGATTGCTCCGGCTTTCGATAAGATGATGAGCGATAGTGAATGTACTTATTGCGGACAATGTGTAGCTGTTTGTCCGGTAGGGGCATTGACGGAACGTGATCATACTAACCGCTTGTTGCTGGATCTGGAAAATCCGGATAAGGTAGTTATTGTACAGACAGCTCCGGCCGTTCGTGCGGCTCTGGGAGAAGAATTCGGACTGCCTGCCGGGACGTTAGTTACGGGAAAGATGGTGTACGCCCTTCGTGAATTGGGTTTTGATTATGTATTTGATACAGACTTTGCCGCCGACCTTACCATCATGGAAGAAGGTGCCGAGATATTGAATCGCCTGACACGCTATATGAATGGGGATAAATCTGTTCGCCTGCCTATCCTGACTTCCTGTTGTCCGGCATGGGTGAATTTCTTTGAACATCATTTCCCCGATATGCTTGATATTCCTTCTACGGCACGCTCGCCACAGCAGATGTTCGGTAGCATTGCCAAGACATTCTGGGCGGAGAAGATGGGTATTCCGCGTGAAAAGCTGGTAGTGGTATCTATTATGCCTTGTCTGGCGAAGAAGTATGAGTGCGACCGCAATGAGTTTAAGACAGATGGCAGTCCGGACGTGGATTATTCTATTTCTACCCGTGAGCTGGCACGACTTATCAGACGTGCTAACGTAGGTTTTACGCTACTGACGGATAAGGAATTTGATTATCCGATGGGAGCTTCAACAGGTGCCGGTGTCATCTTCGGAACGACCGGTGGTGTGATGGAAGCGGCATTGCGTTCGGTTTATGAGATTTATACCGGGCGGACATTGGAGAATGTAAACTTTGAGCAGGTGCGTGGTCTGGCCGGTGTGCGCCGTGCGACGATTGATCTGGATGGTTTTGAACTGAAGGTGGGTATTGCTCATGGTCTGGGTAATGCGCGTCAATTGTTGGAAGATATTCGCCATGGGCGGAATGAGTATCATGTGATTGAGATTATGGCATGCCCGGGTGGCTGTATCGGTGGAGGCGGACAACCATTGCATCATGGCAACTCGGAGGTGCTGTATGCACGTGCCAATGCACTGTATCGGGAAGATGCACAGAAGCCTTTGCGTAAATCGCACGAGAATCCGTATATCAAGACTCTGTATGAGGAATATCTGGGTAAACCGCTGAGTGAGACTGCGGAACGGTTGCTGCATACGCATTATTTCAATAAGGCGATTGATTAACTTATTAAAACGGAGAAACTATGTCAGATATCAAATTAGCCTGTGACGTTGTCGAACAAGTGCGTGCTATTTGTGACAAGCATGGCAACCAGCCGGGCGAACTTATCAATATACTTCATGAAGCGCAGCATCTGCACGGCTATCTGCCGGAAGAGATGCAGCGCCTGATTGCTGCAAAGCTGAATGTTCCGGTGTCGCGTGTGTATGGTGTGGTAACATTCTATACTTTCTTTACGATGACTCCTAAAGGTAAACATCCTATTTCGGTGTGTATGGGAACGGCGTGCTACGTACGTGGTTCGGAGAAATTGCTTGAAGAATTCAAGCGCGTGTTGGGCATCGAAGTCGGAGAAACGACACCGGACGGGAAGTTTTCACTCGATTGTCTGCGTTGCGTAGGAGCGTGCGGACTGGCACCCGTAGTGATGATTGGAGAGAAGGTGTACGGGAGGCTTCAGGCGGTGGATGTGAAGAAGGTGCTGGAGGAACTGGAGTAGAGTGGTTCATTATTTTTCTATTTTGTCTAGTATTCCACTGATGTAGGCAATTGCTACCCCATAATTTGTCATGGGAACTTTTTGCATCCGTGCCTGTTCAATGCGACTCAGTACATACTTTCTATTGAACATACAGGCGCCACAGTGGATAATCAAATTGTATGGGGATAAATCTTCTGGAAAATCATTTCCGGAGACAATATCTATCTGCAATCCTTCACCTGTTCGCTTACGCAGCAGGTGGGGGATTTTTACTCTGCCTATATCTTCTGTCAGTGGAGCATGGGTACAGGCCTCGGCTATTAATACGCGGGATTGTTCCGTTAGTCGGTCGATGGCGAATGCACTTTCTACATAATAGTGTATATCTCCCTTGTATCCGGCAAAGAGTACGGAAAAGGAAGTGAGCCGGCTTTCAGCCGGTTTTTGTTCGTATACGGTGTGGAATACTTGCGAATCTGTGATAATTAATTGGGGGGGATTGGTAAGTGCGCATAGTGTATCTTTCAGCTTATCTGTGGTACAACTCATAACCAGGCATTTCTTGTCCAGAAGTTCGCGGATTGTCTGTACTTGGGGAAGGATAAGTCGTCCTTTAGGTGCCTGAATGTCCTGAGGCATGACTAACACTACTACATCACCTTCCGCTACCAGGTTCCCGGTGATGGTTTGTTCTCCGAAATCGGCAGGCAACTTTTCCAGAATGGCGCGGTGGATGGCTTCGATACCTGTGCTGTCTTTGGCACTGACGATGATGGGAGGCTGTCCGCAACTTGCTTGTATCTGTTCTGACAGCTCTGTCTTATTGGGGCGTGCGTCAGCTTTGTTCAGAAGCAATATGACAGGGATGCCTCGTTCCTTCAATCGTTGAAGCCATTCCTGTTCCTGTGCGTCTCCGGTTTCACAAAGCAACAGGGCGATGTCGGTTTTTCCAATTATTTTCAAGGTGCGTTCTATGCGCATTTCTCCCAGCTCGCCTTCGTCATCGAAGCCCGGAGTGTCAATAAGCAGACACGGACCGAGTGGATGAATTTCCATTGCTTTTGTCACAGGATCAGTAGTAGTGCCGGGAGTGGGGGAGACTATAACGGTATCTTGCCCTGTCAAGGCATTGACAAGACTGGATTTTCCACTGTTTCGCCGTCCGAAGAGGGCGATGTGTAGGCGGTTGGCATTAGGAGTCTGATTCATTAGTCTCAATATTAAGGGGTTAATAAATGGGGATTTGATCATTTTAGGCGCGGATTACGCGGATTTCACGGATTAAAGGCTGCGCTATAAAAAATCCGTGTTCATCCGCGTAATCCGTGCCTAAAATCTGAAATCTCTTTTCCCTTCCTCTATCTCATGTAGGTTTCGCAGAGCTATTTCCCGGATTTTCGGATTCGGGATGCGTTCCATCTCTTCATGAATGAGGCGGATACCTTTCTCCCGGGTTTCGGGTGAAGCGTAATCTTCCAGATATTCTTTCAGAGTCATCAAGGCATTGGGCTGACAGCAATTTGCTATCTGTCCCCGCTTGACAAGAGACATGAAACGGTCACCTGTCCGACCTTCACGATAACAAGCCGTACAGAAACTGGGGATATGTCCCAGATCGAGCAACCAGTTTACAACTTCATCCAGTGTGCGGCGGTCGCTGATATCGAATTGGGCCGAGTTCTCTTCTTTCGTTTCCGGTACGGCATATCCGCCTACGCTGGTACGTGAGCCGCCACTGATTTGTGAAATACCTAATTCCAATACCTTACGTCGTACAGCTTCCGATTCACGGGTGGAAATGATCATTCCGGTGTAAGGTACTGCAATGCGGATTACCGCAACGAGGCGGCAGAACATTTCATCAGAAATGGCATTGGGGAAATCTTTTGTTTCAATATCATCCGCTGGGCAGATACGGGGTACACTGATTGTATGCGGTCCGACACCGAATGCCGCTTCCAGATGCTCGGCATGCATCAATAATCCTACGAAATCGTATCGATAGGTATTCAACCCGAATAATACACCTATACCTACATCATCGATACCACCTTCCATGGCACGGTCCATAGCTTCGGTGTGATAGGAATACTTACTTTTAGGACCTGTGGGGTGCAGGGTCTCGTAATTCCCCTTGTGATAGGTTTCCTGGAAAAGAATGTAAGTACCGATACCTGCATCTCTCAGCCGACGATAGTTCTCTACCGTTGTAGCGGCAATATTCACGTTTACCCGCCGGATAGCACCATTCTTATGATGAATACCATAGATGGTCTGAATAGATTCCAGAATATAATCGATGGGGTTGCGTAGCGGGTCTTCGCCGGCTTCCAGTGCCAGACGTTTGTGTCCCATATCCTGCAAGGCAATCACTTCCCGGCGTATTTCTTCCTGTGATAATTTCTTGCGGGCGATAGTGCGGTTCTTTGCATGATAGGGGCAGTAAACGCATCCGTTCACACAATAATTGGAAAGGTATAACGGAGCGAACATTACGATGCGGTTGCCATATAGTTTTTGCTTAATTTCTCGTGCCAGATGGAAGATACGTTCCGTCAGGTCGGGCTGGTCGCATTCTAACAGTAGAGCGGCTTCACGATGGGACAAGCCTTTGCATGAGGCTGCCTTTTCGAGTAGACTCTCAATGAGGGCACGGTTGTCTTTATTGGTATGGGCATAGTCTAGCGTATCCAGTATCTCCTGGTGATCAATGAACTCTTCTGCCTGCTTTGAACTTACATTATACACGTTTTTTAGTGATTAGTGGTGAGTGATTAGTGATAAGTAATTGGTGATTAGTGGTGAGCGATTAGTGATTAGCAATTGATGACTAATGCCTTTACACCGCAAGGTACTAATCACTAATCACTTATCACTAACCGCTATTATAGTCTCCTCTTTCTTTCGATATCCGGTATCCGATAACCGTCAGTTTTTCTTCTAATTGTTGTAAGCCTTCTGCAGCTTCGGCTCCCAAAGAGGCTTTGTTATCATAAAGTGAGTATTTGTTCCGTTGTTCCGGGGGAGAAAGGTTTGGCATTACTACGTTGGCTCCTGCCAGTATTCCGCGTTCCCGTCCATCCGGTGCAAGCGTTGCTAATGCTGTGGTAGAGGGTAATAACACCTTCGGATGCATTAACCGGAAGATGGAAAGAAGTTTCAGAGTCATCTCTATGCTTCCCGGCGGGCATGCTGCAAACGGGGTATCGTGGTGCGGAATAAAAGGACCGATTCCTATCATTTCAGGATGAAATTGCTCTATAAAAAGGAGGTCTTCCACCAGATGATCGGTGTTTTGTCCCGGACTGCCTACCATAATACCTGTTCCTGTCTGATATCCTATTTCTTTCAGCCATGCCAAACATTGCAGGCGTTGTCTGATAGACATCTTATCGGGGTGCAGATGATGGTAATGCTCTTCATTATGCGTTTCGTGGCGAAGCAAATATCGATTGGCACCCGCCCTGAAGAAATGCTCGTAAGTCTCACGGGACTTTTCGCCTAATGATAGTGTGATGGCGCAATCCGGAAACTCACGACGTATAGCAGTGACAGTTTCAAGGATAAAATCATCTTTTACAGAGGATGTTTCACCACCTTGCAAGACGAAGGTCCGGAAACCGAGGGTATACCCTTCACGACAACATTCCAGAATATCTTCCCGTGTCAACTCATAACGGAGAACAGATTGATTTCCTTTCCGTATACCGCAATAATAGCAATTGTTACGGCAATGGTTGGTAATCTCAATCAGCCCACGAATAAATACCCGATTGCCAAACTGCTCAAGTGACACCTCCCGTGCCTGCTCCTGCAGATACTTTAAAGTATCAGCGTCTTGGCAAAGGAGTAGTGCTTTATATTCTTCAGCACTTAGGGGCCGCTTGTTATGTAATTGATCAATCAAGTTCTTCATGCTATTTATTTTTCATCCGCAGATGACGCGGATCACACGGATTTTTTCTCTCCGTGCTCGTTGTATACTATAGAAACATGGCGCAGCCTTAAGAACAGAGTAATCCGTGTTATCTGCGGATGAAAAATAGTCTGTACGCCGAAAGGGAGCCTTGCTCCAGCGCTACGCTGGTTTTAATACGTCTTTTCCTGTTTAGCTAATTCTTGTACAAACTGACGTTTGCCTGCGGCAATCTCATTGTGCGTACAAGGTCCGGTGATACAGCCACCTTCACATGCCATCACTTCTATAAATTGCCCCGGTGCTTTGCCTGATTTGGCATACGCCCGCAATGAACCGATGGTTTTCTTATCCAGATTAGCTACTTGGATGGCATTGATTTTGTCAGCTTCTTCTTTCAGATAGGCTTTTACTGCTCCCATTACGCCACCAGCCTGGGCAAATCCATGTGCCTCGCGCACGGATGCGAACGACATGGCATAAGGTTGCGATTGCTCTAACTGAATATCCAGTCCGTCCAATACAGACGCCACTTCTTCGAAAGTCATAACAAAATCTACAGCTTCATCACGCTGGGCCTCTTTACGCTTGGCTACACACGGACCGATAAAAACGACTTTGGCATCCGGATGTTTCTCTTTGGCAATGCGTGCTGCATAATACATCGGTGAACCTGTGCCTGAAACATAAGGTTTCATGCCCGGAATATGTTTATTTACGAGTTCTATGTAGGAAGGGCAACAGGAAGTAGTCATAAACTTCTGTCCTTCTTCCAACTTCTCTATCAATTCATGTGCTTCGTTGCTGACCGTATCCATAGCTCCCTGAGCCACTTCGATGACATCAGTGAATCCTACAGCTTTGAGTGCGCCATATACCTGTTCAATAGTAGTCTTGAATTGTCCCAGGATAGACGGTGCCACAATGGCCACTATTTTTTCTCCTTTGCGTATCTTGTGCAGGATATCGAATACCTGTGATACTTCGAAAATTGCTCCGAACGGACAAGCGTTGAGACACTTTCCGCAATAGATACATTTACTTTCGTCGATGTGTTCGATACCTTTCTTATCCTTGCTGATAGCTTTTACCGGACAAGCCTCTTCGCAAGGTACTGGGATATAGACAATAGCATGATAGGGGCAGCTCTTGTGACAAATGCCACAACTGATGCATTCATCATGGTCTATCCATGCCTGTCCGCTTTCCTTTACATGGACAGCTTTCTTCGGACAGTTGGTCTGGCAGCTACGGGCGGTACATCCGCGGCAAAGGTTGGTGATTTCGTAATTGATTTGTACGCAGGCGGAACATGCTTCGTCAATCACACACATGATGTTATCTTTCGGCGTTCCGTTTTCTGCACGGTCCAGTGCATTTGCTGCATACTCTGATAATGGGGTTAATTCATCTTTTTCATCTTCCATATCCATCCCCAGCAACGGCAGTGATTTGTATTTCCACACGGCGCGTTCTTTATGTACGCAGCAACGTCCTGCATGTTTTGACCTTCTCGGACTCAATTCAATGGGAAGACGGTCTATTTTTTCTACAAGTTCGTTATCCCTCCACAGTTTTACCAGCTCTGTCAGCAATCTGTGGCGGACAATCATAATGTTGTTGGTAAATGCCATAATATTTATTCTCGGATTAGTTAGTCGGTAATTACGGTGCAAAGATAATGAAAAGTTATAGTTTCTATGAACCTTTCTACCCTCAATATGCTTATCTTTGTATCAGAATAAAAAAACGAAATTGACGATGAAAGACTTTATTTACTATGCACCCACACAGGTTGTGTTTGGAGCATTATCGGAAGATAAAACAGGGAAATTGGTGAAGCAATATGGCGGCACTAAAGTCTTGGTACATTATGGTGGACAGAGTGCGGAGCGTTCCGGTTTGCTGGATAAAATATGCCGGACATTGGAGGCGGAAGGCATTGCTTACGTAAAACTGGGCGGGGTGGTTCCTAATCCACGTTTGTCGAAAGTGCGCGAGGGCATTGAACTGTGTCGGAAAGGAAAGGTTGATTTCATTCTTGCCGTAGGTGGCGGTAGTGTGATTGATTCTGCGAAGGCGATTGCTTTCGGTGTACCTTATGAGGGTGAAGTCTGGGATTTTTATATGGGACGAGCCCATGCGGAAGCTTGTCTGCCGGTTGCTACCGTGCTGACAATTCCTGCTGCGGGGAGTGAAATGAGTAACAGTACCGTGATAACCAATGAGGACGGTGATTTGAAAAAAGGTTATTCCAATAATCTGTGCCGTTGCAAGTTTGCTGTGATGAATCCGGAACGGACTTATACATTACCCAGCTATCAGACAGCTTGTGGTGTAACGGATATCATGATGCATACCATGGAACGTTATTTCTCTCATGATGACGATATGACGGTGACTGATGCCATTGCTGAAAGTATTCTCCGTACGGTAAAAGATAGCGTTTTTGAAGTACTGAAAGAACCGGAGAATTATGTACATCGTGCCCAAATTATGTGGGCAGGTAGCTTGGCACACAATGACTTGACGGGATGCGGAACAACTGGTGACTGGGCAACACATCAGCTTGAACATGAACTGAGTGCATTGTTTGATGTGGCACACGGTGCAGGTCTGGCAGCTCTTTGGGGAAGCTGGGCACGTTATGTCTACAAAGAAAATGTAACCCGTTTCGCTCAGTTTGCCGTGAATGTGATGGGTGTAACAAATGATTTCAAATCACCCGAACATACCGCTTTGGCAGGCATTGAAGCCATGGAAGATTTCTATCGCGCAATTGGAATGCCGGTTAGTATTTGCGAGCTGATAGGGCGACAGGCTACTGACGAAGAAATCAAACTCATGACAGATAAATGCAGTTCCGGTGGTAGTGCAACAACCGGAAATTTGAAGGTTTTACATCGCGATGATATGAAAAATATCTATCGCATGGCAAATAGATAACGGATTTTTTATTGTTTTTCTGACAAATACTTGTTATCTTTAGGGGCATATATCAATTGGGGGGTAGTAAAAAAGTCCTGACCCACAGGCAAAGAATATGAGAATACATTTTGAAATTAGAGAAAAACTACCTGAAATTATCGAAGAGATCCTGAATTGTGAGAGATGGACAACTTTAGTAAAAGAGGATATTTCAGGCAGAAAGTTGGTTGTCATCCGTGATCCGAATTACAATTCGGAGGCGACAGTAGAAATCTATGCCCGCGAGATTACCATCAAGACGGCATGGTCAAACTACACGTATCGCTTGTTTGTTTTGGGTGATAATGTTTGGTGTGAGTACAATGGTGCTTATCGCGGACTGTTGGAACAAAATCTATTGCCTACCATCACTCCCAGGGAAGGTTTGTTGGAGTCCGAGGTGTTGGATAGCTCTTTGTACGGAAGTGAAAAGAGGAAACTCAGAGAGTATGCTGAAGACAATTTGAAACTGAAAAAATTCCGACGCGAGAACTTTAATGAAGATCGTACAGGTGTGGCTCATTTTGACCACCCCAAGAGGGTATATGACGAATTCATTAAAGAAGATTACGTGGTTCCATCTTCCGACGAATAGCGAGGTAGGAAGATGATCATCAGTGCCAGTCGCAGGACGGATATACCTGCTTTTTATTCGGAGTGGTTTCTCAACCGGATAAAAGAAAGGTATGTTCTGGTACCTAATCCGTATAATCCTAATATGATCAGCAGGGTCAACCTGGACCCTGCTGTCATTGATTGCATTGTCTTTTGGACGAAGAATCCTGCACCGATGATTGATAAACTGGACAGATTGCAGGACTATAAATACTATTTCCAGTTTACACTGAATCCGTACGGAACGGAACTTGAAAGTAAACTGCCACCACTTCAAAAGCGTATAGATACATTCAAACGCCTTTCTGATAAGATAGGAAGGGAGAAAGTGGTGTGGCGATATGATCCTATTCTTACGAATGAACAATACACAGTTGCTTTTCATCAAGACAAATTTGTTGAAATGGCATTTGCTTTGCATGACTATACTGAAAAGTGTATGCTGGGTTTTATTGATCATTATCCGCATGTGCGTGCCTCTCTCCGTGAGTTTCATATCGAGCCGTTGATAAAGGAAGATATCGATGCCATGGCCATTTCATTTAAGAAGGTTGCGGATGAATGTTCGATGGAGTTGGATACTTGTACAACGAAGGTCGACTTATCTCATTTGGGTATTTCGGGTGGAGTGTGCGTTGACAATAGGTTGATTGAACGAATTGTCGGATATCCTATTATTGCCCGTAAAGACAAGAATCAGCGGGACATTTGCCGTTGTGTGGAAAGTATTGACATCGGCACTTATGAAAGCTGCCTTAATGGCTGCATTTATTGCTATGCTATTAAAGGTAATTATAATACGGCAAAATTTAACCGGAGTAAACACGATAAGGATTCTCCGATACTAATAGGAGAAGTGGATAAGGACGCAGTGATTAAAGAACGGGAAATGAAGAGTCTGCGTACCGATCAGCTTTCTATGTTTTATTAAAAAATCATTCTGACCGGAAACAATTATTGCTTGGATTGTTGTACCTGATAAATAACTTATAATTTAGTGTATCCTTAAGATAAAGAGCATGGAGAAAGAGACTGAACAAGAATTGATCAAAAAGATGATTGGCTTTCAGAAAGAGGAAATAACATCGAGTATTATATACCGGAAGTTAGCGGCAAAGGAAAAGAATCTTCATAACCGGGAGATATTGCAACGTATTGCAGAGGATGAAAGTAGGCATTACGCCACACTGCGAGGTTATACTCATCAGGATGTCAGTTCTAATCGTTTTGAAATCTGCTTTTATGTATGGTTAGTGCGTCTGCTGGGTGTTACGTTTGCCGTTCGTCGTCTGGAACTGGGAGAGAAAGAAACGAGTGGGGTATATTCCCAATACCCGAGTATGGAACACTTTGCCGAGATGGCGAGGGATGAGCAGCACCATGAAGAAAAGCTTATTGAAATGATAGATGAGGAACGCTTGCAATATATGGGTTCGGTGGTCCTAGGGCTGAATGATGCCTTGGTGGAGTTTACCGGAGCATTGGCAGGTTTCACGCTGGCGCTGAATGATACGAAACTGATTGCGCTGACCGGCAGCATTACAGGGATTGCAGCGGCACTTTCTATGGCTTCTTCCGAATATCTTTCCACTAAATCAGAAAAGACTCATAATAAGCGTCCGGTTAAGGCAGCTATTTATACGGGGATAGCTTATATCATAACCGTAGTAGCTTTGGTAGGTCCGTTTATCTTATTGTCAAGTCCTGTTCTGGCTTTATGCATCATGCTGGTGATGGCATTGCTGATTATTGCCTTTTTCAACTATTATTATGCCATTGCCCGTAATGAAAGCTTTAAACGCCGTTTCACGGAGATGGCGGTGTTGAGTTTCTCCGTGGCCGGAATCAGTTTTCTGATAGGTTATTTGCTGAAGACAGTGACGGGAGTAGGGGGATAGGGATATCCGGATACCGGACTCCCTTTAGATATCCTCAGTGTACAACTGACTGCCCGAACGAAATTTACTTTTCATGAAACGTACCAGTGATGCCGGATGATGGATACTCCTGAAGCCGATGAGGTTTACACCTATGAATGGGCAATGAATAGTGCTGCGGAAGTAGACTGTTGATAGGAGAATGATTTAAAAAGCCCTGAAGTGCGAAACTTCAGGGCTTTTATATTTTGTCAATCGATGAAAAATCAACTGAATTATATTTTGGAACTGTGCAGTTTTTTATAGAGTTCTACACGTTCGGCTATTTCAGCTTGAGATAGATTGGCCGGAAGCTCAATTGTTGTTCGTGGAGTAATTGCTACAAGAATAACTTCTCCAACTTTTTTCTTATGCTCTTTAAGAGCGTTTTCTGCTAACTGACTGGTCTCTGGTCGGACAATACTCTTTTTCATCATATTGAATTGTTTTTAAGTTTTCATTTTCGCTGGGGCTAATTGGCAGGTTGCTAAAAGAAACTCATTGTTCAATGTAGTTATCACTTCTTTTACGCTGCGTATTTTTTCAGAGAGAAAAGCATTACTACCTGCAAATGCATATCCTCTTTTCATATTTCCTTTGGCCGCATTATACAGTGCTTTGATGATGCAGTAAGGACTCTTCTGATAGTCACACGTCTTGATGCAATGGAATGAGCAACATTTGGGCTTTTCCTGTCCTTTCTCTACATTACGGATAAATTCCCCATCAATGGCTCGTCCGGGCATTCCTACGGGACTTTCGATAATGAGAACGTCTTCGGGCTTAGAGTGGATATAAACCTCTTTGAAGGTTTGTGAAGCATCGCACTCTTGGGTTGTTACAAAAATGCTTCCCATTTGTACGGCCGAAGCTCCCAATTGCATGAATCGTGCAATATCTTCGCCTGTAGAGATTCCACCTGCGGCAATTACAGGAATATCTTTTCTTTCCTTATAGCTCATTGCAATTGCTACAACTTCGGGTATCAAGGACTCCAAAGCGTATTTCTCATCTTGTATCTGTTCTTTCTTAAAGCCCAAATGTCCTCCGGCTTTAGGGCCTTCTACTACTATGGCATCGGGTAAATAATCAAAGTTCTTCTGCCATTTGTCGCATATAATTTTGGCCGCTCTTGAAGAAGATACAATGGGCACCAACTTCGTTTTGCTTTCCGGTGTCAGGTATAGGGGGAGGTCGAGCGGAAGTCCTGCACCGGCAAAGACTACGTCGATTTTTTCGCTTATGGCAGTGCGTACCATCTCTGCATAATTGGAAAGGGCCACCATGATATTCACTCCGATGATTCCTTTTGTTTTTTGGCGGGCTTTTCTGATTTCCTCTTTGAGTCCGCAAATGCACTTTTCGGTATAGTCGCCTTTGCCTTTAGGGTATAGCAGACCTAAACCTGCACATGAAATAACACCAATGCCGCCTTCGTTGGCTACGGCTGATGCCAGGCCGGACAATGAAATTCCGACTCCCATTCCACCTTGTATGATAGGTGTTTTTATCTCTATATTTCCAATAAAAAATGGCTTCATAAAACTGATATTGTAATAAGACTGTAAGCGGATAAATATACTTCCGGGTATTCTATTCGTTTAGCGATGTTCTTTTCTTTGTATTGCTGTTTTAGTTGAAAAAAGCAAGAACAGAAGATCTGATCTTCTGTTCTTGTTGTTGGGTAGACATTAATAACGTCTGGAATTATAACCGTTGTTACGGGGTCTTTCTTCACGGGGACGTGCAACGCTTACTGAAATAGTTTTCTGATCGTATTCTGCTCCGTTAAGTTCATTAATAGCCTTTTGTCCATCTGTATCGCTTGTCATTTCGACGAAACCAAATCCTCTGGATCTTCCCGATTCTCTGTCCATAATAACTTTAGCTGAAGAGGTCTCTCCATACGCTGAGAATAATTCGTTCAAGTCAGCATCATTTATGCCATAGCTTAAACCTGAAATGTAAATGTTCATTTGAAATTTTAATTAAATAAATATTAAGTAAGAGTGAAGGGATAATTAAAGGAGAGGTCTGCTTAATAAGATATAAAAAGGAGAACTATACGATAACGATTCGTAACTCAAACCGCGACAAAGGTAATACAATAGTTGGGAATGGCAACTTTTAATTCGTAATTTGTTAATAAAAAAGTGATAATTGTTTTTTATTAGCATTTAGAAAGGCTATGGTATATTGCACTTTTCTTTAAAGGTGAAAATCCTTTCTTTTTCAGGGCTACACCCTTTATCCCGGATGGCTACACCTTTTTTGGGAAAAGGTGTAGCCATCCGGGATAAAGGGTGTAGCCTTTTTTAATGTGCCTTACAGGTACTCGTGGACGGTATATTGACTATATATTTATCAAGGAGATCTTATACAGTACATGTCTGCATAAAGGATGGTCGGGACTGACCAATGGATGATCAAACTCTTTGCTTTTTACCATACCTATTTTTTGCATCACGCGTTCCGAACGTTTGTTTGGGAGTGAGGTGAAAGAATATAATTCTTTCAGTCCCAATGTCTTTTTTGCATATTCCAGACAGGCTGAAGCCGCTTCGGTAGCATATCCCTGATTCCATACTTCGGGAATCAGGCGCCAACCTATCTCTACGGCCGGGGAAAAATCTACGTCGAACGTAATATCATGTAATCCTACATAACCTATAAACGCATGGTTTTCTTTCTTTTCTACTGCATACAACCCATATCCTCTGGATGCGAATTCCTTCCGGATGCGATAATAGAAGTCGAGTGTTTCCTGATAAGATAGCTTTTTGAGAAAGAATTCCATTACCTGATCGTTGCTATTTAATCCGGCGAAGACAGGGATGTCTTCTTCTTTCCAATCACGTAGAATCAGACGCGGGGTTTCCATGTATGTATTCATCTTGTTCTGAATTTATTCGATTTGTTTTTTCCGCTTTTTACGGTTCATATATTCACGTAGTAGGGTTGGGGTGGCACAGAAGATGAGTTGTGCCCGATTCCATTTATAGCATTTTTGAAAGACAACCATGGCAATGGTTATGAATAAGGCTGCTCCGATAGAAGCCTCTAAAGGTAACCAGCCCAGATTCTCTTTGGGTAATAGCATAGGAATGAACGCCAGTGCTCCGGCAGGAGCAAAGAATTTCCCTGTCCACTCGAAGATGAGGAATAGGATAGCCGCAATGGTTAAAGCAACGATACTTTCCGGTAGATGAAGATGGTAGTGACCAACTATTTGAAGTACAGTACCCAAAGTCGCTGCGGTAGTCAGAAAGAGAAATACTTGTGTAGGGCGATTCCTGAATCCTGCTTTGGAGTTTACCATTTCTACAAAGGTCACCATGAGTGGAGGCAATATGAGATAGGGATAATCCATGCCGACGGTCAATTCGGCCAAAGCACCTATAAAACAGAATAATATCAGCCATCTGATGATATCTTCCTTGTCGGGTTTTCTGTCGGCAGGTTTAGGCATCCGGTTACGTATTCCGCATTTTTCCAGGATGATTTGTACAAGCACTACTGACACTGACATTGAAAAAACTGCTATCGGATAGACGATACTTTCCGTATGAAGCAAAACGGGCAATACGCAAGCTGATATCAAAGGAATCAGTGTAGCGCGACTGATTAAAAGGGAAGCACCTGCAAAAGCAAATGCAGCGCATAGATTGACTACATAGGGCAGGGGTGAATAACGAACAATGCAGATACCGACTGCTGCTCCAAGAGTCATAAGCAGGATGATTTGCCAACGTTTTACATTCCATACCCGTTTATCGATAATCAACAGGCCGATGATCAGCGCTGTCATTTCCGGAAACAGAATTTCCTTTTCATTGGTCCATTCGGCTAAACCGACCATCATCAGGATCATTACCAGCGATATCAGATATCTTGTCAGTTTTCTGTGTTCCATTTTATAATCTTGAATTTTGGGCACAAAGTTAAGGGAAACTGCCGTATTATGAAACTTCTTGGCTATCTTTGCGCGCTGAAAACCTTGAGTGGCTTTCTTTATAAAAGAGTTCTGTATGCAAAATTTGGTAAAGAAGGAGTATAAGATTCCTTTTATTCTGGTAACTTCCCTATTCTTCTTATGGGGATTTGCACATGCGATATTAGATGTGCTGAACAAACACTTTCAAGATGTGCTGGTTATTACACGTGCCCATTCGGCATGGGTACAGGTCATGTTTTACCTGGGTTATTTCGTGATGGCTATTCCTGCCGGACTGTTTATCAATAAGTACGGTTACCGAAAAGGAGTGGTTTTCGGTCTGTTGCTTTATGGCATAGGCTCCCTGCTTTTCATTCCCGGGGAATATTGGATGTCTTTCAACTTTTTTCTGTTTTCCCTGTTTGTCATAGCCTGTGGCTTGGTTTTTCTGGAAACAGCGGCTAATCCTTACATGACGGAATTAGGCGACCGGGAAACGGCTGCCAGCCGCCTGAATCTGGCGCAGTCGTTCAATGGATTGGGATGTATTTGCGGTCCGCTTATCGGGGGATTGTTATTATTCTCGGAAGGGGGCGAAAGCAATATATCATTGCCTTACACACTGATGGGGATCATTGTATTGGGAGTTGCTCTGGTATTCTATAAGATACGCCTGCCGGAGATTGTTCATGAAGCTGATGAAGAAGAAGTCGGAGAAAACGGTGCACGCGGGCTTTGGTCGCACAAGCTGTTTATCTTTGGCATTATCAGTCTGTTTTGTTACGAGATAGCTGAAATCTCAATCAACAGTTTCTTTATCAATTATGTGGTGGATGACGGCTGGATGAATGCCCGCGATGCATCTGTAGTACTTTCGTTCGGTGGTCTGGGACTGTTTATGTGCGGACGTTTTGCCGGTAGCTGGATTATGCGGTATATCCGGGCAGAAAAAGTGCTGTTCGTTTGTGCAATGGGAACGGTGGTCAGCACGTCTTTGGTAGTTCTTAATCTGGGCATTTTGTCATTAATAGCTCTGTTTCTGGGATATGCGTTCGAAGCTATTATGTTCCCCACGATTTTCGCTCTCTCATTGAGGGGATTGGGTAACTATACGAAGCGTGCATCTTCTTATCTGATGATGTCCCCCATCGGAGGAGCGGTAGGACCGCTCATGATGGGGTATGTGGCTGATCAGACCAATATGTCTTTCTCGTTCATCGTTCCGTTGCTTTCGTTTATCGTGGTGTTGCTTTATGCCTGGAAAGTAAAGCAACGCTCGTTTTGTTAATATCCGAACTTTTCCACAGCCTTTTCCATCTGTTCGATGATGGCTACTCCAAAGGGACAGTTCGTTTCACATTGTCCGCACTGAATGCACTCCGAGGCATGATGCGAGAGCGTCTTGTAGTGTTCGCGTACTGTCTCGGGTATTTCATTCTGGGCAATGGTTAGGTTATAGTACTTGTTTACACTCGCTATATCAATTCCTACCGAGCAAGGGGCGCAATGTCCGCAATACATGCAATGTCCCTGCCAGCTAAACTTTTCCATACCTGCCATAATTGGGGTGTAATCTTTTTCTTCTTTAGTAGCATTACACCAGTTGATGGCAGCTTGCATCTCATCGCAACTTTTGCAACCGACCATTACGGAAGCAACAGCCGGACGGGTTAGCGCATATTCAATGCACTGCACCGGTGTCATAGCTTTGCCAAAGGGAGAGTTCGTTTCACTCAATAAGTCTCCGCCGCCATAGGCTTTCATTACATCCAGACCTATACCTTTCTGCTCACAGAGTTCATAAAGCTTTTCACGTTCCGGATCTATATTTTCAAGGGAATGAGCATAGCTTTCGTCGGCCCATAAATCATCTACATTTTCGCTGGGTGGTTGCAAATCGTAACAGGGATTGATGGAGAACATCAGTACTTCTATCAATCCACTTTCTACAGCCAACTTTGCCACAATAGGGTTGTGACTGCTTAGTCCGATATGGCGAATTTTACCTTCTTCTTTCAGACGCAGGGCCAGCCGAATGATAGGACCATTGAATACTTCATGGAAATCTTCTTCGCTATCTACATAGTGAATCATACCAATATCAAGGTAATCCGTATGAAGACGTGTCAACTGGTCTTCAAAGGAAGCAATTGTTTTTTCTACATCACGGGTACGCAGATACTGGTCATTTTCCCAGGTAGTACATAGATGTCCCTGAATGATAAACTGCTGCCGGCGCTCTGCCAATGCTTTGCCGATATTACTACGCAGATCAGGATTTGAGGTATACATATCGATAAAGTTGATTCCTTTACTGATGGCGAAATCCATTTCCGAATGTACCTGTTCTTCCGTTTTTCCCACGAAACCTTCACAGCCCAGTGCGATGACACTAACTGATAGTCCTGTATTTCCTAATATTCTGTATTCCATGATATTTCAAATTCTTAGTATGTTTTTGCGAAGTTACTAATATTAAAGAAAACGTTCCCGTTTTAATCCGAATAAATTTGCACTGATAAATAGTTGGGATGGATATATGAAAGCTTGGGACGATTGAGATGAAGACTATTTATTTTATAATTATCCGGAAAAACGGAAACGCTTATGATGATATGGTTTTATGAAGGTCCATTTTTATAGTTATAGGAGATTTTAAGAAAGTTGTCCGAAAGCATGTTTCAGCCTTTCCAAACCTTTAGCCAACTGTTGCCGCGGACAGGCAATATTGATACGGATAAAATTGTCTCCGTCTTCTCCGTACATACTGCCTTCATTGACCCAGACCTTTTCTTTTTCCAGTAGAGCCGTCACGATTTCTTCCGATGACTTATTCAACACTGAACAGTCTACCCATACCAGATAAGTACCTTCTAATTTAAGTACGGGGAAATCCGGTAGATGTTCATTGAAATAGTTTCTCAGATACTGATAATTGGCAAACAGATAACTTTTTAGTTCTTCCAGCCATTCTTCCCCTTCATTGTAGGCGGCTATCAATGCCTCCACACCGAATGGGTTCACATCACAAACCTCGTTGATATTAATGGCTTTATCTATTTTTCTGCGTATATCTGCATCAGCGGAAATGATGTTTGCAATCTGAAGTCCGGCCAGGTTAAAAGCTTTACTGGGTGATGTGCAAGTGACGGAGTGCATACGGAACTCTTCAGAAAGGGATGCAAAAGGCGTATAGGTATATCCCGGAAAGACCAGTTCACAATGTATTTCATCTGATACCACCCATACATCATTCCGGAGGCAAATCTCACCAATATGTATTAATTCCTGTTTGCTCCAGACTCTTCCGGCCGGATTGTGCGGATTACACAACAACAGTAATTTTACTTTCGGATCTGCCGCTTTCTTCTCCAGATCGTCAAAATCAATCCGATAGGTGTTATCCTCATAGATCAATGGATTTGAAATCATCTCGCAACCATTATTACGGATGGAAGAGAAGAAGCAATTATACACCGGAGTCTGCACCAGGACTCTATCACCAGGCTTCGTCAGGGCTTTTATGACGGCTGACAAAGCCGGTACTACTCCGGTTATATAGATTATCCATTCTCTCTCTATTTTCCAATTATGACGTCTGTCGAACCAGTGGATTACCGCATGATAATAGCTGTCAGGCACGCGGACATAACCGAAGATACCATGTTCTACTCGCTTTTTCAGCGCTTCTGTCACGGCTGGGGCTGTACGGAAATCCATATCGGCTACCCACATTGGCAATATGTCGGCATCATTGGCAGAATCCCATTTATAAGAGTTCGTACCCCGGCGTGGAATGATTTCATCAAAATTGTATTTCATACCTAATCAGTCAAAACAGGTTTGGTCGTCCCATAATTTCAATTCACAGTTGCCCGGTGCTTTTATATTCTCATCCAGGATTATAGCTCCGAAACTTTCGGCGGTGATACTTCCTGTACGCGGATTTTTTACACTGTGAACAGGACTATGGATAGTGGCCTGTACACTGCTATATTCAAAAGCGAGGTCTGCATCTTCTGTCATCGTGCAGTTTTCCATAATCAGATCGTGGGCATAGCAAAGCGGCTGTGTACCTGAAATCTTGCAGTTCACCAGACGCAGATTTCTGGAATGCCAGCCTAAATATTCCCCGTTCAATACAGAGTCGTAAACCGTCACGTTTTCCGTATTCCAGAAAGCATCCTTTGAATTGATTACCGCATTACGGATTTCTACGTTTTTGCAGTATTGGAAAGAGTAGTTACCATTCATCTCAAAGTCATCAATCCTGATATTTTCACCGTGTATAAACAGGTAATCACCTTTGTCTACTTTTACATTCTCCAACTCTGCATTCCGGCAAAACCAGAGGGTTTCCAGTGCATAGGGCAGTTGTACGTTTTCCAGTCGGATACCATCCATTTCACGGAACATCTTCGGTGCTTCTACCAAAGTATCTGTCATTTGCAGATTATTGGAATACCAGAGGGCGGCACGTGCTCCTTCCGTAAACAGGCAGTTTTTCACAACGAAGCCATCGTTATGCCAGAAAGGATATTTTCCTTCGAAACGGCAATTTACAGCTTTGATATTACTACATTCTTTCAGGGCAGATTCGCCGGTATGGATCGTTACATTTTCCAAATGAAGATTGTGAGCGGCGAACAAAGGGCGTTCACCTTCGTAGTGAGTGTCTTTAATTAGTTCCATTATTCAAGTTTTTTGCTTGTTGTTTATTAAATGATTGATTACCTTTTTTTCTATATTGCAAAAATACGGCGGAAATGAGAGACTCTTTGTAGATGGATTACGGACATAATAACCCGGATTACAGATTCTGTTTATCGGGTACAAAAGAGGCTGCATCGGAAGATAAATTCATGTTTCTCATTATCGTTCAGAACATGAAATTAACCCGGATGCAGCCTCGTACAATACTGGTTTTATGAATTAACGAAACGATTTGCGGTAAATCTCCACGCAATCCTCATGCTTCAATTCGTAAGGGTTGGCAAGGAATAATTTGCCCATTGTTTCCTTGGCATTGGTGGCAAGGGTATCAAATTCATCGGGCGTAAATCCATAATCACTCATCTTCAGGTTTGCCACTCCACAAGCTTCCTGTAGTTTTACCAGCATGGTGATAAAGTCTTCCGGTTTGTCAGCTTCCGGCATACCCATTGCTTGTGCCATTTTGATGAATCGTTCATCACAGGCATGCTTCTCTATAAAGAATTCATAGAATGCTTTGGAGATCATAATCAATCCGGCACCATGTGGCAGTTCCTGATGATAAGCGCTCATTGCGTGTTCCAAAGAATGTTCGGCAGTAGTGCTGCAAAAGGTCATTACCGCACCGGACAGATTATTGGCGAATGCGACTCTTTCACGAGCCTCCATATCAGCTCCGTTGGCAACTGCACGTGGTAGATATTTAGCTACATTTTCAATAGCAGTCAATGCGTACATATCGCTCATCAGACTGGCTGTTTTAGAGATATAACATTCTGTAGAGTGGAACAACGCATCAAATCCCTGATAGGCCGTGAACTTAGGCGGAACAGATTTCATCAACTCCGGATCGACAATAGACAGCACCGGGAAGAGTTCATCATAACCGCCAAAACCTATTTTCTCATTAGTTTCATCATTGGTGATAACGCCCCATTGATCTGCTTCGGAACCTGTTCCGGCAGTGGTGGTAATGCAAACCAGGGGTAGGGGCTTGTTTACCATCGTTTGTCCTTTTCCGGTTCCGCCACTGATGTAATCCCATACATCGCCGGGATTCGTGGCCATGAATGCCATCGCTTTGGAGGCGTCCATTACGCTTCCACCACCCAGGGCAACTAAAAAGTCGCAATTGTTTTCCTTGGCAAAAGCGGCTCCCGCCATTACGGTCGATTTTAACGGATTGGCTTCTACCTGGTCAAATACGGCAGTTTCAACGCCAGCTTGTTGGAGCTCGGCTTCTACTGTATTCAGATATCCGTTATCCTTGGTAGAGCGACCGTTTGAAATAACAATCATTGCCTTCTTTCCGGGCAGTTGCTGATTGTGAAGTTCCTTCACCATACCGGCACCAAACAAGGTGCGGGTAGGAATGTAAATTCTAAAATGACTCATTATTCTTCTTTTTTAAATCCTATAAATTATTCTATTTCTTTTCCCATTTCATAAGCTTCCCGTAGGGCTGGTTTATCTTTTATTTCGCCCACATGCCAAACTCCGGTTCCATACACAACTCCTTTGATGGTTGGATTTTCCAGGCAATCCAGAAATCCCTGGAAAGTGTCCACGGTACGTTCCATCAGTTTCCGATCATCTTCGGCAGCGGTGACAATGAAATAAAATTCCTTATTCTTCATTTCCGTATAGAGGCCACAACAACGATCTATCAACGTTTTCATCTGTGCACTCATCGTGTAGAAATAAACGGGTGTAGCCATAACTATTACATCGGCTGCCACCATCTTCTCTATAATCTCTGCCGCATCGTCTTTCTGCGGGCAAGGTTTTCCGTGCAGACTACATGTGCTGCATCCCGTGCAATAATGGATTGTCTTGTCACGCAGGAAAACCTTTTCTGCTTCGTTACCACTTTCAATTGCTCCTCGCATAAATTCGTTGCAAAGGGTGTCGGAGTTTCCGCCACGACGAGGGCTGGATGATAAAATCAATACTTTCTTAGTCATAATCATTTTATATTATAAAGTTAAAACCACTTCTTATTTCTTATGCAGCCATTTCCATTCTGATTTGCCTTTCGGATTGTGTAGCACGTATTCTTAATACGACAAATACAATGCTTAAAACAAGGAATACCAAAGATCCGATGACGGAATAACGCGTATTGAAGAAGGTGATAAACAATCCGCAGACGGCTGCACCTACTGTAGTACCGAGATTGGCAGATAACAAATACAGTCCGTTGGCAAAATCCGGTGCTTCGGGAGCGGCATGCGTTATCATATATTGCATGGTGTTCTGTCCGTATCCCGCCAGAATTCCCAGGATCAGAATGATAACTGCCATTGCCATCAGCCATTCCCCCAAAGCGAATACTCCTATATAAAAAGTCAGTAGTGCCAAAGGAATCATTATCATGCTACGTACCGGATTGACCGCCAGTTGCTTTCCGGCTATTACATTTCCTATAATATTGGCCAGTCCATAAATCAGTAGCATTGTACTGATTACGGTATACGAAACCCCGGTGATTGTCTTCAAGTAATCAGACATATAGCTGAAAAATCCGAATAAGGCTCCGTTAATCAGCGTGATAGCAAGAATGGAGTACCAGACTACTTTCTTTTTTAATACACCGAGTTGTGTACCGTAGGACAGTTTCTCTTTGACCGGCATGGAAGGTACAAACAGGATGGTTGCAACCAGTACCAATGCATTTACAACGGTGAAGAATAACATTCCCATTGAATATGAAACTTCGCTTGCAATGTAGCTTGTCACCGGTACTCCCAGCACCATACCAGCTGATACGCCGATGAATACTTTTGCTACCGCCTTTGGTGCCTTCTCCTTACTGACAGATGCTGCCGCTACCGTGAAAGCCATAGATACATATACCGGATGAAGGAATGCCGGGAGTGCACGGGATATCAGCAATACCGTAAAATTAGTGGTCATCATGGAGATGATATTACTTAATGTAAATAATCCCAGTGCCAGTATCATCACCTTTTTCCGGTTGATACTCGAAAACAGTAAAGGGGTGATGGGAGCGGATATTGCTACTACCAGCGCAAATATACTAACCGTCCAACCCGCTTCCGGAACAGTTACTTGAAAGTTCTCGGCTATCAGGGGCAAAATTCCAATCACACCCATTTCGGTATTGATTATTCCGAATACACCGGTTGTGAGGATGAATACAAGTAGGGTACTTGAATTGAGTTTGAATTTATTCTTCATATATTTCTTTTTTGTACTGCAAAGGTCGGGGAAACGTAGCATTTCCTTTGTAGATAAATTACGGATATGATAACCCCAAATACAGTTTCTCGTAAATGCAAAGCGCCCCACTGCATCATCAGTGTGCAGCGGGGCGTTTTTTTTGAATAGAGGTGCGGTGCGTTGTCTTCTTATCCCAACGGGTCTTCTTCTAAGCCACCGTCTCCGCCGCTCGGTTTGCCGGAACCGGTGCCGTCAAGACCACTGATGGAACTGACGTTGGTCCACGTCACATTCTCGCCGATGAGGGCGCGGGTGACGGCGCTACCTTGGCGGCGCGACTCGGGGATGAAGCGGACGCGGGTACCGGAGATTTGGTTGGCGTTCACCTTCTCGGCGCTGTCCACGCCCTTGCCGTTGGAGACGCAGGTGTAGTAGAAAGTGCCCAGACCTTCCACGTGGACGGTGCGACCGGTGTTCATACTGCTCCCCAGCACCAGGCCGAGGGCTTCGAGCGTGGCCTTGCTGTCGGCGCTGCTCACGGTGGAGATGAGGGCGATTTGCTTGCAAAGCTCGTCCATTTCGATAGGTTTACCCATGCTTACGGCCTGGGGATGCCACTTCTTGGACATCTTTTTGTAAATAGGTTTGAAAAATGCCATACGTTATGGTTTTTAAGTAAAACATGCCCTGTAGACCATTATTTAATTATTGTTTGTTGAAAGTATTTCAGTTGATGATTAGGGGGATTTTTCGCATATTCCACTGATTTGTTCATAAGGGACGCATGCACAGCTACGGTTGTCCAGATAACGCAGTGCCACATAAGGAACTACTTCACAGGAGATGCGCAGATGCAAGGTAGCAATTACTTCCGCAAGGCGCGGATGAAAGGAATAATCCCGCCCATTGTATATCTGTACCCATACATGGTCTCCTTTCTTGATGTGTAGTTCTGGATTCTTCATAAGCTGTATAATTAATGTGATTGTGTGGGGTTACTTGCATAGTAACGGCAGGCAACTATAGCGGTGTAGGTTGAAAAAGCGTTTTTGGACGGCACCCAACCCAGGAATGAGCATATAAATAGAAGTTGTCTTGGTAATAAGGCGCACAAATAGTGCATCCGTTTTCAGGGATTGAAGGCGGAATTATATTTCGTATATCTATTAGGATAGTAAAGAGGAGTCTAGATAGTAAAATATAAGATTAAATAGCTTTTTTATTAGCATTTGTTTGCTTTTTTGTCAAAAAGTATGCATCTTTGTATGTGACTTTTGCCGTTACTATGCAAGTAATATCACCTTAATAAAGTGCCGTACAGCATATTGATGCTATCTACTTTCTTCTTTTTACTTCCTTTTACTAAGGCAATCACTTGTCTGTTTACTTTGTCTATTACCTCCGCATCAAAGGGCTTCAGATAACTCATCGTCACCCGTATGGACGAATGTCCTAACGACTGGCTGATAAGTCCAAGAGGTGTTCCGCTATGATAAGCCAGCGTCGCCCACGTATGGCGGGCGGTATACGAACTCACGGAAACGCCGGGCAGGAGTTTTTTCATCAACCGTGCCAGTTCCCGGTTGAAGCGGCGCAGTGTATCCTGATAAAGATGATACCGTTCTTTACCCGGAGATGCCTCATTCAGTATCGGGAACAAATACTCCGATTCAGCCCTGTTTCTGTACTTCTGTAGCAACCGGAATGCGTCCGGCGGCACGTCCACCACCATCAATTTACCTGTCTTGTGACGCCGGTAGACGATACGCCTGTCTTGCAAGTTCTGTTTCCGCAAATGTGCCAGGTCGATGAAAGGCATACCGCGAAGCATGAACATCAGCATGAAGCAAGCAAGTACACGCTGTTGCGGTAGCGATAACACACAGAATTCTGTAGTTTCTAACTGCCGCATCTGTTCCGCCGTCAGTGCCCGCTTGGTGCGCGACTCTACTTTGGTATACAATTCCTTGAACAATACCGGATTGTAGTCTACCATGCTGGGCGGCATCCAACGGTTATACACTGCCTGAAGCGTGCGCATGTAAGTGGAAATAGTGTTCGGACTGCATTCACATTCCGCTAGCCATGTCTCATACTCCTTCAGTCGCTCCGGCGTAAAGACATCCCGTATCGGTGCAAGGACGTTCGACATTGATGTCGGATCATCTCGCATCGGTGCAGAGGCATTCCAAAAACGGGTAAAAGAGCGCAGTACACTCCGGTAAACATGTGCTGCCGGAAATTTCCCTTCTTTTTCCAGGTCGGCAATTACCGTCTCCATGTAGCCGGTCAGGTTATCGCCTGCCGACACAACATCTTTCTTTTCTTTATCTTCCATACAGTACTAAAATAAATCTTCATCCAAACAGGCACAAGTTCAGCAATGTTTATGAGAATAAAGAATAACCTGTTCCTGCTGTTCGCCAATAGGCATCGTCAATGATGTTTTAGTTTCTTTTCCGTTTAATTAGTATACTCTTACGAAGAAAGCCGATGGATGTGTCTATTTTTGTCCGAAACTAATACAATACATTTATGAAAAAACTTAGCTATCTTGTTTTATTTTTCCTGTTAGCTATTCCTGCATCGGCGCAGAATCAGTTCAAGTTGAGCTCTATTCCTTTTCTTCTTTCCTGGCATAACACGCCTAAATCCTTTCAGGTGACAGATATTAATAAGCGCATTTCCGCCATTCCGCACAATCTGATTATCCACAACCACCCTGTTGATTACGAAATAGAAAAAGACCGGATCAGCATAACTGCGGCAGGAAAGACGAATCTTTTCAACAGTCCTTCCGGAAAGTCGAAGGTTGCGAACGCCCCGCTTATCCTGTTTGAGCCAGAAGCCGATTTTACAATGAGTGCACGGGTTACAGGCAAATTGAAGTCGGTCTATGATGTAGCTGCCCTTGTCATTTATCAGGATGATGATGTCTGGGCGAAATTCTGTTATGAGAACTCGGTTCATCTTCAGCCGACAATTGTTTCCGTTGTCACCCGTACTTTCTCTGATGACTGCAACTCCATGCCGGCAGGCGATTACGCATATATGGCAGTAGTGAAGAGGGGTTCGGAATATTCATTCTTCTACTCCTCTGACAATAAAAACTGGTTGATGATCAGGAATTTCAATCTTGAGACGAAGGGGAAGATTAAAGTAGGTTTCGCGGCACACGGTTCTCGTGGCGATGGCTTTACGGGAGTATTCAGTGAGATAAAATATCAGCCGAAAGCTTTGGATGATATGCGAATGTTGTCTTTGTTTTGAAGCTGTATCCCGAAATTTGTACCCTTATTACGGATATGATAACCCCAATTACAGATACCTGATTTCTCAATCGAAATAATTTCTATCTTTGTTGCAGTTCAAATACTTATGAATATGGATAGAGTTATAAAATTAGATAATGTAGATCACTATAACAGTCTCTACGGATTGGAAACCCTGCATCCTCTGGTGAGTGTGGTGGATCTTACTAAAGCAACCAAATCGGTCAATCATATCCAAATGACTTATGGCCTTTATGCACTCTTTCTGAAAGGAGCTAAGAACTGTGATATCAAGTATGGTCGCCAGCATTATGACTATCAGGAAGGAACCATCGTTTGCTTTGCTCCCGGCCAGACTGCCGGAGTAGAGATGCTGAATGATGTAGTGCAGCAAGAAGTGTACGGCATCCTCTTTCATCCCGACCTGATTCGCGGAACCTCCCTCGGAAAGACAATAAAGGATTATACTTTCTTCTCTTATTCAGTAAGCGAGGCTTTGCACCTGTCCGATCAGGAAAAAGAGACCGTGATGGATTGCCTGAAAAAGATCAGTATCGAGCTGGAGCATCCTATCGATAAGCATAGTAAAGCATTGATTGCTATGAATATCGAGCTTTTACTCAATTACTGTATGCGGTTCTATGAACGCCAGTTCATCACCCGGAGCGGCGCCAATAAAGACTCTCTTACCAAGTTTGAGCAACTTCTGGATGAATATTTCAGAAGCAATCTTCCTGTGCAGGATGGCTTGCCATCCGTGAAATACTTTGCGGATAAAATCTATCTCTCACCCAATTATTTCGGTGACATGATTAAGAAAGAAACTGGTATGACACCTCAGGAACATATTCAGATGAAAGTGATCGAACTGGCTAAAGAACATATCGTTGAAACGGACGAGACAATCAGCGAGATTGCTTACACCTTGGGATTTCAATACCCGCAACACCTCAGCCGCCTGTTCAAAAAACGTGTCGGATGTACGCCCAATGAATATAGACTGCAAAATGTACAGTTTTGAAAAAGGATATATTGAACATAGAGACCGTACACCAGTGCAATTGCTGTTTGGGAAATAAGACCTTACATCCGTTGGTGAGCGCCATTGACTTATCTAAAGCCAATGTGATGCAGCGTACTATCAAGTTCGATTTCTACACCATCTTACTGTTGGAATGCGAATGTGAAGATTTCATCTACGGGCGTAAGTATTACGACTATTCCAATGCAACAATGATTTTCCTGACTCCGGGACAATCCATCAATATCAACGAAGGAAAGGCATTTCCCCGAAAGGGCTGGTTGTTGGCTTTTCATCCCGACTTGCTTTGCAGCACTTCATTAGGGCGGAACATTAAGAATTACTCTTTCTTTTCTTATCATCTGAATGAAGCGTTGCACCTTTCCTTGCGCGAAAAGGATAAAGCAATTGAATGTATGTACAATATTGAGAAGGAACTACAACATGCAATAGACTGTCATAGCAAGACCTTGATTTCAAGATATATAGAACTCCTGTTGGATTATTGTTCCCGTTTCTATGACCGTCAGTTTATCACTCGGAATGAAGTCAATAAGGCGATATTGAACAAGATGGATATTGCGTTGGATGACTATATCCAGTCCGGACAATTGAAAAACGGTGTATTACCCTCTACAAAATACTGCGCAGATATACTTCATTTATCTCCCCGTTATTTCAGTGACTTATTGAAGTTTGAAACGGGGAAGAAGCTGGATGAATACTTCCAGTTGAAAAGGCTGGAAGTCGCTAAGGAGATGCTATTAGGCAAAGGTTATACAGTAAGTTCGGTTGCTGAAAAATTGGGCTATCCAAGCGTACAATATTTCAGCAACCTGTTTAGAAAACTGGTAGGGGTATCTCCCTGCGAATATAGATTGTCACAAAACTAAGTACTCTTGACATTCTGCGATACCCACATTCCTATATCCTGCTTACTGAGTGCTGCCGCCATCAGGTCGGGGAACTTATCGGGCGTACAAGCAAAGGTAGGCACACCGATATTTGCCAGAAATTCTGCATGATTTTTGTCATAAGAAGGGGCACCGTCATCATTCAGGGCGGGCAGTACGATAAGTTGCACGCCACTATTCACCAGTGATACGAACTTTTTTCGCATTTCTCTCGGATCGCCCCCTTCATACAAGTCGGTCACCAGTACAAGTACCGTATCTTGCGGACGGGTGATTACTCCCTGGCAATAGGTCAGGGCGCGGGCGATATCCGTACCGCCACCCAACTGTACACCGAAGAGTAAGTCTACCGGATCTTGCAAGTCATCGGTAAGGTCTACCACAGCCGTATCAAATACCACCATCCGCGTGTTCACTGCCGGAATGGAAGCCAGTACAGACCCGAAGATTCCGGAGTAAATGACGGATGTCCCCATTGAACCGCTCTGGTCCAGACAGAGAATGATGTCTTTCATTGCTTTCCGTTTTCTGCCGTAACCGATACGGACTTCCGGGATGATAGTCTTGTATTCCGGTTGGTAGTTTTTCAAATTCTTGGTGATGGTGGTCTTCCAGTCTATCTCGTTATAACGTGGATTTCTCCGCCGTGCAGAACGGTTGAGCGCTCCCGTCACAGCCTGTTGGGTAGGGGCGGAGAGCTTGCGTAGCAGTTCGTCTACCACTTTGAGGACTACCTGCCGTGCCATTTCCTTATTCTTTTCAGGAATAACCCGGCTGAGTGACATCAGTGTAGCCACAAGATGCACATCCGGAACTACCGTTTCAAGCATTTCCTTTTCCGTCAATAGTGAGGTGATATTTAGTCGTTTGATGGCATCGCGCTGAATGACCTGTACCACAGTCTGCGGAAAGAACTCACGGATATCTCCCAGCCAGCGGCTTACCTTTGGGGCGGATGATCCGAGTCCTCCGCGGCGGTCGCTGTCATATACGGCTTCCAATGACTGATCGATGCGTTGCTCTTCCGGTGTCAGTGTGATACCCGTTCCGTCGGCTTCGTTTCCGCCCAGTATCAGGCGCCACCTTTTCAGATATTCTTCTTCCATTGCTTTCTCTTTACTTTGTTTCAATTCCTAATAACCGGTGAATCAAGGGAATCACCCTCACAGCTTCCTCTTCATTGTGTGAAGTTGCTGAGGCTGTTGCAGTCTGTATGCCGCCTGCACCGCCCGCCTTGGCTTTCTCACCCAACTTCCGGCGTTCTGCGGGACTGAACTCGCTGAACGTGCGTTTCAGTATGGGAAGCAGTTCCATGAAGGTTTCTTTTTCCTGCGAACATACCCAGTTATTTACCAGGTTCCACAAATTATCATCCAGCAGCAGAATGGAACCGGAAGAACGGAGGAAACCCTCGAACCAGTAGGCCATATCTGCCGGAGCATTACCGCTGGAAGAATAATAACTAAGGGTATTCTGCGCTTCTTCGGCTGAAATGTCTCCTTTGTCGTTCAGCAGTCTTGTGGCATAGCCGGATAACAGCGGATGTACATTAACGGATGTACGCACCTGGCGGATAAATTCCAGCCACATCCTGTTCAGTTCCGGATCATTGAGAGTGGAAACTGCGTAATCTGTAGACACCAGTTTGTTGAGTATGTCCGTAGCAGCCTCCTTATCTATATTGATACAAACAAGTACTCCACCTGCAAGGATACGGGCAATCATAGCTTGGAGCATATCGCCTACCTTTGAGAAATCCAGATTGCGGACATTGCCGTAGCGGACGATATTTACCAGATCGGGTACTGCCTCCATCATCTCGATGATATCAGTGGAGGCGGCCGAGAGGCGGTCGAGTTGCATCGTCATGGCCTCCACTAAGTCCGGTAGATTGGCAGGGATTACCCGGTCGAGCAGCCGGGTGAGTTCCGGAATATGCCGTATCTCTTTCGTCTGTTTGAGCAGAAACTTCTGCGTTGCTTCTTCCAGTGTATTTCCCCAGATAGCCTTTTCAATGATGCTTATAATCTGTTCCGGCTTGTGGTAGAGTGTCCATTTTTCTTTGAAAGTACCTTTACCGTCAGTACCGCCCGGAATTGCCCAATCTATGTCGAGCAGGTGCAGGCGATGGAAGAAGATACTTCTATCCAGATCATTCGGTTTACGAAGGTCGAGAGTCAGCTCTTTGATTTCGGCTGTAAATGGAACACGCAGCCGTTTTTGAGTCTTTTCCACATCTACCAGCAAGGGAACTTTGGGTACATCATCGGGAACACGCCCCAGACGGTTACTGATGATAAGTTCTTCCTTGATGATCTGTAAAAGGATATCGTCGCCAAAGCCCATGACGGTGGTGATGGCTTCATTAAACTCAGCCAGTGAAGGGGCGGGGAGATTACGTAAAGCAGCCGTCACCTGTGCCAGACGCACAGTTTCGATGACGTGGGCTACGGAGATATCCATATTCTTCTTACGGAAAAGGGAAGCAGCCTGGCTGATCCAGAGGGTACCGTCGTCCTGCGGATGATGCCAAAGATAATGATACCAACCCGGAGATTCTATGCCGGCTCCGTATCCGCTGCGGAAAGCAAGCCGGTCGTATGTCCAGGGAATCCAGGTACATTCTATTTTTATTTTGGGCAGTCCTTTCAGCAGTTCGTTATCCTCTTTTACTTTAGGCATATTTTCGAGGGCGGGCACATGCCAGGCACCACAGACCACGGCGATGCGTTCGAAGTTTTCTTTCTGTGCCGTGCGGATCATCTTACGCATCCAGGCTTCGCGGAGCTGGTCACGGGGAGAGGTATGTTCGGGAAGTTCCTCCCGCAATGCGGTTACGACTTCTTTCACAGCCTGAAATACATCGGCACTGTCTTTGCGGTGCTCAATGGTAGTTTCCCACCATGACTCCCCGTCTGCATATCCGGCCGCTTCTGCCAGATAGTCAAAAGGATCTCTGTATACGGTGGGGATAATCTCCTCCTGTTGCTCTTCGGTTGTATTATGGGGCTCCTGATTTTGCGCCATCGAATGTACCAGTGGTAAATCGAAGAAGCGTAACGGTACTTCGTTCCGCAGGGCGTAAACTATCGTCTGCCATTCCGGAGAGAATTCGGCAAACGGATAGAACACCGCATTCTGTGGCTGGTCGGGTTGATAGGCGAGTAAGGCGACGGGTGGTTCCATCTGTTCATTCAGCACGCATGGAAGCAGAGTCTCGGCTTCTGCCGGACCTTCCAGCAAGATGAGATCGGGCTGAAGCTCTTGCAGGTATTCCAGTACGTTCCGGCATGAACCGGGACCGTGATGCCTTATTCCTAATAAGTGAATTGCCATTCTTTTAATCTTTTAGTTCGTATGATGGAGTGGGAGGTATCAGATCATATCCCTTGATGCACGGTAGATATCTTTCCATCCGTCGCGGTTCTTCACTACCGTCTCCATGTATTCCTGCCATACCACTTTATCCTGTACCGGGTCTTTTACCACTGCTCCGAGAATGCCCGAAACAAGGTCTTCGGCATGTATCTGTCCGTCTCCGAAATAACCAGCCATGGCCAGACCGTTATTTACCACCGAGATAGCCTCGGCCGTACTTAATGTACCACTGGGTGCTTTCAACTTCGTCTTTCCATCATTGGTAGCTCCCTGCCGCAGCTCACGGAAAATGGTTACTACACGACGGATTTCTTCAAGTGCCGGTTTCTCTGCCGGAAGTTGCATCACCTTTTCAAAGCTTTCCACGCGGCGGCGTACAATGTCTATCTCTTCGTCAATCGTATCCGGCAAAGGAAGAATAACGGTATTGAAACGGCGTTTCAAGGCGCTCGACAGATCATTGACTCCTTTGTCGCGGTTGTTTGCTGTTGCAATGATATTGAAACCGCGTATCGCTTGTACTTCTTTATTCAACTCCGGAACCGGAAGTGTTTTCTCCGAAAGAATCGTGATCAGAGTATCCTGCACGTCAGAGCCGATACGTGTCAACTCCTCGATACGTCCTATCTTGCCTTCCTGCATGGCCTTCATTATTGGGGTTTGCACCAGTGCGCCTTCACTGGGCCCTTCTGCCAGCAGTCGAGCATAGTTCCAACCGTAGCGGATGGCTTCTTCTCCTGTTCCGGCAGTACCTTGCACTATCAGTGTGGAGTTACCGGAAATGGCAGCAGCAATATGCTCGCTCACCCAGCTTTTCGCCGTACCGGGAAGTCCGTATAGCAGCAATGCGCGGTCTGTTACCAGGGTAGCTACTGCTATCTCCATCAGACGGCGGTTACCTATATATTTAGGTGAAACTTCAAATCCGTTCTTCAGTTTGCCACCCATCAGGTAGGTGACTATCGATTGCGGAGACATTTCCCAATTTTCGGGAACAGAGTTTGTTTCATTCTTTTTCAGTTCGTGCAACTCTTCTGCGAATTGCTGTTCGGCATGTTGTCTAAGTAAGGTACTCATATTGTTTTGTATTATTTATTGTCATTAAACAAGCTGTTTATTTTTTCTTTCATTCTCATATATTCCGCTGTCAGTCGGCAGAATTTGGCAATGGCATGGTCGGCATCGTATGCCACTGCCTGTTGTTCCACTTTGGGCAACATCTCCGGAGGAAAGTATAGCGACAGGCGTTCTGCCATCTCTTTCGGATAATAGTAATAATTGCTATGGAACAATCTTTGTAAAGCTCGTGTGGAGAATTTTATTCCCCATTGCGTCCCGTCCGTATTATACCAGGGTTCGGGAATATAATTGCTCTTGCTGTCTGTCTGGAAGTTGATTTCCTCCCGTTGCTCCGGCGTCAGTAATCCTATCAGCGAAGAGGCGTAGGCTTCATTTGAATCTTCTTTCAGGGTTTGATACGCCCACAGATTGTCACCGAAGTTTTCTATCGGCTGGCATAAGTTGAAGTAGGAACCGAATGGTGGCTTCTTTGCCAGTTTTGCGGCGGCTTTCTCCGGTGAACAGTCGTAGAACTCTGCCCAGAAACTGAGCGGTACACGTTCGGCGAGTTGGCGGAGCAGAAACTCTTCATCTTTTTCTTTCTTGTTGGAACTGACCTCTTCCAAACCCAATTTCTTCATCTCAGGTGTAAAGGTGATTTTATCGTATGACCAGCCCAGTAACATCTTATAATGAAGTTTTCCACGCAGCAGGTCACAGTATGTTTTTACCAGTTCCGAGTCGGGCAGACTGCATAACAGGCGACGGGCGGTTTCTTTTACATTACTGCTTCGGTCGGTAGTGGCAATCTCTTGCAGGAAGTTTTCATCCGCTTTACTCAGATTGGTGCGCAAGCATTGTATCAGTTCGTCGCGGTGGGCGGCAGATTCATTTTTCAGTTCGGTTTGCAGCAAGGCAAGTCCCTGTCCGGGGTTCTCTTTTCTCAGGCGTTGCAGCATCCGCTTCCGTTCTTCATGCGAGGCTGTTTCCCAAGTCTCGTTTCCGGTATCTCCCCAGTCCGGTAATTCCATGTGGCTAAGCAGCCAGCGTCCACGGTTACCTGTTAAGGAAGAAAGCAGTGCTTGCTCTTCGTGCTTATCGGGATTATTGCGGTCGTAGGCATGTGAGATTAGCGTCCGCAGATAGAATGGCGGAATAAGCTTGTTGCACCGGACAGCTTTCCAGTAAGCATATAATAAAAGATACCGGTTCTGTTCATTGACCATCTGAATCAGCAGGTCACCGATATTCCGGTCGAAATAGGGCAGACTGTCATCCGGAGCTTCATTCATGGTGATAGCTTCTCCGGCAGGTAACGGTTCCATTCCGGCACGGCTGTAGGCGAAAGTCAGGGCTGAAAACTGATAGAAAGCGTCTTCCGTATCTTCGCTCTTTTCTTGCAGCAGCCGGAAGTTTTCTTCCAGAGTTTCCGGTAAACCGTTCGGAATGAATTCTTTGGCAGCGGTTCCCAATAAGGCTGCATTAATGATTGGTTCAGTTACGTTCATCTCTCCAAATATAATAGTCAGATTGATACCACATTGAATTTAGCTCCCAGCAATTGGCGTCTGCCAGAAAGAAGGCGGCAAACGGCTTTCCACCCGTGACGGATAGAATGTCTGTTCGGGTGATGTCTTGCATCTGCACAGGCATCAGTTCATTGTTTGCATCCTGCACACAGAGTTGTTTCCCTTGAACAGCCAGTCGCAGATTTTCTACTAATACGGGTACATTTTCGGCAAATGGGTTCTGTTGCAGGGCTTTCCTGTATCGGGCGGTTGCTTCTTGCAGATTCGCACAGAAATACGGGGTAATTGCTTCTTCGGATAATTCACATTCTTTGAACAAGGCGCGAAGACTGCCTACTCCTTTATAATAACAGAGTTTTCCGTCGTAGGTACTGCCGGGAACAAGATTGAATTCCGCCAAAGTTCCGGGAGCTGTGAAACTGAGATAGATGGCGAAACGATTGCTCCGACATCCGTATAGCCAGTAAATATCATTATTCAGCTCGTTTATCTTCTGACTTCTCTTATGGAGTACCAGCCACTGGTCGGTAATTGTTTCACCCGCCAGCACATCCTCTTTTGCTTGCGGATAACCTATCTGTGTGCGGATTTCCTGTTGCCACTCTTCCGGTTGCAGGTCCAGGTTCCGGTAACTCTTCATCAGGAGGTAGAGTTTTCCGAGTTGGTCGGTTAACTTGTATTTCCAACTTTCCTCGTAGAAGTTTATTTCCTGAATGGCTTTCAACCGATTGGCAAGTCCGGGAGCCTGGGCGTCGACCATACGGCGGGCAATACCGTCGAAAAGAGTATAAGCCCGTTCCGGTATATTGATTAACCCGTTGCGTAGCAGGTCTTTCAGCCAAATCTCCAGTTCATCAATACCGTTCAGCACCTTTTGGTGGCGCATAGCCTGGCGTTTGGCTTGTGCAGCTTCATCTACAGGCGTGTCGCTTTTGGCTTTCTGTTCCTTCTTTTCGGCTTTTTCTTCCCGCTTGGAAAGCCAGGAAGTCACCCATTCCGGTTCGTTCGCTTCTTTGAACTGCTCAGCCTGTGCGGCATATAAAAATAAGAGTCCCAATCCATGCTTGCATGGAAACTTCCGGCTGGGACAGGAACATTTGAATGCTACGTTTTTTGTATCGATTACGGTCTGGTATGGAGTTTTCCCACTTCCTTGGCAATGCCCCCAGATAGCACGGTCACTGTGTTCCAGCAACACCCACTTGGCTCTTGTCGCGAGCCCTTTTCCGGCTTTTACGGAGGCTGCATCCGGGGCTAATTGTATGATTTGTTCTTCTGTTAGATTTAATAACATGATAATCTTAGTCAGCTATTAGTGTGTTTTTAGATTGCAAGTATAATGCTTTTTTTCTGTTTTTCAGATTTTTCGAAGAGAAGAGTTTTCTGTTTTTACCGGAAATCATTTGATCCGGATTCTTAAAGCCGGGAAAGATTCTGTAACTTTGCGGCAACAGGCATCACATACCTGCGAGTAATATATAAAACCGACTTGTATGGATTTTGAAACTTGCATAGCCTCTCATTCTTCAGTTCTGATGGAAGGGGCATTGGGAGAACGATTGAAGCGTGAGTATGGTCTCACCATCAATGGCAGTGTAGCTATGGCTGATTTGATTTATAGTCAACAGGGGCGACTGGCATTGGAAACTCTTTGGCGGGGCTACATGGGGATTGCTGAAAAATACAATCTACCGTTCTTGGCTACCACCCCAACCAGACGGGCCAATAAGCAGCAAGTTATTCAGGCCGGATATGATGAGGCTATTATTGAGAATAATGTCAGGTTCCTCCGTAAGATAAAGGAAACATCAAATATTGAAATGTATATTGGCGGTCTGATGGGGTGTAAAGGAGATGCTTATACAGGCACCGGTGCTCTGAACATTGAGGAAGCTCACGACTTTCATCATTGGCAGGCACAACTATTTAAACTTGCGAAAGCAGATTTCCTGTATGCAGGAATTATGCCTGTGCTAACTGAGGCAACGGGTATGGCGAGGGCCATGTCCGATACCGGAATCCCCTATATCATTAGTTTTACCATCCAAAAAGACGGGAAACTCATTGATGGGCATACCATCGACTATGCTATCCGGTTTATCGACGATAATGTATCTCGCAAACCGGTGTGCTATATGACAAACTGTGTACATCCCTGCATCGTCTATGAAGCTCTTGCGCACAACTTCAACCAAACCTATACTGTCCGGACGCGGTTTATCGGTATTCAGGCCAATACTTCCGCATTGTCTTATAGTGAACTGGACGGTTCCGCTGATCTGCAATCTTCTTCTCCTGCCGACTTGGCTGAAGGTATGATGAAATTGAAATCAGAATATGATTTTAGGATATTTGGCGGCTGTTGCGGAACGGATGATACACATATGGAAGAAATCGCTAAGTCTATACGTTGAAGTTTGTAATGGAGGATTGAATCAATACCATTCTTTTTCGTATATTTGCCTCTTAACTTTTAAAATACCACAGTTATGAGAAAAGTACAACTATTGTTAGTTTGTTTAGTGCTTTCAGTGGCTGCTTCTGCTGCTGATAAGGTAGTTAAGTTACCCAAGCCCAATTTGAATCGTGCCGGTACGGTAATGAAAGCATTGTCTGAACGTCAGTCTACACGTGAATATGCTTCGAAAGCATTGAGCCTTGCTGACTTGTCGGATTTATTGTGGGCTGCTAACGGAATCAATCGTCCGGAGTCTGGAAAGCGGACAGCTCCATCGGCTTTGAATAAGCAGGATGTAGATGTATACGTGATATTACCCGAAGGGAGCTATGTGTACGATGCGAAAAATCATCAGTTAAATCTGGTTTCTGAAGGAGATCACCGCGATGCTGTTGCAGGTGGTCAGACTTTTGTAAAAGCGGCTCCGGTATCTTTGGTACTGGTCAGTGATGTTTCCCTCTTTGGCGATGCTCAGAAACCACAAAATCAGGTGGTTGGAGCTATAGATGTTGGTATCGTTTCGCAGAATATCTCTTTATTCTGTGCTAATGCCAAATTGGCTACAGTGCCACGAGGTTCGATGGATGCCACTCAGTTGAAGAAAGTATTGAAACTGAAAGATAGTCAGATTCCTATGTTGAATCATCCTGTAGGATACTTTAAATAATGGAATAAGAAATGAGGGTGTATCGAAACTCTCATAAACTAAAAATCCCCCTCGCTACAACTATCTGTGGCGAGGGGGATTTTAATTTTGTTTATTTGGCATCTTCAATAATAGAACAGATACTAACCCGGTTCCAGTCTGGTTCTGTGAACATGTCACCCACTCCCTGACCTTCGGCAGTAATGCGTGACGGGTTGATTTTATACTTATTGACCAAGATTGTCTTTACGGCTTCGGCACGAGCTTTAGCTATTCTTGCATTGACTTCGGCACTACCTTCCGGTGAAGCGTATCCCTTAATCACCACTGTTGTGTTTGCGTGTTTCTTCATGTAAGAAGCCACACGTTCCACATTTGGCAACTGAGAGGCATCGACTGTAGATTTACCTTGTCTGAAAGTAACGATGGATTCCGGAATACGGCTGGTTTCCACTATTGTTTCAACAGGAACTACCCGGTTCTGTAAATTGTTGACTTCTTGTTGCAATGCGCTGATCTTCTGTGCGTCGACATTGATCTGACCATTCTTCTCATTCACTTGTGAGCGAAGATTATTGATAGAATTATTCAGGTCGCTTATCTCGGCCGGATCATAGAGTTTAGCCAAGGTAAAGTGATGGCTTCCGTTGCTACCACCAAAGTGGTAAGCTACACCTGCCGTTAGTTCAAAGGCGGCATTGTTCACATTGAATCGGCTACGGTTGTAGTCGCCTTGCATATCATATACCAATGCTGGTTTGACTCCTATCGTCCAGGCTTTAGCTTCTCCGAGATTGAAGTTGAAATTCATTCCGAAGCGGCTGGACCAGGAGTTCACATCTCCAGGGCCGTCCATGTAGTAGTGCAGCCATCCCGCACCGGCTACGGCCTCTACTTCGAATATGCGCGGAGTACCTGTATAGCCTGCGAACAGGTTCATCAGGTTAACCTTACCCAATAAACTAAGGTCTGAGGCATCAAAAGCTGTCTTACTGTTCGAGGTGTTTATATATCCCATACCTTGAACTCCCAGTCCGAAAACGGGGGTAAGTTGCTTGGTAAGCTCAATTCCCAAAGCCGGGCGGGCATTCTTGAAGAAAGCGCTGTGGCTTACAGGAGTTATAATACCGGTTTTTAGTTCTATAGACCAATTGTCTGTGAATTTGCTGCCTTGTACGGTAGTCTGGGCATTTGCAGTCAATGCTGCTAAAACAAATGCTGATAAAATAATTGATTTTTTCATAATTGAAATGCATTAATAGTTGATACAATAAAATATAACATGCCCTGAAGTAGTTTATTTGTTTGCTCTTTTCAGGAATAAAGCGGGAGGGTTAGGTTGCAGATTTCTTGTTTGCTTTGATCTTTGTTAAGTTTAAAGTTAGTTTAATCATATAATCTACTCTTTCTCGAATCCCGTTCATTAACGTAACAGCGATTCTTTCTTTAAAAATTTAATTTTCTTCTTCATAATTCATTATTTTAAATTCATAATTAAGGTTGCTGTTCATTTGTAACAACATAATCTTTGAAACATGGTTCGATGTATGAAAGGGTAATTAACAATAATTTAATGATTGCTCAGAGATTCAATAAAAAGTTGGTTCAGGTTACTCTCACTACCCTCACTGCTAAAATATCTTATTGATAATTAGAATATTAAGTGTGGGTGAGAGTAAAAATCCAGCGTGAGGGTAAACCGCTTACTCTCACGCCGGATTTTTACATTTTTACATCATAACTTCTTCTGTTATACCGTAATACCCCACATTTGGCGCATATATCGGTTGGTTCTGTAATCCGATGTTTTTTAGCTTTCCTTCCCCGCGTAAACGGCGGATATGCCCCATTGCAGTCGATTTCATCATGCCGCATACCCTTTGGAAGTCACTTCTTGTCATCATGTGGTGCTGACTGAAGTAGACGGTCAGTCGGCGGTCTATTTCTTCGTCCGATAATTTGTTGGAGTGTCCATTGTGTTTTATATTCTTCAGTTTCACATTTCCGATTTCACTTCTCAGTTCCTGATCCGCCCGGAATTTGATGCCTTTCAGCCTTACTTTCGTATTCTTCCGTTTTGTATCTTCTTTTATTTCTTCCGTGCAGGTCAGGGTAGGGTGGAAGTAACCGATACCATCCAGATGTACCTGTTTGCCTTCCGCCAGTTCTTCACCCATTGCATGAGACAGGGCGTCGAGCACGGCCGATACATCAGTTTCCGTCAGTGAACAACGTTCCTGGATTTTGCGTCGCAACCTGTCGGTTCCTGTTTTTCCGTTCAGTGTGATGCGTGCATGCAGTTTTGTTTCTTCTTGTGACTGGTTGGGAGCCACCGGGTTTTCGTACCATTCAAATAAGATTGCCATAGTTGCTTGTTTTAATTATAAGGTATTAATTTGTTTTACATTAGGGACTATTCTGTTTCCTCCTAAGGAACATCCCGCTCACCCTTAGGAACGATTGGATATTAACCTTGGTCAACGAGCCTGTTAACCTTGGTTACTCGGCCTGTTGACCTTCATTAATGAGCCTGTTGACCAAGGTTAACACTCAATAAGACTTACTACAAAGATACAAAATAAGCAGGGCAAAGTCAAGTGATTCCCTGTCTTTTTTCAATTATTATTGAAGCTTTTACTTTGAAATGAATGGGCTGAACTTTTTTGAGATAAATATAGAATAATATACTTAAATACTTGACTTTCGCTTTTAGGAATGGTATCTTTGTAACTATTTAAAGGAATTATACTATATAAATAAAATTCAAAGCAAGTAATGATATGAAAATCACTTCAATAAGACATGACAAAGATACAGGCAGGGAAATGATGACCGTTTATGATGCCGATGTATTGATGGAGAAGATGAAAACGGAAACCAGAGACGGGTATGTAACGGGGTTACGAACTGTCATACCTCAGTTGGAAAGTAGTGGCTCTACATTCGTTCATATTGACAAACTTCCGCGTGTCTATCCTGCCGTGGAGTATGCCCGCACTAAAGACGGAGGGCGAAGGATGAAACAATACAATGGTCTGGTTCAGCTTGAAGTGAAGAAGCTGGCTGGACTGGCGGAAGCTGAACTGGTGAAACGTCAGGCGATGCTGCTTCCTCAGACGTTTGCCGCTTTTTGCGGTTCCAGCGGAAGGAGTGTGAAGATCTGGGTGTGTTTCGCCTTACCGGATGGAAACTTACCGAAGCGCGAACAGGAAGCTGCGCTGTTTCATGCCCATGCCTATCGCTTGGCGGTGAGTTGCTATCAGCCGTTGTTCCCGTTTCCCATTGCCTTGAAAGAGCCTTCACTGATGCAAAGTTGCCGGATGACGCTCGATGAACATCCCGGATACAATCCTCATGCAGTGCCTTTCTGTCTGGAGCAGCCATTCTCCATGCCCGGCGAACAGACCTTCCGGCAACGGCAGTTGGCTGAGAAAAATCCGTTGCTGAGGCTGGAACCGGGTTTTGAAACATCGCAGACCTTCACCATGCTTTTTGAAACCGCCCTCGATAAGGCGCTCCGGGATATGGAGAACTGGCGACGGGGAGATGACCTTCAACCGTTACTTGTCCGCCTTGCGGAGTATTGCTACAAGGCGGGCATACCGGAAGAGGAAGTTGTGAGGCAGACGATTATTCATTATTATGCACAGGCGGAGGAGCAAACAGTACGTGCCATGGTTCATAATATTTACCAAGAGTCTAAGGGCTTTGGCTCTAAAACTATTTTGACTCCGGAGCAGGATACCGCTTTGCGTCTGGAAGAGTTTATGGAACGGCGCTATGAGTTTCGTTACAACACGGTGTTGAATGATCTGGAATACCGTCAGCGGGATTCCATTCATTTCTATTTCAGACCGGTGGATCGGAGGGTACGCAATACGGTGGCGATTAATGCCCTGAAAGAGGGGATTCGTGCCTGGGACCGTGACGTGGAGCGTTATCTGACATCAGAGTATGTGTCTTTGTACAATCCTGTTGAAGAATACCTTTGCAGTGTGGGGCGTTGGGACGGAAAAGACCGCATCCGGGCGCTTGCCAATCTTGTGCCATGCAATAATCCGCATTGGCGGGAGTTGTTTTATCGCTGGTTTCTCAGTATGGTGGCTCACTGGCGTGGGCTCGACCGCCAACATGGAAACAGTACGTCGCCATTGCTGGTTGGGGCACAGGGGTATCGTAAATCTACCTATTGTCGCATTATTTTGCCGCCTGAACTGCGTTTCGGATATACGGATAGTCTTGATTTTAAGAGCAAACAGGATGCGGAGCGTTATCTGGGGCGTTTTCTGTTGGTGAACTTGGATGAGTTTGATCAGATTAGCTCTAATCAGCAGGGCTTTCTGAAACATCTTTTGCAGAAACCTGTGGCAAATTTGCGGAAACCTTACGGTGCTACCATCCAGGAAGTGCGCCGTTATGCCTCGTTTATCGGTACCAGTAATCAGATGGACCTGCTTACCGATCCCAGCGGTAGCCGCCGTTTTATCTGTATCGAAGTGACTGCGCCTATTGATACGAATGTCACCATCAATTACAAGCAATTGTATGCTCAAGCCATGGATGCCATTTATAAAGGTGAGCGCTACTGGCTGAATGATGAGGACGAAGCTATCCTAAAAGAGACCAACCGGGATTTTGAACAGGTCAGTCCGCTCGAACAGCTTTTCCACTGCTATTTCCGGGTGACGGAAGAAGAACGGGAAGGGGAATGGCTGACCGCAATGGAGATATTCAATTATCTACAGCAGAAAACCCGCGATAAACTGTCGGTCAGCAAAATAGGGCACTTCGGTCGTTCGCTGAAGAAATTGGATATTCCTTGCAAGAAGTCGAATAGGGGGACGGTGTATCATTTGGTGAGATTGTGATTATGCGGCCAACGAAGAGATGCTTCGGATGTATTGGGATGTTGGTGAAATGTTGCAGCAAAGCCAAGACGCTGACGGTTGGGGTAAGAAAACTTTGCAATGGTTGGCTATGGATTTACGAAACCACTGGTTTCGCAATTAGGCGAATATAATTTTATCCTCCCTATCAAACACTTGGACTGGACTCATAATCTTGTGTTGATAAAGCAGGTTAAGGACATTCGCGCACGGTATTGGTATATGATGCAAAGTATCACAAACCATTGGTCAAAACGCTATCTGCAAGAAGCCATCAAACTTGATGATTACGGCAAGCATGGAGCTTTGGCAAACAATTTTACTGAAACCTTGCCTGCGCCGGAAGCAAACGATGTGAAATCCATGCTCAAAGCCCCGTATATATTCGACATGTTGACTTTCACCGACCAATACAATGAGCGTGATGTGGAAATCGGTTTGGTGAAGATATCGGCAAACTGAAGCTGAATATGCCTTGTGGGATATTCAGAAGTCCATCGGCATTTCCGACTACGAATTGGGACAAGCCTTGCCTAAAGACTTCCGAGGCATTCTGTCTACGATTGAAGAAATTGAGAAAGAATTAGAGACAAATAACGAATGAACTCAATATCTTTTAAATAAATGTGATATAAATATATGAAACTGACAATAGCAATTATAGTATTTTTTTGATGATACCGTCATTTTTCCTTGGATATACGAACTATACTACGGCAAAAGAGAACATAATAGAGGATGTGAATCAAGCTTTGGCTAAAACTATCCACATGAATTTAAGTTTGTGAATAAGTAGTTTTTCCATAAGATTCAATATATTTGCATGCAGTAATGTGATCCTTAGAGTAAGAACCTTTTCAATGAAAAATTCAATTCCCCGGTATATTTTCTATAAGACTAAGTACGGAAGCGAACTTTTAGTGGATGTCGTAGAACTGAAGTACGTAAAAAGGTTCTTGACTAAGGGCACTGTGCACACATTGACTTACTATGATATTACTTTCATTACAGAGGGAGAAGGTAATTTTTCTATCGATAATCAAACGCATAAGGCAGTTCCCTGTGATGTACTGTTTTCCAAACCCGGAGAGATACGGAATTGGGATACCGGCCACATTGTAAATGGCTATGCTTTGATCTTCGAGGATGAGTTTCTGTCTTCCTTCTTTAAAGATCCGTTGTTTGTGCAGCATCTTTCTTTCTTCAATGTGGGGAGGAAATCGGCCGGACTGCACTTGTCGAATGAGCTCTATGTACGTATGCTTCAATTGTTGAGTGATATTAAGACAGAGATCGATTCGTATAAACAAAACGATGTACATGTATTGAGAGCATTGCTTTATGAGGCTCTCATGCTTCTGGACCGGGCATATCAAAAGATGTTGTCTGACGGTAGTACCCATAAAGAAGCAAGCAATACCCGCATAAGCAAGTTCATGGAGTGGGTAGGGGCTGACTTGAGAGAACATCACTCTGTTCAATATTATGCCGATAAGCTATGCATCACACCAAACTATCTGAATGAAATTGTCAGTTCGGCTATGGGAATCAGTGCAAAGCAATACATTCAGAATAAAGTTGTGGAGGAAGCCAAACGGCTGCTTGTCTATACGGAACTGCCTATTTCAGAAATTGCTTTCGAACTGCATTTTTCAACCGTTTCCTACTTTGTCCGTTGCTTTCGTCAGTGTACGGGAGAAACACCTTTGTCTTACCGTAAGGAGCATAAACCGTAAAAAGTGTCATTTCTCCCTTAGTTCTTATTGCGTTGTATTTTCCTTGAGGGCCTATCTTTGCGGAATAATAACCCATAAAATAATAAGATTATGAGAGATGCGGAAAAGACAGTCGGAGGTATGATAGATAAGCTGAAAACAGCTTTTATCGGTTCGGTGGATGCAGAGGGCTTTCCTAATATCAAGGCTATGCTGCAACCCAGGAAGAGGGAAGGGATAAAGATTATTTATCTGACAACGAACACTTCGTCAATGCGTGTTGCGCAATATAGGGAAAATAATCATGCCTGTATCTACTTCTGTGATGCAAGGTTTTTCAGAGGTGTCATGTTGCGCGGCACAATGGAAGTGCTGACAGATAGTGCCAGTAAGGAGATGATATGGCGGGAAGGAGATACGATGTATTACCCGGAAGGCGTGACCGATCCTGACTATTGCGTTCTGAAATTCACGGCAATTTCCGGAAGATATTACAGTGGTTTCAAATCGGAAAGCTTTGTGATAGACTGATTCCTCAGTCCAGAAAAGGAATTTGGACTGCAAATTCCTTTTCGTTTTGAAAAATATCAATTTGCTGGTTGTACAGGGCATATTGGCGTTGCAGATTCTTGAGTCCTGTTCCACTTTTAGTTACATAGTTGCGCAACTGGAGGTTGTTGGAAACAATAATCATTGCATCATCAATGGTGATGTGGATTATTAAAGGGGAGTTGGTGGTGCTGATATTGTGCTTTATGGCATTTTCCACAAGCATTTGTATGCTTGCAGGGATGACAAAGCGGTTATGATTCTTTCCGTTGTCTTCTATGTCGATGTGCAAGGTATCTCCAAAACGTATATGTTCCAGATACAGGTATGAGTCGACAAATGCCAGTTCTTCTTTCAGCGTGACTTTTAATTGCCCGTGAGTTGTGAGCAGATAGCGATAGACAGTGGATAATTTCTTAGTGAACAGGTTCGCTTTCTCTGCATCCTGATAGGTTAAGGAAGCAAGCACGTTGAGACTGTTGAACAGGAAATGCGGATTAAT
>ENA-OWPN01000522-OWPN01000522.1-human-gut-metagenome-genome-assembly--contig:-NODE-522-length-51736-cov-3.602891_pt1 | contig 51736 bp, 35 predicted proteins | sample MGYA00248266_ERZ651850 | MGnify/ENA primary metagenome ERZ651850 (study PRJEB26924, sample SAMEA4378296) | human gut metagenome | biome: human gut; feature: human-associated habitat; material: faeces... | reverse complement strand
TGTTGGCATCATTTGTACCACCGCCAAGATCATATGTAATATCATAGGTTATCTTCTCCCAGTTTGCGCTATAGCTTCGCGCTCCGGTTTCCCCCTTAGGAATGGTTACCGTCTCTAGCGAAGACCCTGTAATTCCGGTTCCGCTCCAGCCTTTAAATGTGTAGCCCGTTCTCTTTGGATTGTTCAGAGTAATTGATTCCGTTTCCACATCATATGTGGTAGGATTCGTCTTACCATCTTCTAATGATCCGCCCTTTAGATCATAGCTGATATCATATGTGATGATCTCCCAGTTTGCAGTGAATGTCTTATTTCCACTGCTGTGCGTTGGAATCGTTAAACCCTTAGTCGGTGTAGTAATACTATCCGTTGTCCAACCCTGGAATGTATAGCCTGTTTTACTTGCATCATTCAATACAATCTCTTCACTGAGTTCTGTATATTGCGTAGGATTAGCCGGATCTCCATTGGTTGCGCCATCCATATTCTCATATGTAATCGTGTACTGTGTGCTTGCCCATGGTTTTGTACCTGCACTCACATCCTCTTCGCTATAGCGATAATCTGCTGTTTCTGCTTTTCTCGCGTGAAGATAATAGGATTTCGTTTTATCCAGATCTGTGAATGTATGATAGCCTTCACTATCCGCTTCTAGTTTCTGCCAATCTCCTGATGTTTCGCTGACTGCATCTGCACTTTCATTGAATACATACTCGTTGGCATCATTGACCTTTACCTTCAATGTCGTTTCTGAATATGTGACAGTTTCCAGTACCGGTGTCCCTGCCTTTGTAGGATTGATCGGTTTAGCGACTTCCTTGGTACTCTTTTCGATATAGCCACCATACGTTGAAGCATCCTCATTCGCTTGATACTGGATCACGATATTATTTCCAATATCTGCACTTTGTACTTGATACTCCATCGTATTTGTTCCACTTGTAAACAGCGTTCTTTTCTTGACCGTACTTTCAACCTTCGATTCGATATTTTCAATAGTCGTTCCATCACTTCGTTTTACAACAAAATGACCGTCATCGTAACCGCTGCCTGTGAATGTGGCGGTTATCGTTTTTCCAACTTCTAACACATCAGGTTCACTGATCGTAAGATTCTCTTCATCGAACGATTGATTACCCGTCTTAACTGTAATGACGCTTGAGTATGCACTTGGCTCATATTCACTCGTTCCTTCAAACAGGACTCTGACTTCATATTCTGTATTCGCTTTGAGATCATTGATCCAAGCATCTCCTACACCATTTTGAATCCATTCGGCAGTAGTCTTGATTCGATATTCCAATCTCGGCTGTGCGATCGTTTTACCTTCTGTTTTCATATTCGTTGGTAATACGATCTGAACACTTGTTCCATTGACTTGTTTTACTGTAATATCACTTGGTGCAGCCTGTTCGGAACGTTTGACATTATCCAATTTGTTACTTTCCACACTTCCTGAATAGATGCCTTCCGGTGCTCCTGTATACACGGCATAAATCTTCTTTCCGACATCTTCTGCGGTTGGTGTGTATACATCAATGATTCCTACCGTATCCTTTTCTCTTACGATTTTTTCATAAGTTCCGCTATTCACAGCTGTTTCACGATACCATGTCCAGATTCCATTCGCTTCATCTTTGATTTCAGTTCCGCTAGGATCTGTCGCATAGATATACTTCACTTCGATCGGTACGAATACTTTTGTCATATCGCCTTTTGTGATTTCCACTCGGCCTTGTATCTGTGTTCCGATCAGTGCTGTCTTTGATGTATAGGTCTTACTTCCTTCATAATCTCCTCGTCCGGTGAATACAGCTCTGACATGATACCCATTTGCATACTTCAATGGTATATTCACTTTTGCATAGGAATATGTATCTGTCTTTCCTTCTTCTGTATTCGTTTTGATTTCAGAAGTGATATTCGCCCAGGTATTCTCGACCTCCGGTGTTGTGGTGACATAATACTGCCATATACCATCGATTGCTTTTCCGTTATCACTGATCCTTAATTCTTTATTCTGTAATACTTTCCAATTCGTATCATCTGCCTCAGTAATCATGATCGTGTTACCTGCATGACTTAAGTCTTCTTTTACTGTTCTTACCGCACGCTGTGAGATAACACCACTGCTCTGGTGAGTACCGTCTTCCAGTCTTGCCACATACACGACATATTCCGTATTGGCTTTCAGATCTAATGTCATATCAGCTGCTGTTGCTTTGAACCACTGTCCGGCTTTTACTTCATTGTTCTCTACCGTACTGCTCGCAACGGTTGTTGGCACGGTCGTATTGCTAGCCTCCTGTACATAATAGAAAACATGATCTGTAATGCTGCTTGTGATCTTTAATTTACTTCCGGATGTTCCATCTTCTGCTAATGCAGTGACTGTAGGCAGCTGAGAAGGTGCATCATATGCCGGTTTTGTTAACGTTCCGATACTTGCGACTCTGGATTCTTTAAAATCGCTATCCTCTTTTGCAAGGTATCTTACCGTGATCTCGACATCGCCTTCCATCGGCTCGATCGTATATGTTTCTGATGTTGCATTTTTAATAGCGACATCATTTGCATACCACTGCCATGTTCCGGCTGCTGTATCATCAGCGCTCTGATCATATGTTCCTGCCTGATATTTTGCCTTATATGTAACACCAATGTCTGCTACACCAACCGCTGCAGGCTTCTCTATACCATCAACTACTTTCACGTACTCAACCGTTCCCGTTAAGATACTCTTATCCGTCGTCTTGGTATCGAGTTTAACCCAATCACTGGCATCATATCCGGTCTTTGCCGCCTTGTGGACATAAAGATCATACCCTGTATTTCTCTTTAATCCATTCAGGGTAATAACTGTTCCGGCATTTCCTGTTGCATCTTCTGCCTTAACCGCAGTTACATCTGCACCCTTCAATGCATAGCCGTACTGATAGATATCCGTTCCATCAACAGCAGTGACATTCATGGAATAATCCCTGATACTGCTTATGGTCATACCACTTGGCATATTGTTTGTATCCAATTTTGCATTCTTGATTGGTTCTGTAACCATATCAACACTGCTTTTGTAATCTCCGGTTGCCGTAAATGTAACTTTGATGGTTGCACCGGCATCCTTTGGATCGATTTTATAGGAAACGGTATTATTTACTGGATCAACGGTGTATACAGAAGGAGAGATCGTCGTCGTACTTCCTTTCGTGATCTGTCTTTCCAGCTTCCATGTACCACTTAGATTCTCTAATACAGGCGCTTTGATCATCACTGTTTCATCAACCTTACATGTACCATTCACCGTAATATTTCCACTCACTACTGTTTTTTCAGTGGAAACGATCAAAGCATCACTCCATGCACTTTCTACTGATGAAGCCGTTTCTGATTTTCTTGCGAAGATATAGTAATCCTTATTCCTCTTCAGATTTTCGATCTTAACTTCTGTGTTTGTATTAACTTCTTGTTGAGCGATCATGATATCTCCAGAAGCACTTTCTGCATAGCCGATATCATACGTTCCTGCATCTGTCATCTTCACCGTTAATGAAGAATCACTCTTACTTACCTCTGTTGGTTTATTTGGTTTTTCTACAAAGGCTTTTTTGATAACCTCAGAAGTTGCGCTTACGCTTTCTTTAAAATCACCGTTTCCTGTATAGGTTGCCTTGATTCTAAATCCTACATCAGCATCTGTCAGTGTGTAGTTAAAACTATTTTTATTTGATGTTTCACTGATATCTGCTTTCTTTGTGACTCCATCCGCTTCCATTCGTTCCAGTTTCCATGTACCGGTCTGTCCATTGATAGATTCGATCCTGATACTGAGATCTGATCCTTTATTGATGCCTGTACCTAATAACACTTCACCTGATACAGATGTTTTCTCTAGTGTACTGATGGTTGCTTCGCTCCATTCACTGGCTTTATAACTGCCATCATCAGCGGCCGCTACTCTGACATAGAAATTATATTTCTTATTTCGTTGAAGGTTATTCAATTCTACTTGACCATCTTTATCAACCTTTTGATTCTCAATCAGATTGACTGCCGCGTTCTGATCATCTCTCAAATAACCAAATTCATATTGTAATCCTGCTTCACCATTCTTGACCTTAAGTTTTACACTGCTGTCTGTTACATCTGAAACCGTTGGTGCATCAGGTTGGATTGATGTCACAGCCTTGGTATAGCTGCTGTAAGTGGAAGCATATCCATCTGCTTCTACCAACACACACAGTTCATATCCAATATCTGATGCTTTTACCGTGTACGTTGAAGCGGTAGCCCCTTGAATCAGTTCACTTTCAGTACTTCCGGTTTTCCGTTTATACCACTGATAAGATGTTCCTTCATTCGATTGTACCGATAGTGTTTGATTCATCTTTGGATTTGGTAAAGAAACATCTTTATTACTTGACGTATATGCATTGCCTTCCGTATCTGTTATATTGACTTCGCTCATTGCATTTACTTTTTGTTTCACTGTGAATTCATAGGTATTAGAAGCCGTTCCTCCGATTGTTTCATCCGGCTCTGTATACGTGATTGTAATAGTAGCTTTTTCACCTGCATTACCTACAGGTATAATTACACCACTATCTGTCACTTTTAATACGTTTTCATTGCTTGATGTGATGGAATAATTCGATGTTTGAAGTTCTGTTGGTATCTGAATCGATCCTGATATATCGCCGTTGAATATATCATCTGATGAGGTTGCTTTATCTACTGAGGCAAAAGCACCTCGAGTTGATGAATAGAGTTTAGCAATTGGATGATTACTCGTCCAAGATAGTCTAGGATAAAATCCATTTTTATATGTCCAATTTTCTAGTCCGTAATTCTCTTCTAATCCATTACCAACCAATTCCTTTGTTGCTTTTCCTTCTCCTTTTAGAATATCTGGCAAATTATCATTTAAGATACTCTTATCATAATATAGGTTACTATTTGCAGAGTTTGCAGTTGCAACTATTCCACCTCTATTATTAGCATTACCAATCAATGAATTTGAAAAACAATTTTGTATTCCAACACTGGAACTACCTACAACACCACCAACATTGCCAGATTTTGCACCACCATCTTTAGCTAGATTTACTGATGAAGATAATGCAAAACAGTCACTTAACATTCCTGATCTCAGATGACCAATTAATCCTCCAGCCGAAGAACCACCCGCCGTTGTTGTTATTACGCCACCTGCTGACCCACATCTAACCACTTCTATATAACCGTTTTGATTATTACTATCAAATCCTGCACCTCCCACTAACATTCCTGCATCATATCCTGCTTTTACAGTTGCATTGGTAAGGAAAATATTCTCAATATGCGCATACTTTGCCAACATTGCTAAAACTGCTCCACCAGCTGCTTGTCCAGAAAATTTAGTCGTATTTATATATGCTTCATTTATAACTAAATTTTTAATTATTGCTAAACTATCTCTATTACTTGTTGTACTGAAACCAACATACCCAATAAGGGGATTTTGCAACCCTGTAATAGTATGATAATCTCCATCAAATTTACCGCCAAAAGAATTAGATGAATAGCTTATAACTCCTTTATTAGACATATTAATATTATTGGTGATAATATAAACTGAATTGGAACTTCTATCTGTATAATTACCAGTCTGTTTCATGAAACTTTCTAAATCATCCGCATTACTGATAGGTATTCCATATGCATAATTGAACGATGTTTTTGTGCTTGTCTTACTATTGATCATTGGAGTAGTTAATGCTTTCAACTCCTTATCTACATATAATCCTATGATTTTTGGCGTACTGATCTCCGCTGTAATTTCTTTCCCATCATAGCTTTGATTATTTGGCATTTCATAAGTAAATTTTCCTTTATCTAATATAATGCCTTCTTTAATAACTGTATCGCCAACTTTGAATTGTACGATATTTCTGTCAATATTTCCACTCTCAACATAGTTATCGATTGTTCCTGTGATAATCGATTTAGAATACGCTTTTGGATTTCCATTTCCATCTTTGGTGGAACTGGTAATAGTTAATGTTTCTTCATAAATTTTCTTGACATAGTTTGCTTCCTGACTCGAAAGCGTTCCTTGATAATTCTTTTCTTCATTCGCAACAAACTCTGCATGTATATAATGTGCAAACATTTCTTCTGTAACATTCAGCTCACTTGTTGTTCCATTGAGGGTTGGTGAGAAACCACTGGTGATTTCGCTCCATGCATTTGCATCGTTCACGCTCGGCATAGTGGTTACGGTACTTCCATCATAGGCATCGTTACTCATATACCATTTCCATGTTCCCTGATCATTATTCTGATCGCTCATGGTCGCTTTTACCGTTTTTCCAACTACAAAATCTCCACTCATGGTGATCTTACCTTTTTGTTGGTATCTTCCTACCGTATGGCTCCACGAAAGGACTGCACTGGCTTCGTTTGTTTCTGTTTCTTGCTTAATGACATATAAGATATATTTTACATTTGGTTCTAATGAATAGTTATTCGCATCCTTATCGATCGTAATCGTTGTTGTATTGACTTTCGTCCATTCATTTTTCAACTGTTCATCGTTATTAGGGAAACTTGGTGCACTTATCCCTTCAGCCTTTTGTAAACGATAGTAAATATATTTCTCACTCGGATCGGCATTTCCTGATACTTCCAGAATCATATCCCCTGCTTCATTTTGCTTATCAACGATTCCGTTTTCATCTATCTTTGGATTATCACAGACTGCTTTCTTGATTGTTTCCGTCTTTGCTTCTGTTTTTCCCGTAAAATCATGATCTGCAGGCATGCTATAAATGACCTTGATTGTTTTACCAATATCCTCTTTTGTTAATATATATGTAGTAGAATTTGCCCCTGATATTGCCGTGTTTCCACGATACCACTGCCATGATCCTTCTGTATCTGCTCCACTCCCCGTTGACGCATAAGATGCTTCATTGTATTTTGCAGTAAGCTGTTCCCCATAACGGATCGTTCCTTCAATGGTCACATGGCCTGCAATTTCTGTTTTCTTTGTTGTAACAGATTGATCTGCTTCTTTCGTTGCATCGGTTGAATACGCAAATTCACTTGTCGTTCCTTTATCGTCACCTACTCTTTGAACTCTCACCCAGTAATTTGTATTTCTTTTCAGTCCTTCAATAACGACATCTACATTGCTGTAGACATCTTTCCCGGTATCTCCTTTGACTTCGATCTCATTGTATCCATCATTAGAATCTACAAAAGTCTTGTTTAAAAATCCTACAAAAGAATCCCATGGATTATTATCTGCTTCTTTATACCAGAAACGATATTTTCCTTCCCCTTCACTCATCATGACCTTGAAGCTCGTATCATCGATCGCTTCCATTACGATCTTGTTTGGGTCCGGTGTCTCATATTGTGTTTTGACCGTAGCGGTAACAGCTGCACTTGTATTATCTACGGTTCCTGTATATCCTACATTCGCTTCAAATGTTACTTTATACTTCGTTCCTATGACTGCATTATCAGGTACGATATAAGAAGTTCCCTGTTTGTCATTCTCCATTTCAAAGTTATTGATTTCGGTTTCCTTACCATCTTTATCAACACTGTACCATTTCCAGATTCCTTTATAGTTGAAGGATGTATCGGTTGGCTTCAAGGCTGCCGTTAGCTTTTGTCCCTGCATCAGTTCTCCTGATTTCATTTCATATGTAAATTCAATCGTGGCTTCAAATGCTTTCTTTGTCGTTTTTTGAGAAACAGCCTTCTCTGCATTGATCCACTCTGATTTCTGATGGGTATCATTCTCTGCATAACGAACGAACAGGAAATATTCTGTATCTCTGCTTAATCCTGTAATGGTGTAATCTGCTCCTGATTCAAATGTCAGTAACTCATTTTGTTCATTCAGCTGCTCGATCGGTACAGCATCCTTCGTACTGCTGATACCGATGATATATTTCTCTTGATCACTATTGGTTGGAAGAGTGACACTGATCGTTGTATCATCATGACTGCTGATCGTTAGATTATCGGTGGGCGCCGTTTTTTCTTCCTTTATGATTGTATCGCTGACCGTTGATACTTCTCCACTGTAATCTTGTGTTCCCACATACACTGCTTCGATTTTGCATCCGATATCTTCCTTTGTCAGATTATATGTAGTCGTATCTTCTGCGAGTGATGCCGCCTCTCTATTTCCATCCTTATCCAACCGATACCATATGAATTTTCCGCTCTGTCCAGAAGGAGCGTTTGTGATCGCTGCAGTTAACGTCTTCTTATAAACAGCGTCTCCACTGATCGTCACATCACCCTTTACATGATCATTGTCCGTTTTTACTTCTAAGTAATCACTGCTCCAGTCAGAATCGGAATATCCATTTTCTCCGACTTCCTTTACATAGAAGTAATAGGTTGTATGTGCACTTAATCCGGTGATCGTTGTATTTGTCTTGTTTCTTGCCAGTACAGGATATGGGGTTATTTCACCACCTATCGCTGTACTGTATCCATAACGATATAATCCGCTGTCCGTATTCATCGTTAAAGTGACCGTAATATCATCATTGCTGACCTTCATGAGATGGTCTTTTGCGATCGGTGTCGTACATTTGATTGGCTGTACTTCTGATGTTTCAGAACTGTCTTTATAGTCTTTGAAATCGCCATCCTTTTTCGCAACCGCACGTACAAATAATTTTTTCCCGACATCGCTGCCTTTGATTTCATAGTTTCGCCCAGTTGCGATCGGTGTATCTGTGTTTTCTCCAAAATAGAACCATTGGAACGTCACTTCATTTTCTTTGCTTGATGGCTGCATATTGGCTACTAATTTATCATTCAGTGTATAAGTATTACTCTCTGTGGTTGTCTTATTTTCGATTGTGACACTTGTAATAGCCTGCTTGATGATACTTTCTGTAGCAGCTGTGAGTGTTCCCTTAAACCCTGTTGAATCATCTGCCACAAAGCGTACTCTTAGATATTTTGAATCTTCATTTGTCGTCACTGTATAAGTATCACTGCTCTGTATTCCCTCAATGATTGATGTTTTTACAGTACTCCAGTCTGTGTCTTTTGCATCTAATGTAGAAGCCGTTTCCCAGTAAAGTGTTCCTTTGGTCGTATTTGTTCCTGAAAGAGTTGCTGTCATGGTTTCATTAACATCATAAGTTCCTGTTAATGCTATCTTTCCGCCATTCTTTCCATAATTGGTCTTGATAGTCCCTTCATTAAATACATCCTTTAAATCCGTACTATAGACTGCATACTCTGTATTCCAATCTAATCCTGTCGCTTTATTACTTCCGGACCAATAAACGATCTTCCAGCCGCTTGTAATAGCGTCACTATGACTCGTTGGCAACACAGGTGCTGCTTCACTAGACTTTACGATTTTATAATAATTTCCCATTGTTGTTGGATAGGTGATCTGTGTCGTTTCTGCATTCGTAGAAGCTCCAGCACTGATGACAGATCTTTCTTCCGCTGCTTTTAACGCAAAGCGATTGATAAGATTATTGCTTTGGGCTGTAATTTCATTAGAATTTTTCTTCCAGTCGACATCTTCAATTTCTTCTGTTTCTACCTTATCCTCTAAAGCAGAAAGATTGCTGCTTGTTTTAACTGAAATAACGCTGAGAGCAGAAATGCTCTGTGCAGCTTCCTTAAATTCCTTGATATCTTTTATTTCCGGATAAGATCCCTTTGTCTCAGAAAATCCTTTGATATTCAAATTTCCTGAGATCATATCCTTTGTATAATAAGGGGTTGCCTTCGTATCTTCAAGATCATTGATTTGGGCATCATAAAAGCAATTTTCTCGTTTTTCATTAGAGAATAGAACTCTCTTATCACCTGACAAAGAAGCTGTTATATAGCTATTATTAACATCAACATCTTTTCCGAAGCCATAGACTTCTTTGCCTTTTAAATAACCACTTACATAACTATTCGTGATCGTTCCGTTTCCCTTTAAGATGAATCCGGAAACGGTTCTGCCTTCTACATTCATCAAAGCAAAACTATTGTTTATAGTTGTTCTTTCACTATTCATGATAACAGCGTAGTCTTTTTCTTTATCATTTGCCTCGACATAAAAACCGGCATTCGTGATAGTGGAATTCGTACTGCTCTCTGCCAGTCTTCCTTTTATCATGATATTAGAAATCGTTGCATTTTGAATACTATTGAATAAGCTATTCTTGATTCCACTAATCGTATATCCATTACCATCCAATATTCCGGTAAAATTGACATCCTTCAACAGATCACTCGATAAAGTGATATCGGCATCCAGAATGTAAGACCCAGATGGATCAGCAACGATGTACTTCAGATCATCCGCACTGCCGATGATAGTTTCTCCTGTTTTCGCAACATTTGGTATATCTGCAAATGTCAGTTTACTGCTATCTAATACATTTCCCTCTGCATCTATGACAGAGAATGTATAAGTACCATTCTTCAGTACGATATAGGTTCCCTGATAAACACCGTCAGATATTTCTGCAGCTCCAAGACTTTCTTTTCCATTTACTGTGATATCAAATGTAGAATGATATCTTGAAACGACCGTCACAGCATGTGTTTCTTTATCTTCTTCAATCATGAGATCATCAAAGGCATCAACATGGATGGTTTCTTCTCCTTGCTTTGTATTGGTATCATCCAATCCTACAAGGGTATACTCTCCATTTTGATGAACATCAAAACTCAGTGCTTCACTCACCGGTTTCGTTTCGATTAAAGCACCTTCCTTATAGAGTTCTATCTTTGTTATGCCTTCTTTGACATGGCTGACATTGATCTTTTGTGTATGTACATCTGTTTCTTCACTTACAGATGTTTGCATATATCCATTGGATTGTGCAAACACAAAGTTTCCAAGCGGAAACTGGCCAACGATCATGATGACACATACAAACACGATCATGACCTGATTTCTTAAATACTTCATTGCTTTTCCTTTTCTTTTATTCATACCAATACCTCTTTCATGAATGTTTTCAACTCATTTTCTCACTCTTTATTTGTTTTTCTTATCGTCCATATACTTTTGCGTTATTGCATCCGCTTCTTCTTTTGTTATTGGCTTCCCCCGATGATAGAACAGGACGCCCTGCTCACGGTTCACCAAATGAACTACTTTTGCTTTTCGATAATCCAAATGTGTGAACACACCATTATCTTCAATCTTTTTCATATTTCCCTCCAATTACATATGCAAATGTTCTTTGACCTCTGTATATTTACCCTTCGATACCGGCACGATATATTGTTCTGCCAGACAAACCTCAAAATTTTTTATACTTGTAACATAAAAGCGATTAACACAAAAGCTCTTATGTACTCTTACGAACATATCTTCATTCAGATCTTTAATCTGCCGTTCAAGCTCTGTTATACTCAATCTGGCAAAGACATCACCATCTATCATATGAATCAGGGTATTGACATTGAATGCCTCCAGATACAGGATATTACTCGTCTGTATGTTATGGATCACATTATCTCGATCCTTCACCGTTAGATACCCGGAACGTTCCACTTCTTTCTTGATCAACATATCGACATATTTTCTTGTAAATTTCCCTACTCCATGAGGAAATATCTCATCATGTTCGACGTTGGCCAAAGGATTTGATACATGCATATGTGTGAGATACAGAAGCCCCTTCTCCTCTTTCCAAGTAAAGGTGACACGCTGCATATCCCGATAGATTTCTCCACTTACTTCGTCCGTGATTCCGATATATCTCCCGGCAATAACACAGCTGTTTCGATCATGTGATATACATTGAAAATCCTTAGATGAAAGAGTGATCTGTGGAAGATCTGATTTTTCTTTTTCCAGCTGCTGCAGGATCATTGCCTTTCCCTGATAATATTCGATTGCATTGGAACCGATCCATAAACAATCATCATGAAGATGTTTCACAACAAGATGATGATCTCCGCGATAATGCATTGTCAGCATCTCATCAGTTAATCGTATACACTCCGTGATTTTTTCTTTTTTCATATCGTCATCACTTCCTTATCCTTCTCCCATAATTCTGTAAATTCATCTGCTTGAACTGGCTTTCCGACCAAAAATCCCTGCCCGATATCACATCCTGCAGATCTTACAAATTCTAACTGTTCTCTGGTTTCGATACCTTCACAGACTACGGTCATATCCATCTGATGTGCCAGTTCTATGATTTTTTCCATGACGATCTTAGATCTTGGATTAGTATGACAGTCGATCAGTAAAGAACGATCAATTTTCAATATATCAGCAGATACTACACTCAATAGGTTCAAAGAAGCATAGCCGGTTCCAAAATCATCGATTGCCAGCTGAAACCCCTTTTTATGTAATTCATTCGCTAACTGCATCATTTGTTCACTGCTTTCCACGAATGCAGATTCCGTCAGTTCAAATGCGATATAGTGATGCGGTATGGCATATTTATCCACGACAGAACAGAAGTCTTTCAGATAACTCTTTTCACCGATATGCAGTCTTGACTGATTGATGGAAATCGGTGCGATCTCCATATGTTTATCGATCCACATACGAATACGCTGACATACTTTTTCCAGCATGTAGAAATCAAAACTCAGGATCATGCCATATTCTTCAAATACCGGAACAAAATCATCCGGCATACGAAGTGTTCCATCCTGCAGTTTCCATCTGGTCAATGCTTCACCAGAAACGATTTCTAATGTGTGGATATCAAATTGCGGCTGTATATAGAGCTGAAATTCATCCTGTAGCATTGCAACAGGTGCATCCTCCAGAATCTTGCTTTTATAATACTGACGGCTCATCATGCCCTCTTCATAATAGACATAGTGGCTGCCGGACAATGTCTTACTGATACTCTGCATCGCCATCAGTGCTCTGTCTGTCATATCTTTTATATATTCCTTACGATTGTCTTTGATCAGATATAGACCTGCATTCAAATTGATTTCCATGCCAAGTGTTTTTATCATATCTTGATCGATCAGCTGCTTGCGGACATGTTTCAATCTTTTTTCTAACTGTTTTTTATTCTCATATTGATACAGCATGGCAAAGATATCCTTTTCCATACGACCGCATGTCTCATTCTCATGCAGCGTCTTCTGTAAGTTTTCTGCAATCCTCTTTAAGACCCGATCCCCTGTCTGATAGTTGAATTTCCGATTGACAAAACGAAAATCCCGAATGCCAAACTTGATCAGTACGTATTGCTTATCGGATTCCTTTTGTAAAATTTCATTTGCAGCATACTCGAATCCCTGTAGATTATTGATCTGTGTCAGCGGATCGATAAAAGTAGCTTTTTGGATATCTTCCATCATTCTTGTATATTGTGATTTTGCTACACTATAGTTGAAGTAGACTTCTTCTCCCTGTACTTTTGCAGGAATCGAATTATGGACATGGTTGATCTTCCATCCATCTGACAGATGTTTCCAAACCACGCTGAATCGCAGCATACCATCTTCAGGAAGGATCATTTTCTTATCTTCTACATGTATCTTTATGATTGCCATCGTGATGCAAATGGTTTCTGACAACTGATGCACTTCATACCATTCATCATGCACAACGAAGTGTCCTTTATAAATATCCATTTCCTTTTGAAAGAACTGATATGCATCTTTCATATTCAGACATACTTCATTTTTACCAGTCCCCATCCATGTGATATCTTCACAAAGATAAAAAGAAAGCTGATTATAATCCCGCTCCTTAAAATAAAGTACAGTTACTTCACGACTCAAACACTCAATCTGATCTTCTACCGTAATCATTCCGATTTCCTCAACTATCCGCTTGCATAATATCTCAAGCATCTCCTTTTAGATTTTCTCTTCCTTACTCCCCTTGTTTACCACATAATGTGCATTATGTGGTATCGGTCAGATAAAATGATCAAAGGCTTATCAATGGAAAGTTTTTTAATGGAAATTTCTACCTTTCAAATCACGATTCATGGCATAAAAAAAAGTCAACACATTGTGGCTTTCTATATTTGATTTTATTATATGTGCCTGTTTATAGGCATTTTCGGCTGTTTTAAGATCATTACAGGATGATCTATTTTAAGCATGCAAGTCATTTGGTAATCTTTATTTGACAAAAATAAACTATTCACAAACATATATACCCGTTCACAATAAACGGTTGTAAAGATTTTAAAACATGATAATATGTTTATAGAATGGATGTTTTGTATGATTTATATGTGATTACTCGTGCTGGTGTTAAATTATACAACGTCCTGTTTAAATTTGCTGATTAAGTCCATTTTATCGTGTTATTTTTGCAATCGCTGTGGGATAAGATTGACAAAATTAGTAATGAAATTATAGGAAAGAAACGTATCACACAACATAATGCACATTATGTTGTGCTTATTTTATATGGTCAGTGGTATCACCAGATCCATTTTTGAAAGTGACTTCTGACATTCTTTACCCGTTATCATCGTATAGATTCTAGTTGTTTCGATACTGGCATGACCAAGTAGATCTGCAAGTCTTACAACATCTTTTTGTAGACGATAGAATGTCAATGCGAATAGATGTCTCAAGTTATGCGGAAATACTTTTTTATCATCAACTCTAGCATCTTGACATAATTTCTTCATTGCCTGCCAGATATTACTTCTATCCATTGGTCTTCCATTCTTTGTGATAAAGACTGCCCCTGCAGATATGTTTTCCTGTTTACAATAATCCTTTAATAATCTTTTCAATTTCTTTGGCAGGAACACTATTCTCGTCTTTCCCTTGTTTCGTACAACTGCCTTTCCTTCTTTCACTGCCTCTACTGTTATGTATTTATGCTCGGATACTCTGATACCTGTACCACATATCGTCTGTAGCAGCATATACAAACGTTTATCATTTCTCTTCAAGGCTGTATCCAGCAAGCGCTTATATTCAACTTTTGTCAATTCCCTTTCCTCTTCATAAAAAGCTGAGCGCTGTACCTTATGCAATTTCAATTTCAGATTTCCCAGCTTCAAGTAATCAAGCAGACCATTTAGTGCGACAAGCATACTGTTGATACTAGATACCTTATATTCCTCAGACAGACTATTCTTATAATCAACAAGTCTTTCCTTGGTTATTGCTTTATCATTTTCAGGCAGATACTCATAAAAGTGCATGATATCCCTCATATATTTTTCAATCGTTGCCTTACTTCTTTCTTCCCCATATAAATATACTTTGAATTTCCCCATTATGTTCATATTCAATACTGTCTTCTTCATCCTATCCAGCTCCTTTGATATTTTAATCTTATCATAGCATTTTGTTATATCGGATTCACTGGCAATAATTGGAAATTTATAGTGTATAAAATAGCTCTTCAAAAGTAATTTGATTTTTACATGCATATAGCAGTATAGATAAACGATATACCTGATTATGACTCCATTATATTTTTTTGAAATTTCTAATAAGGTTTCATATTTGAAGATAAGATATAAATAAGCTTTATTTATCTTTGTAAATTTTGAGGAATCAGTTCGGTTCAAACCTAAGCATATACGAATGTCCTTCATTTGAATTCCCACTGCTTTAAATATATATATCGATTTTTATCAACCTTAACATTTATTACTCTTAATGCTTTTATGTGCATGTCAACCAGTTTTCTTCAAAAAAATACAAGTATGTACCTTTTGATACATTTTTTGGATTTCATATTTTATCAAGTCAAAGTGCAAAATATAAAAGCGTGAAAAACAGCAAAAAAGAGATGTGATTTCAAATCACATCTCCAAAAAGCCCTATATATATATATCGCCATTTTTTGATCCTTCCATCGTTTCACATGTGTCACTTCTGGAAAGGTTATTGCATATCGCATAGCGACATCTCTTGTAACAATGAGGTTTAAAATCAGTACATATTCTGCACCTTCCGATACGTACTTTGCACTCTCTAATACAGGGTCTGTACTCTCATGTACGCGATATGTGCCTATTGACCTCTTTCCTTGACCACGGCTTGTGCTGCAGCAAGTCTGGCAATCGGTACACGGAACGGACTGCAGGATACATAGCTAAGTCCCATACGGTGACAGAAATCAATACTGCTTGGTTCTCCGCCATGCTCTCCACAAATACCAAGCTTGATATCTGGGCGCGTTTTTCTTCCGCCGGCAACAGCCATTTCAATCAGTTTTCCGACACCCTTCTGATCAATCTTGGCAAACGGATCCTGTTCAAAAATCTTCTTTTCATAGTAATCATTCAGGAAACCACCGGCATCATCACGGGAGAACCCAAATGTCATCTGTGTCAAATCATTTGTTCCAAAGCTGAAGAACTCAGCTTCTTCGGCAATTTCATCAGCCAGCAATGCAGCACGCGGAATTTCAATCATGGTTCCAACATGGTATTTCATCGCAAACTCTTCACGTTTTAAGATTTCATCCGCTGTACGAATTACGATATCCTTAACATATTTCAATTCTGCCTTATCGCCAACCAGCGGGATCATGATTTCCGGTTCAATCTTCCATTCCGGATGCTTTTTGTTCACATTGATTGCAGCTTCAATTACAGCCGTTGTCTGCATTTCTGCAATTTCCGGATACGATATAGCAAGACGGCATCCGCGATGCCCCATCATAGGGTTAAATTCATGCAGACTGGTAATTACATTTCGCAATTCTTCCAGATCAATATTCATATCCTTCGCCAGCTGTGCAATATCATAGGAGCTGGTTGGCAGGAATTCATGCAGAGGCGGATCCAGATAACGAATTGTCACCGGAAGTCCATGCATTGCTTCATAGATTCCTTCAAAATCACCACGCTGCATAGGAAGCAGCTTGGCAAGAGCTTTTCTTCTCTGTCCCTCTGTCTTAGATACGATCATTTCACGAACAGCCTTGATACGGTCACCCTCAAAAAACATATGCTCTGTACGTACCAGACCGATACCCTCTGCACCGAATGCCACAGCCTGTGCTGCATCCTTTGGTGTATCTGCATTTGTTCTAACCTTCAGGGTACGGACTTCATCCGCCCATCCCATGAAGCGCTCAAAATCACCGGAAATCTCGGCAGGAACCGTCTTGATCTTACGACCGTAAATATTACCGGTAGATCCATCCAGAGAAATAAAGTCGCCCTTATTATAACGTTCTTCATTTACTTCGAAGTATTTTTCTTCTTCATTGATTTTAATATCTCCACAACCGGATACGCAGCATGCCCCCATACCACGGGCAACTACAGCCGCATGAGAAGTCATACCACCGCGCACTGTCAGAATACCCTCGGATACATGCATACCCTCGATATCCTCAGGGGATGTTTCCAGACGTACCAGAATAACCTTGTGACCAAGCGCTGTTTCTTCGATTGCTTCCTCTGCAGAGAATACAATCTGTCCGCAGGCTGCACCTGGTGATGCCGGTAATGCACTGGCAATCGGCTTTGCACTCTTTAAATCCGCATCGTCAAAGCGCGGATGCAGTAAGGAATCCAGTTGCTTTGGCTCCACCATCATCAAGGCCTCTTCTTTGGTAATCATGCCTTCATCCACCATATCACAGGCAATCTTCAAAGCAGAAGCTGCCGTACGCTTCCCGTTACGTGTCTGCAGCATAAACAAATTACCCTTTTCAATGGTAAATTCCATATCCTGCATATTTTTATAGTGGCTTTCCAGAGCCGCACAGATTTCTGTAAATTTCTCATAGGCAGCCGGAGCAATTTCCTTCAGCTGATCGATGGTCTGCGGGGTACGGATACCTGCGACAACATCCTCTCCCTGTGCATTCATCAGGAATTCACCATACAGCTTGTTTTCTCCTGTACTTGGATTACGGGTAAAGGCAACACCGGTTCCACAGTCATTCCCCATGTTACCGAATACCATCATCTGCACGTTGACAGCAGTTCCCCAGTCACCAGGAATATCATTCATCTTACGATAGAAGATCGCACGCTGGTTATTCCAGGAGCGGAATACTGCCTCAATGGCCCGGTACAATTGTTCCTTTGGATCGGATGGGAAATCCTCCTCCAGAGATTCCTTATAAAATTTCTTGAAGCGTTTCACCATTTCCTTCATGTCATCCGCATCAAGCTCGGTATCCTGCTCGACACCTTTTTTCTCTTTCATTTCATCAATGATCTCTTCAAACTTCGCTTTGTTCAGACCCATGACAACATCTGCGAACATCTGAATAAAACGGCGGTAGGAATCATATGCGAAACGCGGATTATCCGTCAGTCTGGCTACACCCTCTACAACCTCATCATTCAGTCCTAAATTTAAAATGGTATCCATCATTCCTGGCATAGACGCACGCGCCCCAGATCTTACGGATACTAATAACGGATTTTTCGGATCACCAAACTGTTTTTGAGACAGTTCTTCCAATTTCATTAAATAATCGAAGATTTCCTTGCGAATTGCTTCATTGATTTCCTCACCGTCGGCATAATACTGGTTACATGCCTCTGTTGTAACAGTGAAACCAAAAGGTACAGGCATACCGAGGTTCATCATTTCTGCCAGGTTTGCGCCCTTACCGCCAAGCAGCTCTCTCATCTGCCCATTTCCTTCTGAAAACAGGTAAACATACTTCTTGCCCATTAAGCATTCCTCCTCTTATGTAATCGTTTACATTTGATATCTAATATTATACATCATTTTCATGTATTTTCCTAGTGCTAGTTAAAAAGTTATGCAATTCACAAAGTACTGTATGCTTTTAGCTTATCAAATATACCGCATCTGAGTTTTCACTTTGTATTTGGATAGAAACAGCAGATATAGGAAAAATATGCTATACTTCTTATAGAAAACAGGAAATGCAACGTAAGGTTGACAAAACGCAAGAGGTATTTGGTAGTGTGAATACACGGTGTTTGTTAGTATATGTGTGAGGTGAACAAGATGAAATTTGGAGAAAAATTACAGAAGCTTAGAAAAGAGAGCGGGATATCACAGGAGGAGCTTGCCTCCCGATTGCATGTATCCAGACAGGCAGTCAGTAAATGGGAGAACGATTCGGGATATCCGGAAACGGAAAAAATGCTGATGATTGGTAATATCTTTTCCGTGTCCATGGATTATCTGTTAAAGGATGAGGGAGGAGAGTCGCTGCCGCAGGAGCCGGGATATTATGCAAGCCGGGAGTGTGTACAGGGCTATTTGCATCAGGAAAAAAGAACAACCAGACGAATCGCCGGCGGTACACTGCTTTGCATGCTTTCCGGGCTGCCGATTCTGCTATTACCGTCTATGGAGAATATGATGAGTGTGTTTTCCATGCTTTTCATCGCTGCAGGCATTGCGATATTCGTATCCCTTGCCTTCGAGCGGGATGATTATAAAAAGCTGGAGGAAGAACCGCTGTATTTTGATCATGATCATTTACAGGAGCTGAAGGAGGAAAATAAAAGGCTGCAGCGTAAATACAAGCGGCTAATTATCGGAGGATTGCTGCTGATTTTCCTTACCTGTATCATCGCCATTCTAAGTGAGGAAGTACTGTATTTTGAAGAAGGGCTGATGGATCCCATCTATCTGCTGCTGATTTCCATTGCGGTTTATATGTTTATTCATGCAGGCTGCTCAATGAATACCTATGAGCTGCTGATCAATAATGAGGAATACCACCGCAAAAAGAAAGGGGAACGCTTTTCCTGGCTGTACTATGTCACAATCGGCTGTGCCTCTATCCTATATGTGGGAGCAGGGATGCTGATGGGTAAGGATGCCTGGAGAATAGGCTGGATGATTATCCCTGTCACATGGCTTGTGACATATGGAATCATCAGTGGCATCCATATGCGTAAAAAATAAAGCAGAGAAGCACTTGAAAAGTGCCTTCTGCCTCATACGTAAATAGAAACTCTTATCCTGTTGGTTATGAAACCGGATGATTCTTTCTCACTTTACGGTACAAGGAAGATAATGAGATACAAAAGATTTGAGAAATATCAATTCTTTTGTATTTCACGTCTCTCATATACCGGAATTGAGAAAGCCTAACAGGATAAGAGTCCTTTTCTATTGCAGCTGGAAACCTTTTGTACATATTTCTAAATGCAGATTTTACCCTGCAAATTCTGCATAGGTACAGCCCTTTTCCATATTTCCGCTGACAATGATGACATGTCCTGCAAAAATATCGTCATCATTATAATAGAATTCAAAATCACCCTCCTGCGATATACTGACAGTCTCTATTTGGATACGGCGGATAAAGCCTTCTGCATTCAATTCAGCTTCCTCCTGCTGCCAGTCGATTGCACAGCTGAGCAGCTCCTGCGCAGCAAAACTGCGTGCTTTTTCATCCCATTCGCGCTCATCCTTTTTCAGCTTTTGATATATAGAAAGCGCCGCTTCTGCACATTCTTCATTTTCTCTATCCACATCCAGTGTGACCTCTATCGTTTTTCCATTCCACACATCCTGTCCCTGAAACATAGACAGAGAACGATTCAGCTGCAGCTCACAGCGATCTGAAAGCCGCATTACAACAGGTGTCTGGTATTTATTCAAAATTTCCTGCAGCTGTTTTTGTTTGACATCACGTTCCAGCACATCCACCAGCAGAAAGCGGGCACCCTGCGGCAATTCCTCGTTTGTCCATTTGTTTTTCTGCGACAGCGATTCCCGTACCCTCAGGCGATAAATCGTTTCCTTTTTCAAATGATACAGCTTTCCCACCTTATGGTTTTCCTTTTCGCTCAGCATCCACTGTACAACCTTTTTCTCCTGCTTCAGTTCCCCGCTTTTCACATCCATAAAGGCAAGCAGACGGATTCCCGCTGTCCAGCAAAGCTCACCTCTCAATCTTGCCGAGTATACGTCATCCTGCGTCAGTGCATAGATTTCTTTTACCTCATTCGCAAAGCCCTCTTTAAATTTCTTTTTTTCTGCCCGTTCCTTCAGCATAGCCTCTCCCCTGTCCTTTCTTACAAAAAAGAGGGATATCTCCATTGATTGGAAACATCCCTGTGATTTCAAAGAGTTATGAAATCCTTTGTAGGTATCGTCTTACTTCTTACCGAGCAGACGGAACATATTCTTTTTATATACCTCCACGCCTGGCTGATTAAATGGATTGATGTCCAGCATATAGCAGGTGATTGCACATGCCTTAAAGAAGAAATAGCACATATAACCAAAGCTTTCCGCACTCATATCATCCAGTGTCAGAATCAGATTCGGTACGCCTCCTGTTTCCTCATGGGCTTCCAGTGTTCCCTGGCACGCCATCTTGTTTACCCAGTCTACAGATTTTCCTGCCAGATAGTTCATACCATCCAGATTATCCGCATCTTCTGGGAATGTCAGATCCAGTGCAGGCTTGTCAATTAACAGCAGTGTTTCATACAGAACCTTTTTACCATCCTGTACGAACTGTCCCAGGGAATGCAGATCCGTAGAGAAGTTAGCACTCGTCGGCAGATTTCCCTTGCCTTCTTTTCCTTCACTCTCACCAAACAGCTGCTTCCACCATTCCGCAACCATCGTCATCTGTGTTTCATAGCTTACCAGCATTTCCACATCTTTTCCCTGGTTTTCCAGAATGCGGCGGCATACTGCATATGCATATGCATCATTCTTATTCAGATCCGGATCCTTTAAATCCTCATATGCTTTTTTCAGACCGCTCATGATTGCATCTGTATCAATACCGGCTACTGCAATCGGGAACAGACCTACCGGAGTGATTACAGAGAAGCGTCCACCGATATCATCCGGAATGACAAAGGTCTCGTAGCCTTCCTTATCGGCAATCGTCTTCAGCGTACCTCTTGCCTTGTCCGTAGTCGCAACAATTCTCTTTGCGGCTCCCTCTTTGCCGTATTTTTCTTCCATAAACTGCTTTAACAGACGGAATGCCAATGCTGTTTCTGTTGTTGTACCAGATTTGGAAATAACATTTACTGCCACTTCCTTATCCTTAATGTAGTCCATAACCTGCGCAATGTAGGTGGATGAGAATGTGTTACCAAAGAAAATGATTTCCGGCTTTTTATTGCTGTACATACCGTTGATCATTTCCACAGCAGCTCTGGCTCCCAGATAAGAACCGCCGATCCCGCAGACCATCAATACATCACATGTTTCACGGATACCAGCCGCAACGCTTTTCAGTCTTGCATATTCTTCCTTGTCATAAGTATTCGGCCATTCCACCCAGCCGACATAATCATTTCCCTTACCGGTCTTGTTGTGGAGATCTTCATGACATTTGGTAACGATGTCCTGATAACTTGAAATGTCTTCTTTCAAAAATGCATGCTTTGTGTCTAATTTCATCATATGCGTTTTCTCCTTTTACTTTGTTGCCTCTTCAATCCACGTATCGAGATGCTCTGCCAGGGAAGCAAACCCAATATTCATCGGCGGCAGCTCATGGATGAATCTGCGTTTTCGCATGGAACGAGCTTTATTTGCTTCTATAGCCTTCAAGGACAGCTTGAAATGCATGCCGTCTTCATCAACATCCAGAATCTTCACCTTTACCCGTTCATTGACCTTGACATACGTGTGTACGTCGCGCACAAAGCGCTCACTGATTTCTGAAATATGAATCAATCCGTTGTGCTTGCTGTCCAGATAAACAAATGCGCCGTAGGGCTTGATTCCGGTAACGACACCTTCCACGACCTCTCCAACCATATAATGCATCCACTCACCTCATTTCATCATGCTTATTATATCATATCTTTTCTGATTTTGTGTTATAATAATATGGCAGAGAGCGCAAAATGCACTCTGAACTATATGAGGTGATACAGACATGAGTTCGATTTACCCCCTGGTGGCTGCCCTTCTGGCAAATGTCATCGCCCAGGTTTTAAAGCCAATCGTGCTTTATTTCCGTACCAAAGAGCTGGATGTGCATCAGTGCATCGCCTGCGGAGGCTTTCCAAGCTCCCATAGCTCCACGGTAACAGCCCTGACGATTGCGATAGGTATGAATGAGGGATTTGATTCCGCCCTGTTCGCAATTACCTGCGTTTTCAGCTTTATTGTGATCTATGATGCCGCTAATGTACGCTATTATGCAGGCAGAAACATACAGCTTACAAAGCAGCTGATCAGCGATTTGGAAACATTGAAGGGACTGAAGTTCAATGATCCGATCTATCATGAGAAGATCAAAAGTGTTCTCGGTCACAAATTTATCGAAATACTTGGAGGTATCCTGCTGGGCATACTGGTGTCCCTGTCCATGTATCAGCTTATCCATTAGAGAAAGAAGGAATAGGATGCAGACAAAGATAGATGAAATCAAGCAGACCATAGAAAAAATACGTCCATACATACAGCGTGACGGCGGTGACGTGGAATTTGTTTCCTTTGAAGACGGCATCGTTGGCGTACGGCTTCTGGGTGCATGCGTCGGATGCATGTCCATCGACGATACCATACAGGGCGGTATTGAAGCGATCCTGCTGGATGAGGTAGATGGTGTCAGCGGCGTAAGGCTCGTCGAGTAAGCATGAGAAAATCGAAAAACACGTACATGAGAAATCTGCGTACGTGTTTTTTCTGTTATTTGCTTGTAATGCGGGTGATATTTTTCAGCTGTATGGAAATGGTTCCATCCGGCTGGTTTTTAAATTCGACAAAATCACGGGAATTCATATAATCAACCGGTATGATGATTTCAATTCCCTTATCCGTTTTGATCTTTTGAACCTTATCCGAGCGTGCAGGCTTTACATATTCGACCTCGATCGGCTTTTCAACGCCCTGCTTGCGCAGCTCTTCCTTAAAATCGTCCCGGGCAAGCGGTTTTTCTGCGAATAACAGCTCAGCGACCTCCCCAATTTCAATCGGTGTCTGCTGCTCGATGTTTTCCTTGATGATGCTTTTCATTTTCGGAACGACTTCCATCTGATTCATATCATATTTCTCACTGATTTCCTCGGTGATTTTTGCCAGGGAGGATACCGCCTCCTTATAAGAAGGCGCTGTCGTACTTTCCAATATGATATCCGCAAAGAAGTTTACCTTTTCCGCTTCTATTTCCACCTTGCTCTCTACACAATGCAGTGCATAATCGCTTAATTCCACAAGAAAGGCCCTGTCGGATTTGACAAGTGAGGAGGACAGCAGTGTACGATAGGGAATGATTTCATTGCGCATGCCGCTTTCCTCCTGTACCAGTGTATGGGTGATGCCTTCACTGTAGGCATTGTCAATGACCAGCAGATAGCGGCGGCCCTCCTCCATGACCTGTGCGATCAAAAGATCGCTGGGAGTATACAGCGCACAGCGCACCTTAGCGTCAAAAATGTATTGCGCAAGCCGCTCACTGAGCTGTTCAAAGCTGATTTCCTGCAGCTTATAGCTGTCCAGCCAGTGCTTTACCTGACTGCTTTCCTTAAATTTCCCGCTTTTTTTCGATGCGCTGGAAAAGACCTTTGAGGTCTTTGTCTGCATCATTTTTTCAACCTCCGGCTGCAGCTCCTGCATACAGGAGGTACTCATAATACATGTATTCTGTTCACAGTCCAGAACATGGACAATCACCTTTTCAAATTCCGGCATATGCTCCCTCTTTCCTTATAATAGACACCTGATTGGGTGCCTTTGCCTGTTTATGATACCCTATTTTGAGGTCTTTGCATAGTATGTATTGTTTATGATTTTAAAAATCACAAAATGTTCACATGATTTTTTTACAGAGTTGTGCTAAAGTAATGTGGATGTAATGAAAAAAGGTGGTCATGGAATGCAAAAAGCGATTTTTTCCAGAATTGATTTGAATAATGCCGACAATGATCTGGCAGAGGAATACCTGGGATGTATCTCAGATTTACTGGACCTTGACGGTGTGCAGGATTTGAAAGCATTCACACAGCATATGAACACATCAAGATTTCAGCATTCGCTGAATGTCTCCTACTATACATTTCTGATTGCACGCAGATTCCATCTGGATTCCTGCAGTGCGGCAAGAGCCGGTCTGCTGCATGATCTTTATCACTATGACTGGCGTAACCTGGATAAGGAGGATCGCCCGATTGAAGGCAGGCACTGTGCGGTTCATCCGCAAATTGCCCTGGAGAATGCCCGCAAGGCTACCTCTGTCAATGCCATTATCGAGGATGCCATCGTTCATCATATGTGGCCGATGACGCTGCGTTGTCCAAAAACGAAGGAAGGCTGGATTTTACAGGCCGTTGATAAATACTGTGCTATCAGTGAAATTCTGCTGCAGGGTGGAAGAAGGGTGCGGTATTCCAGACTTGCAATTTCATTAGCTGCTATTTTATCGTTCAGTATCCGCTAGTATAAACAGGGATTCCATGAGGAATCCCTGTCTTTTTATTCCAGCAGGTTCATATCCTGCAATTTTTGTTCCATGAAGCTGCGAAAGGCAAATTCCTCTTCCTCCTGCAGACCGACATGATAAATGCGGTCGATATCCTCTCCCTGAAACATATACAGCTCTGACGCATTCAGTACTCCTTCCGGATACAAAACAGCCGCATACTCATACAAGGTATTGGTGTATTGATCCTCCTGGATACGTCCGATAATCATTAGTTTTTTACGCCCCTTCTGCAGGGTGACAACACTGCCTATGGGCAGAATATTTCGTAATGCTTCCTTTTTCATATGTTTTACCTTCCTATCAATAATTGATTTTAACCTTAAAACCCAGACCTGCCAGCAGGGATGCCTTACCGCCAAATTCCACTTCCCCTGTTTTACTGGAAAACTCTGCTCCGATGCCTGCTGCCCCCAGCTCACCGGTACCGGTCAGTGTGACATCCACGCCAAACAGAGACAGTTTGCCCTTTACCTTTCCCTGCACTGCCGCAACACCGACTTCCCCCTTTAGCGTGACCTCATCCTTGGAAATAACAGCTTTTGCCTCTCCCTTTGCAACACCGACCCCCACGGATGCCTCCACATCCCCGCTAATAAAGGAGGTACCGACATGCAGTCCCGCCTTGAGCTGCGCAGCAACAGCTTCTGCCTCGACTGAAAATTCAAGCCTGGGATTCCATGCTTTATCCTCATACAATACAGTCTTCACATCCCCTGATATGTGAGCACTGCCTACAGCGAGGGAACCATTAAGCTGTGCATATTTACTGTCATACCCAACCTGGTAGCGAACAGCATCAAAGCCGGCGAAGATACCGGCACAGATACCGTTTTTTGCATAATCAATCAGGGTTCTGCCGTTTCCAAAGGTGGTATGCGTGCGATGGGACAGCTTTCCGATATCCGCTTTTGTATACCAGTGGTTTTGCCATTCACTGTCACTGGATGGAGCGATACTGCGCAGCTGGGCTGCCTGCTTCAGTAAGGACTGCTCTGCATGCTCATACTGCCTGATGGAATCATGATAAAAAGCCTGCAGCTGATAAAGCTGCTGTTGAAGCTGCTGCTGTAAGCTTTGCAGACGAAGAATCTCGGGAGTCTTTCCCAGTACTGTCTGCAGCTGGGATAAGGGCGTAATCAGTCTGCTGCTCTGCTTCCATGACGCTGTGCTGCTTTGCTGAAGCTGCTGCAGCTTTCCAGTATGTATGTTTATCATACGGGATGATCCTTATATCAAATCATCCGCAGCCGTTCACATAGTACAATCTGCTCCTGTATATTGTTCAGGACATTACGGTACTGTCGCTGAATATAGGGAAGCTCTGCCGCCTCAGCTGCTGCTGCAAGCATGACATTTTGCTGCTTCAGCTGTGCTTTAAGCGAATACAGCTGCTGCTGATAGCTGCCTGCCGTGGTCTGGATGAATGCTTTAGAAGCCTTCGGCACTGGCATTTAGCTGTGCCTCCATGCTTTGATAGGTAGATACCGTCTGATCAAGGAATTTTGCATAGGATTCGACAATCGACCGATAATTGTCAAAAACCGGCAGCATTCCATGAAAGCGGGATCGTATCTTTTCCGAAGCCGGAGACTGCCAGTAGGCAGCTAGCTGATTCATAGATGTACTGATCTCCTGAAGACAGGCATTCAGCTGTTGATTTTGTGTACGTATACTGGCCGCGGTCTGTGTGACCTGTGCCAGAGTGATTTGCAACTGATCCATACGATACCTCCTAGTTTACCAGGCGGCGGGCCATCTGTGCTCGCTCATCCTGTGTCTGACGATAGGTCTTTGCACTCAGCTTTAAAAAGGCTGCGTATTCACGCATGAGTGCAGCCATTTGCTGAAAGTCTTTTTCAAAGCCCTGAATCTGTGATACAAAGGCCTGATTATCCTTTCCCTGCCAGCCGCTGCCCATCGCAGCCACCTCCTGAAAGAGACGGCGATAATTTTTCTCATACGATAGCGTCTGCTGATCAATCTGTCCTGCGGCGGTATCCAGTCTGGCCGGATCCACCTGTATTTTAATACTCATATACCCTCCTTCTGCGCCATGCGCTTGTAAGCAGTTGAAGCAAAATGCTTTTCATCCTGCTATAAAAGAACGATGCGTTCCCCGTTGCGGATGCCTGCTCCCTGTACTGTTAATTGAAAATCCGGCAGGATGTCCTGCTGCTCCAGATACCAGCAGCAGCCCGTAAGACTGTTTTCCTTTAGACCCCAGGTCTGTTCCAGCAGCTGTGCAACATAGATATGCAGGGAGCGCAGCTGTGCCTGAACAGGAAGCAGTATCTCCAGGTATTTCCCTGCCGCTGGTACATACACCTCCACCAGTACTCTTTCATCCATTCTCTTCGACCTCCCATAATTGAAGTATTGTGCATGCATCCTCCTCCCAGTAATAAGCCTCATTGCTTTTCAGAATGCGATCCAGCGGGGCATTCTTTTTCAATGCATAGGAATGCTCCTGAAAGCCTTTCCCCATCCATAACACATCTGCTTCCAGCCAGATCGGCGCATACCATTCCCACAGGGGATAGGCACTCAGATGCGGCATGGTTTCCAGAAAAATATGGTGCAGATTGGTACGCTGCAGCAGCTTTTTCATCAGGTCTGCTTCAATATCCAGCTCATCGAGCTGATGCCATATCACAAACTGCTCCTGCTCTGTTTCCAGCAGGGATAACAGGGTTTTTAAGGATTCCGGCTTTTGATTGGCAAATTCATGTCTGCTGTAAATATGTACGTTTCCGGATATCATCAGCTGCTTTACAAACAGCCTTATAAAGCTATCACAGAAGCGATAGGCTGCCAGAAGAAACAAAGCGCGTCCCTTCGGATAGCGATGATAAATCTCCTCCTTGCTTTTGCTGTCAAGTCCCAGAAAGCTTCCCTGCTTCGCCTTTATGCCATGCGCCACATGGGCTGGCAGTAAGGGAATGCAGTACGGTGCAGGAGTCGGCGCAGTAGAAGCCTGCATCCATGCCGCCTCTTGATAGACTGCAACCTGAAACATACAAACCTCTTCCTTGTATTTCAACAAACCACAGCCAGGCTGTTTAAGAGGCACACAGGACAGCTCATGCTGGAAAATATAGCTGTAATCCTCCTGCTGCAGGCATTGCAACAGATACCAGTCCTCAATACAGGCCTGCACACGCATCGGAAGCTGATGCAGAGCGGAGGTCGTTATACAGAAAATAATTCCGTATTTCTTCCCCTCACGAAGCACATACAATAGCTCCTCCTCATAATCGCCATACAGCTCATGAAATACCTCATAGTTATGTAAAATGCAAAGTACACTGCGTGTATCACTATGCCTTGTGCGCTGCCGTATCATCCTTTTCATAAAGCTGAGAAAGCTGATGATACGCTCCGCATCCTCTCTTTGAAATACAGCTGCAACATGCTCATAAGCAGCATACTTTTTAAACAGCGGCTTATCGAAATCAAACAGATACAGCATACAGGCCGCATGAAGCAGGCAACCCTGCAGCAGTGTTTCCACAAACATTGCCTTTCCACTGCCAACCATTCCGCATAGTGCAAAATTTCGCCCGCTCTTTAATGAAAGATAAAAGGGAAGCTGCTGCTGATGTGCTATATCATCAATCAATCCCATCACCAGTTTTTCTTTATCCGCTTTCAAGGCTTCCTGACGCAAATCCTTGTTCAGCGGCGGCATCCACAAAGCTGCGGCAGGCTCCACCTGCATTCCGCGCAAAGCATCACAAATTGCCTCAAGCTCCGTTTGTTCCACCACCTTCATTGCTGTTTTTGTATGCTGCAGAATACCGTCCTGATCAATATAGGAAAGCTGCTTTATGGATGTATGTCTGTTTTCCGGATCATAGGGAGCCTGCGTCCACGCACTTTGTCCCTGTAAAAACAGCTCGTCCTGCCCCACCTGCAGCAGAAACTGTCCAGGCTGCTGTAAATGAACGGCATCCTCCTTTTTCAGCATATCCACACTGTCATTGCGATCGGCAACCTTCAGGCAGAGATGAAAGCGGGCATTGCTCCAAATCTGCTCATCCACCACACCAAAGGGCTTCTGTGTAGCAAGCAGCAGATGGATTCCCAGACTTCTTCCGATGCGGGCGCACTGGCGCAGATGATCAAGCACTGCCGGAAACAGCTGCTTCAGCTCCGCAAATTCATCCACAGCGATAAACAGATGTGGCATTGCCGCTAACGCTGTATCCTGCTTTCGCAGCCGCATGTACTTGTCGATATCCATACCGCTGATATGCATACGTTCTCCTGTATCTGCCAAAAGCCGCTGTCTGCAGGTAAGCTCGCCTTCGATCGCACACAGACAGCGCATCAGGATTCCTTTATCCAGATTGGTGATGATCCCAGCAGTATGCGGCAGCGCTGCCAGTGCATTTGCCATGGTCCCTCCTTTGAAATCAATTAACAAAAAGCTCACATCCTCACAGGAATACGTGACAGCCAGAGACAGCAGATAGGTCAAAAGGCATTCGCTTTTCCCCGAGCCGGTCATGCCGGCAAGCAGACCATGAGGGCCGTGACTATGCTCATGCGCATCCAGGCAAATCTCTTTTCCATCCACTGTACGTCCGATCCGTGTCGATAAGCTTCCTGCAGCATCATGCAGCCTCCAGCGAGATGCGATGGATAGCTCCTCTACACTTCGACAATGGAAAAGCTCCAGAAAGCCAAGTGTTTTTTCTTCCATTGCATATGCCTGTGCAGGAAGCTGTGCACAGCATTGAAGAAAGGCTCTGCGGCGCAGCCTTGCAGGACACACATCCAGTGTAAAGGAAGCACCTTGCTTCTCCCAGTTCACTCTGTTATCCACCACCTGCAGCCGGATATCCGCGGCAGTATGCAAGGAGTCGCTCCAACGAAGGATATGCAGCTTTTCATGCGATTTCAGCTTCATGCTGTCTGCAAGCCCGGGCTCCAGCAGGAATACCAGAATAGCCTTAACCGAGGTATCCTCCAATAGCTGCTCTATCAGCAATCCACAGCGTCTTGCACTTTGCACATCCCATGCTAACAGACGCTGTTCCCTGACAAACAAATGCGGCAGACAAAACAGCTTTTCTTTTGACAGCAGTTCCCGCTCAGCCGCAATACAGATACGAAATTCCTGTGCTGTATGGCCAACTACAAGCTGAAATAGAATGCTCAGCAGCCAGTCAATGCTGATTGCCCGCTCTGCCTGTAAGCATAAGGAATGACACCTGCTTATATCCGCAACAACCGGTACCTCCTCCAGCTGATAATCCATATGCTGCAGCGCCTGCAGCTTATCTAACAATACATCCTGCGCCATAGAGGAAACCGGCGGTATTTGCAGTTGAATCTGTGCCTGACGCTGCCCCTGACCGAGAACAATATGCCCCCAGCCCTCCTTATCGCAGGGATATAAACGGTGCGGCTTCCCAGCCAGATAAGTCTCGCATTGTATGGCAGTTAAGGGATACCATTGCCGCAAATATGCCGTTTCCTCTTTTCTAGCCTCTTGTATGCGCTGCTTCAGCTCCAGCAGATAACAGGAATATACATAGCGGCGCTTTTCTTCCTTTTTGCGTTGCTGCTTACGCTCGTAACGCTTTGACAATACCGGCCACAAAATCGTCCCCAGAGCCATACTGACCGACATCAGAAGCGTGGGAATCACTGACAGCAGATCCTGCTTGCGTTCAGCTGCCAGCCAGAAGGAAAATATTCCCATAGCAGTCGATGACAAGCCCATTGTTATCGATGGACCAAGTACAAAAACAGCAGGCAGATTTTCCTGTGAAGCCTTTGCTAAAGGCAGCTCAGCTTCAAGCGTCAGCGACGGATACGGCGGCTGTTCAAGATATAACGCCGGGCTTATAACAGGCTCCTCTTGCGTATGCTGTTCAAATCTACACGCAGCAAGCTTTGTTGTTGCTTTGCCATAAGGCAGAAACACGCAGTTATTTCCCATGATAAAGGACAAAGTTCCCAGACAAATCACATCCTGCGGCTGAACGAGGGCACTTTGTATGCGGTGCCCGTTTACATAGCAGCCGTTGGTACTGTTATGATCCAGCAGCTCCCATCCCTGATCACATTTTCGCAACAAGGCATGCTTCATGGAAACGCCTGCATCACAAAGACAGATATCCTGTGCAGCAGAGCGCCCGATACCAATCTCATCCCGCGTTAGGGCATATCCCTCAAACTGCAAAGCAGTCTTCAAGCACTCCTCCACATGAAACCGCACAGGAGCTTTTTCGATGAAGAATACCGAAGAAATACCCGGCTCTATCGCTTTTTGATGCAGACGATGCAGCACAGAGGAAGCATCACTTACAGAAAACCGCCATCCATTCATCTGCCATACCGCCTGTACCTTTATCTCGTTGTGCTGATAAAGAAGCACCGCCTCCTGCTGCCACGCTGTCAACAGAAACTGCTGAACTCTCTCCTTCTGTAATACGCTGATTCTCACGCTATGCATAACTGTCTCAATTCCTCTACAATTTCCTGCATACTGGAGCAACGCTGCTTTTTATCCAGTGCACAGCAGCGCAGAAACAACGCATCCACAGCATCCCCGCAAGCCTTATCCTCCGGAAAGCAGCCATGACGCAGGACATAACACGTTCTGCCATAGCTATAAATATCACTTTGCTCATCACAGCTTTTCGTACCTGCTTCAATCGGAGAATAGCCGGGGAGAAGCCGCAGCCACAGGATCACGTTCCTGCAGAAAGCGGCTAGTCGCAAAATCCAGCAGATAAACACTGCCCTTCCAATACAGCAGATTCGCAGGCTTTATATCCAGATGTATAATCTGCTGTTCATGCAAATCCCGCAAAAGCTCCGCAAGCTGTATACACCAGGATAAACGCTGTGCCTCCTCTGTACAGCCCTGCAGCTTTGACAGAGGGCTTCCGGGAATATATTCCATCAGAATACAGCGCATGGACGCTTCTTCAAACGCAGAAATCAGATGCGGAATCTTGGGATGCTGCAGCCACCCCAGCATACATACCTCACGCTGATAAATCGTATGCAGATAAGCATCCGAAAATCTGGGATGATGAGACAGGATACGCTTCCATGCATACAGCTGCAAGGTCACAATGTCCTGTACAAGAAACACCTCGCTGATAACACCCCGATACAAGCAGGCGCACATTCGATAGCGCAAATTCATGCTGCCTCCTCCTTCTGCCAGCGAAACTGCACATTCGCAAAACGAATTACATCCTGATCCTTCAGCTCACATGCCTCCACACGCTCTCCGTTCAAAAAGGTACCGTTTGCACTTTCGCAATCCTTCAAAATCCCCTGTTCAATAACTGCATGGTGCTGTGAAACCGTCCTGCCGGAAAGCACCAGATCGTTATCCTTCGCGCGTCCGATGGTAAATTGTTCCTTATCCACCCGAATCGTATTCCATGTTTTCAAATCGACTAGACAGCAGCAGTCCTGTGCAAGCAGCTCCTGCGTGGGGCTTGCGATATCCTGCTGTGTTTCATATACAGCCGTTTCCTCCGCAACTGCACATTCCGGTACACGAAAGCTTCTTGCCGCAGGCAGATCACGTACCTGAAAGGCTTCCTCCCTCGTGATATGAAACAGCTTCTCCAGAAAGCCAGGCGGCTTTGCCTGACGCATCTGCAAATCATGCAGTCCCTGTAAAACAAGAGGCAGCGTCAGCTCCTCATTACGCATACAGCAGCTAAGATAGCCCAGCGCCGCATAATCCTGTGTTACGCGAATCTGTTCCTGCAGCTTCTGTAAAAACTGCTTTAGCTCCTCCTTTTGAAATAACCAGTTATCCACGACCAGCGGAAGAACAAGAAAACGCAGCCGTCCGCCGTCATAGCTGAGAAACACATGCTCCAGCTTCATAGATACCGGCTTTCCCGCATTGACCTTTACCATATCCTCTAAAACATAAATCAGAAACGGCACCAGCTCATTCTCCTCAAAGATATGCGATTGCAGATATTCCTGCAGCGTGAGATAGCCCTTGGTATCATAGTATAATCTGGTCTTACTGCGCGGATCACGCACACACAGCAAACAGCGCTCATCCTTATGTATCTGCTGAAAGATATATTCATCAAAATCCTTAGCCCGTTTCAACACCACCTCCAGAAAGCCATCCTCTCTTACTTCCATGTGCTTCAATAAAGCATCCATTCTTATCACCTCATCTGCTATTTACACTAGTAAATACGTAAAAAAAACATGAAACTCCTAAAAATTTCATGATTTCACATTTTTTCACATATTTCGAATGGTATAATAGAGTGCTGTAAAGGAGATGTTTTATGCATCGTTATCAAAAGCTGTCGATTGCCGCACTATGGCTGATCAACCTCAATACGCTATGGTTTGTCCAGCCGTTATCGCAAAACCTGTCACATCTGGGAAATGCCCTGCATATGCGCTGGTATCTGGTCTTATGGGCAGCCAGTGCCGCACTGTATTTCTTTATTTATACCAGACGCTGGATGCATAACATCGGCTATCACAGCGTACCCGCAAAGCTGTTACTGACCCTATGCTGTCTGGGAATGGTGATATCCGTGCTGCTTCCCTATGCTCCCTATGAATATGCAGAGCTATCCAAATGGCATACCCGTCTTGCCATGGGCTCCACAATCGTCTATGTGCTTATCATCTGTCATATCCTGACCTACCTGTTTACGATGAACCTAACCGCTTTTCAGAAAGCCGTAAGACCCTATGCCCTGCTCGTTGTTTTTGAATTGCTGCTGTATCTGTTAAACGGAGGTGTATCAACCCTGCTGGAAATTTTCTTTCCAATGGCTATGTCCGTTTATCTATACGCCTGCCTGCACAAGCAACACTAACGTCATAATAGATACATATAAAAAGAACATGCTTGCCGCGTAGCTTCAGGCAATGACATGTTCTTTTTTCGTATGCTTTTTTCTAATCCTGATACAATTCCTTACCGCGAGGATCGCGCAGCACACACCGCCTGCCATCCTGTATCGTTATGTATACATACAGCGGCTGATTGCGATGCTCCTCATCTAGCTCCTTATGAAAAATATATTTCGTTTCTTCATCCTCTTTGAAAAAGAAAGCCAGATCCTGTGCCTGTGCCATACTGAAATCATAAATAAATTCCAGCTGATGCTGATGCGGCGGCACCTTTTTCACCATATACTGCTTTGCACTTCCCGGATATAGAAAGCACAGATCCTTAATCGTATTCGCTGTCTGATTACGGATATAAATGTTCTTCCCCTGCAGCTTCATAGCTACTTCCCTGTAAACTGCGGCAGATATTCCTTGTGTGCCTCAATCAGTTCATCCACTACGATATTTGCCAGCTTATCACTCGGACACAGAGGATTCATATTCAAAGACGTAACTGCCAAATCACGGTTTCCCGTAACCGCAGCCTCTACAACCATCCGCTCAAATGCCTTGATATTATGAATGGTTCCGGAAATTGTAGGCTTCATCTCTCCGGTAGCCAACGGCTTTGGCCCGTCGGCCGTAATCATGCACGCAACCTCGACGGCACTTTCATCCGGCAGATTGCTGATACAGCCGTTATTCTGCACATCCACGTACTGAATATCGCGTTTATCCGTATAAATAGATGCAATCAGATTGCACGCTGCATCACTGTATTTTGCGCCCCCGCGCATTTCCAGCTGTTTCGGCTTAACATCCAGATGCTCATCCTTATACAGCTCAAATAATTCTTCTTCCACATGCGAAACGACCTCCGCACGCACCTTACCTTGCGCAAACTGCTCCTGTTCTTCCTCCAGCTGTTCCTTGGTGAAGAAGTAATAATTATGATACGGGCATGGAATAGCATGCAGGCCACGGATAAAGGCAGGAGAATACGGCAGGGATATGAAATTCTTCATCGCCAGCACATCCTCCGGTTTTACATTTGCATAGCGCTCCACAACCTCATCCATTACGCTTATACCGTCCAGGAAAACATCCGTCGCAAAGATATGATGGTTGACGCCCTGCAGCTGCATGGTAACCCGGTTTTCTTCTACTCCGAGAATATTGGCAATACCGGCAACCATATTCACAGGAACATTGCACAGACCGATTACCTTTTTGAAATTTGTATAGCGAAGTACAGCCTCGGTTACCATACCTGCCGGATTTGTGAAGTTGATCATCCATGCATTCGGACAAAGCTGCTGCATATCCTTAACGATATCCAGAATGACAGGAATGGTACGGAATGCCTTAAACATCCCTCCGGCACCATTGGTTTCCTGTCCAATCATCCCATGGGACAATGGAATCCGTTCATCCAGAACACGGGCAGGCAGGCGCCCGATCCGCATCTGTGTCGTTACGAAATCCGCATCCTTCAATGCTTCTTTTCGATCATAGGAAAGAATCACCTTCATCGGTAGTCCCGCCTTCTTTACCATGCGCTGAGCAAGAGCACCGACGATTTCCAGCTTTTCTCGTCCTTCTTCGATATCGACCAGCCATAATTCACTGACTGGAAGTTCGTCGTAACGTCGAATAAATCCTTCAACAAGCTCGGGCGTATAAGAGGAGCCGCCTCCTATCGTCACGATTTTTACACGATCTTTTTTCATCTCGTCCTCCTTAGTGGTATATACCACTGCAAAAGCATTATACCATGACTTACTTTATCCGTAAATAAGAAAAGATACCGTTTTCATTCCTATTATAGAAAAGAGAATGTCAGAAGCAACATTCTCCGTAAGCTCATTCTTTTTTCATTATTTCTTAACGAAACGTTTTCTCATAAAAGCACCCACACCAGCAGCAAACAGCATGAACATTGTCCATATACCTTTAGCTGTAGTATCCCCTGTAGGCACCGTTTCCGGATTTGCATTGTTAAGGGTATCCTTTTTATCTGATTCATTTTTTCCTGATTCTTTTTGTGTATCAGAAGAATCCATCTGCATATTCTTATCTTTTTCTTCATTCGTATATGCTTGAACAACCGTTCCTGTATAGTTGCCCTTAAACGTGATCGTAACGACCACCTTATTTCCATCCTGGATTTGTGTTACGTCATAATCTGTACCCTGTATAAGAATTTGATTGCCATCCATCAGGGTCAATGCCTGAAGATTGATATCAGCGGATAAATCCGGAATTTTAATTTGATTGTCTGTTTCTATATGCTTTGGCATTATTGTGAATTTAATAATTGTATCCAGTCCTGTATACGTATCATTTGCAGCTACACTTGCTTTCATATACCATGTTCCAGCAGATGTTGGAACCACTCTACTAAAAGGCCCCGTCTTTGAATCGCTGTAAGTAAAGGCAGTTGTACCATATGTTGTGCTGCCAGCTGGCGTACTGGCGGTTTCCCCATACGTCCAGTCTTCGATAGATGGCACTATACTCCAGTTGTTTTGTTTCAGTGAAACAGCTACTGGTAATATCTTTTCAACATAATGTCCTGATGCATTATAATCTGCTACTCCCGTATAATCATAATTGGTATCATCAACCGCAAAACGAGCCTTATACCCGTTATTACCAATTGTCAAAGGCTGTTTGCTGTCTGACCATACCCAACCGTCTGGTAGCTTCACGGTAGACAATAAGTCATTCTGAATACCGCGTAGATTCGTTGGAAGCATTATTGTCGGTGCATTTGCTTTAGTTATCTCAAATGCGATAGTGTTTTCCAATCCTGTATAATTATCTGTTTCGGAAACCGCCGCTTTTACATACCAGAACCCCACAGCTGTTGGAACATCTTTAATGAATGTTCCAGTGGGGGAATTACTGTAGGTATAAGAAACTGTACCAAACTTTAAAGCTGCCAATGGTTTATTTGCTGGACTTCCATACATCCAATTATCAATTGCAAGACCGCTAGACCAGTTGTTATCCGCTCTCCAAATCGTAAATTCCTTTGTTAAAGAATCTGCGGCCTTATAATCATCATCCTCAGCCATATGTGCACTTACCCTATAGGTTCCTGCATCTGTTGGAGCTCCTGAGATTTTCTCCCATGTCACACCCTTTTTCAATTGTTCCCATTTATAGGTTACTGCGCCTGTGCTTCCCGTCTTTGTAATAGCCGGTGTACTGCTGACTGCAGTTCCATCATAAGACTTATCCAAATCGTTATCAGAAATTTCAATCGTGCTTTCCTCTTTTTGGATAATGTTCAACTTGACATTCAATGTCACTGGCTTATTATTGTAAGTTCCACAATCATAGGAATACTCAATAGGTACTGTATCGTCATATTCGCTTACGATTCCGGTATTTGATTCATACTTTGCACCCTTTGTAACTCTTATCTTAGCAGGATTGATACCTGTAAATTTATCTGTAATATTAAACGTCTTTGCCTTCTCTTTCAAATTGATTGAAGATGGTTCTGGTTGTTCTAAATTTCTTAATACTGGTAATGCATTTGACCCTATCTCCAGATAAGCAAGCGGTGTATCCTGACATGTCAATTCTTGTAATGCTGTGCAATTGCTAACATCAAGACTTTCAATCTTTGTGTTATAGCACCGCAAAAAGATTAAAGCTGTATTCTTGCTGATATCAAGACTTTTAATATTTGTATCATAGCAAGTTAAGCCTTTTAATTTTGTATTTTCACTTACATCGAGAGTCTTTAGGTTTGTGCTGGAACAATTCAAGGATTCCAAATTTTTATTTTTACTGAGATCCAGACTCTCGATTCTTGTGGAGTAGCAATATATGGTATCCAAAGCTGTGTTGTTACTAGTATCCAGGCTCGTAATCCCCATATTTTTGTATAAGTACACACTTACTAATTTCTTATTCTCTTTGATGTTCAGCTCTGTAATACCTGTTTCGCTACATACTAATGATTCCAAGGCCGTAAAATATTCCAGACCCTTTAATGATTTTAAATTCGCCCTTTCCCTAATGTCTATTCTTTCAACAGCTGCAATTTCAGGCTCGGACAATGTTCCACTATCATCCTTATCAATTTTCAATTCATCCTTTAGGTATGCCCTAAATACATTATCCGGAAAATGTTCCTCATCGAATGGAATTTCACTTGTGCGTGGGGATTGTACACCTGCTCTGGCAACTGAATTAGTCGATTTTAACGCCTCATGAGGCTTATCTATTGTTTCTTTTTCTGTTTCTGCTTTTTTATCGTCGTTATCCGGCAGGCCTATGTTCGTTGTGGTTGTCTGCCCCTGTTCCTCCGCTTTAAGCATAAGCGGATTTGCAATCATCGAAACACTCAATACCGTAGCCACTGCCACCACGGCAGTTTGTTTTTTCTTATTACTCATCATCCTATTTCCTCTCTTTCCCATATGATGAAATGCTTTTTTCTTTCTTCATATCTCCTTAGGTATACGTTTTGGGATAGCCGTTTTTTATATCAAAATGCTATCTTTTTTTGTGTTTTTACGATATTTTCTTCGATTTCTTCCCTTTTTCTCTCTATCTCTGAACGTATACTTATACATATAAAACCCATCCATATCCCTATCCGATAGAAGCAGGCTCATTCATATAACACCCTTTTCATAAACGAATCAGCATATGCAGGTAGGAGGCTATGCTCTATAAAGAGTCTATCATTATTATCCGTTGCTCCTCAATTCCGTTTTGTCCGATGACGCTACATTTTCTATTATTAGCAGGTATTTGCTATGTTTAACATAACAAAAAAAGACTATAGATGTTTTCATCCATAATCCTTCTTGAATTTTCTGTTTTTGTGATTCTATTATGACACCCTTACTTTACCATTTTTTCAAAGGCATCCTTGGCTGCCATCTGCTCTGCACGCTTCTTGGAGAAGCCCTTTCCACGTCCCAGATTGATATCATCCAGCATAACGATAACCTCAAACTCCGGCTTATTGCTCGGCCCGGAAACATTGACGGTTTCATAATGTACCGTTTTACGGGAATCCGATTGTATGTATTCCTGCAGCTTTGTCTTATAATCTATCACCTTTTCACTTTTCGGACGGCTGATGGCAGGCGTTACCACAGCTGATAGAATAATGTCGATTGCAGCCATACCCTGATCCAGAAATACAGCACCAAGCAGTGCCTCAAACATATCGGCAAGGATGGAATCTCGTTGTCTTCCGCCGGTTTTTTCTTCACCGACACCAAGCATCAGATATTTTCCCAGTCCAAGCTGACGGTTATACTCCGCCAGTGCCTCCTCACAAACCAGCTGCGCACGCAGTGTCGTCATTTGTCCTTCACTCAGCTCCGGCTCCAGCAGAAACAGCTTCTTTGTCGTCCACAGCTGCAGCACAGCATCTCCCATAAATTCCAGACGCTCATTATCATGCGCATAAGACTTATGTTCATTCACATAAGAGGAATGCACCAGTGCCTGTGTAATCAGTGTTTTATCAGAATAGGCGATATTCCTATCCTTTAACCATTCAAATATTGTATCCATTCCGTATAATCTCCTCTTGTTTTCCTGTATATTATACCACTAATCCAGATATGTGGCACTTCCAACTGTCTGCTCCACATACTTTTTTATTTCTTCATAGCCTGCGACCTCCAGCTGCGTAAGAATTTCAGCAGCATCCTCACGCGCCACCTCCAGAATATTGGCATCCTGAATCACATCGCCCAGAATAAAGCCGGGAACACCGCTCTGTCTGGTACCAAGGATATCTCCTGGCCCACGTAGCTGCAAATCTGCCCGGGCAATCGCAAAGCCGTCTCTTGTCTGTTCACAGATTTTTAACCGCTGCAGGGAATCCGGATCCTTCGTATTGCTTAACAGATAACAATACCCCGGTCGTGTTCCTCTGCCGACCCGTCCTCGTAGCTGATGAATCTGCGATAGGCCGAAACGATGCGCATCATAGATCACCATGATATTGGCATCCTTTACATCCACCCCGACCTCAATCACCGTTGTGGATACGAGAATGTCGATTTCCTTTTGAAGGAAGCGTTCCATGACATCATCCTTCTGCTGTGCATTCATTTTCCCGTGTAACAGGGCGATGCGGTACCGCCGCCCTAAAGAAGTACGCATTCCTTCATATATATCTGTGGCATTGCGAATATCTATATCCTCATTTTTTTCGATGGCAGGACAGACCACATAGCACTGATCTCCCTCATCTATTTTTTCCAGTACATCCTCCAGAATCGGCCCCATAGAACGGCTGGAAACCAGCTTTGTCGTTACCTCACAGCGCCCCTTAGGCAGCTCCTGTATTGTGGAAACATCCATATCCCCATACAACGAAATTGCCAGTGTCCGGGGAATCGGTGTCGCACTCATCAGTAGGAAATCAACCTTTTCTCCCTTTTCCAGCATTCGCTTACGCTGTGCAACTCCAAAGCGGTGCTGCTCATCCGCTACTACCATTCCTAAATCATAATACTCCACATCATCCTGAAACAGGGCATGCGTACCGACAAGTATATCAATTTCATTATTTTTCAGCCGCTGGAGCACATCCTTTTTCTGTGCCGGCTTTAAACTGGAATACAGCACCTCCACAGTGATATCAAAATCCGCAAACAGCTTTTTTAGATTTTGCATATGCTGCTTTGCCAGAATCTCCGTAGGTGCCAGAAATACCGCCTGCTTATGTGCAAGTACGCAGGCATACAGTCCAAAGGCAGCCACCATTGTTTTTCCGCAGCCGACATCTCCCTGTACCATACGATACATCACCTTATCACTCGCTAAATCATGCAGAATTTCCTCAATCACCTTATTCTGATCATCCGTCAAGGAGAAATTCAGCGAATGCTTCAAATCCATGACATCCTCCATCAGAAACTGCTTGGCACTTCCCTTCACCATCGAGGTATCACGGGCCTTCATCGCCTGCATGCTCAGCTGGAATTTTAAAAATTCCTCATATTTCAGATGCCGCAGACTCTGCTTCACCGCCTCCATACTGACGGGATGATGAATAAAGTATAATGCCTGTCTGCGGGGAATCAGACGATATTTCTCCAGATATGGACTAGGAATCACATCCGGCAGAGCATCCTGCAAAGCCTGCCATGCCTTATCAATATAGCGGACAAGCTCCTTTTGCGTAATACCCTCACGAACATTATATACCGGATGGATTCCCAGCTGCTCCTTCATCGGCTTAAAATTATACTGCAAAGCGGTAACACGGCAGCCCCCATCGTATTTACCAATGATCGTTATCACTTTTCCCACAGTAAAAGCAGAAACCCACGGACGGTTAAATAGAGAAATATCAAATTCCTCATCCTCCATTGTCACCTTAAAGCGGGTTACACTCTGCTTACCCTTAAAGCGGATCACTCGTGCCCTTGTTGTTATGACAGCTTCAAAAATAACCTTATCCTCTTTTTCCCAGGTATCCCTCGGCTTCGCTTCCAGATTCTCATAACGAAACGGATAACAGGTTAACAGATCCTCTGCCTTTTCAATCTGCATGCTATTGAGAACCTCTGCCTTTTTTTCTGATATTCGCAATGCTTTTAATTCCATGATCACGCATCCTTTTCGCAGTTTATTATACCATGAAATACTCCATCTTTTTGCAGGAAAGCAAAAAGGATGCACAAATTCCCTGTCCAAAAGGGAAAAGACATCCCTATAAGAAAGCTAACATAGCAGTTACTGTAAATGAAACGCCTTGATACAGAAGCTGCGAAGAAAAGCATAATCATGAAGCTGCTGTGCATCCTCCTTTGGTTCACTGTTTTCTCGGCTTACATCATCCCCATCCTTTTCCAGATCATGAAAATATTTCATTGATCTTGCGTCAATGGATATGGAATCCAGCGGCCAGCCGGGGGTACGTAATTTATGCGGTTTATCACATAGATAAAATGCAAAGGCTCGTGCGGTTTCCTTGTTATCCATATACGTATATATATGCTTTTCATCATACACCACACAGCACCCGTTGCGGTATGCCGCCAGAAGACGTCCTTCAAACTGTGATGCGAGCTTGCCATAGTAGGCAATCATCTCCTCATCGCTCAGCGTTTTGCCGTGTACCCGGCGCACATGTGTTTTCGGCTGCCGTACGTCTTCATCATCCAGATCAAGAAAATACAGACCACTGTCAAAGGCAACTGTTGGTATATGAGAAGCACGATAATAAGCAAGCGCCTTAATTTTTGCATTTTCAATCGGTGTCTTTCCATTCTCATCGATCTGCACCTGCAGACCAAGATCATCCGGTGTCAGAATGTTCACAGCATACCCCTTCAGATAGCTTTCCACAGACAGCACCTTATTGCGGTTTGTCGTTCCTACAAGAATATCCATCATGCATCCAGCTTTTTTATCAGCTTTCCACAGCATGCCTTGAATTTCTTTCCACTTCCGCATGGACAGGGCTTATTCGGCTTCGCATCCTGATAAGCCTCCCTTGGCAGCGGCAGGATTGATGCTTGCATACGTTTTAGCGCTGCTCGCTTTTTCCCATATTGCGCCTTCCATTCTCTATAGCTTGCATCATCCTTAGTTAATTGCGCAATCTCCTGTGCTATTTCCAGGAAAAGATCAGTATATTCGATATCTTCCAGCTGCAGTCCCTGTGCAATGATTGTGTTGCAAGCAGCATATTTCTTCCATTCCAGATTTTGTAAGAGCCATCCATAAACCAGATTGGCATCCATAGGAGAGTGCTGTATCATGCTTTCAAAGCAACGGCTGCAAGCTTCCCTGTTTTTGGCTCTGTCAAACATTTCTGCATAAGCACGCTCATAATTTCCTTTTGTCAGCTCATCCAGCTGTACACAGCGCAATACATCAACAAGTAGTGCCTGTGCATGACCATAATCCTTTTCATAGTTTCCTATGTGCATATCCAATTCACTGATCATGTTTTCAATCCTTATCCGTATCTCATCGGAAGCTGTCAGCTTCTCAACACGATTTGTCTGCCTCTGCTTCAATAGTCTTCTTAACAAAGAGATAAAATTCTCCACCACCTGCGCAGCTTCTTCTTCGGACAAGTCAGCTTCAAACTCCAGGCGTTTGAGACAGTCTGTAAGCATGGATACATCCAATACCCCTGCATCAGATGTAGCATCATAAACTGCCTCCCTTAAAATATGCTCAACAACTGCTTCATTTTCAAGAATGTGCAATTCCGGAAGCAGCTCCTCTGTATGCATCAGCTCATCCAGCAACAGCTTTTCAGCGTCTTTTTTGTCCTTGTTTTGTTTTACCAGTATTTGTACATATTTTTGAAAAAGCTCCTGTTCCTTAATCATCATTTCTTCCATTGTATCTCATTTCCTTTCTATTTTGAAAAACGCAGTCGGTAGCTGCAATGCTGACACAGCTCTTCCACGACCTTGTGACTGTCAAACCCTTTCTGTATCCGCATGGCACGCTCTCCATGCAAGATTGAGGAAAAGGGCTGTGTGAAGATATTTCCCAAAGCGGCAGTACCGTCGGAATCCAGACAGCAGGGTACCACGGTGCCATCGCTCAGAATAGCACACATCTGTTTCATTCCAAGACAACGGCCGGTATCGGAAACATACGGATGTGCAAGAGAGGGCCATGTGAATACCGATTCCAGATGCAGGTGCAAATACTCCTGCAAATCCAGCCGCATACGCCGTTCAAATTCCTGCGGGTGTGCAATCTGATACCGCCTAGTGAGTACCTGTAACAAGTATGCGCTCTCTTTGGATAAGCGGCCGTTTTGTACGCTCCACAAACGATAGCTGATATGTACCCCCTTTTGTGCCAGCTCCTCACACACAGCAAATACATGCTCCAGATACTGCGGCTGCTCATGCTCGGGAAAGCTGTGCAGGGATACATTGACCTGACGCAGCCTGCTGTTAATCAAAACATCTCTTGCCTGCTTTAAAAGCGTGCCATTGGTTGTCAGATTCACATACAGGTCAAACTCCTCACAAATATTCAGAAATTCCTTCAGATTGGGATGAGACAGCGGCTCTCCCAGCACATGAAGATAAACATACTTTGTAAAGGGTCTGATTTCCTGAATGACATGACGAAATTCCTGGACATTCATTCTACGGGGTGCTCTTTGATTTTGAATGCAGAAGCTGCAGGACAAATTACAGGTATTCGTTATTTCTATATAGATTCGTTTCAGTCGCATACATTCTTCCTTTCTAAAAAATTTCATCCCTGATGATTTGATAATCATCGATACTCAGAATTTCACCCGACTCATAAAACCGTTGACAGACCCTAGCTTCATATCGTTGCGCTTCATTCTTCTGTGCAGCACGCTTTCTGCGTTCTTTTTTCGCATGACTCCTTGCCTTATTCGCTGCTTTGATCTTTCTTCTCTGTCGTCCTGCATAGGAAAGCTGTTTATTCGTTACGGAATATCGTACATGCGCAATGTCTGCATTGCCGTTTGCTTATTCATGGAAAATTTTTTCATAAAGCGAAATAACAGGTCTTCCCGTGATGCATCTTTGCAGAATGCTCGAATATCTTGCTCCCTGTGCTTCTGCCGTTTTCTTCTCTGCTTTTCTTTCTTTGCTTCCTTTGGTGTAAGGGATGCACTAGGCTCTTTCTTCATATGTATAAATTATAACAAAGATTAAGCAGTTCCCATACCCTTTTTATAAAAAAAAACACTCTCATCCACAGGATGAGAGCTTGTATATCAGGATGCCTTTGGCAGAATCAGATTCAATACGATTCCAACAAGTGCAGATAACGCGGTGCCGGAAAGTGTCATAAAGCCTCCAATCGGCAGGATTGCACCACCCAGACCGATTACCAGCATGGCAGAAGCAATGACAAGATTGCGCTGCTTTCCGAAGTCGATTTTGTTATCTACCAGAACACGCAGTCCGTTGCTGGCGATGACACCGTATAATAGAATACTCATACCACCCAGCACACAGGCTGGAATCGTTGAAATAAACGCTGATATTTTTCCAACGCAGGAAAGCAGGATAGCAATCACAGCAGCTCCGCTGGTCACATATACACTGCTGATTTTTGTCATGCCGATGACCCCTGTATTCTCACCATAGGTCGTATTGGCAGGCCCTCCGAGAAATGCGGAAACCGCGGTTGCGATACCATCGCCCATCAGCGTCCGTTCCAGACCCGGATCCTTTAAGAAATTACGTCCGCAAATTTTCCCAAGCACAGTATGGTCACCGATATGCTCGGAAATCGTAACCAGTGCGACTGGAAGGATGGCCAGTGTTTCCGGGCCAAAATACAGGTTATAGGATTGAAAGCCCGGCACCTTAAACGGCAGGATAAATTCCGGTATGGAATACCAGTCGGCCTGAATAACTGCCTGAAAATCCACCAGACCAAGACATAATGAGAGAAGATAACCACCGAGTATGGCGATCAGAAACGGTATGATTTTGAAAAAGCCCTTCGCCTTTGTCGAAATCAGCGCCGCAATCAGAAAGGTAACAATGGCAACCAGCATCGCACGCGGATCCCCGTCCTTGATAAATTGTGCGTTGCTGACAGCATTAGCCGCAAGTCCCAGACCAATCACCGCAATCATCGGACCGATAACGATCGGCGGCAAAAGCTTATCGATCCAGTCCTTACCGACTACACGAACAATCAGTGCCACAGCGATATAAATCAGTCCAACCAGTATCAGCCCTGTCTGCGCAGCATCCACACGGCCCCCCATTGCCTTTATGGCGATTACAACCGCACTGATATACGCAAAAGAGCTTCCCAGATAGACCGGTACCCTGCGTTTGGTCACAAAGGTATAAATCAGTGTCCCAACACCGCTTGCAAATAAGGCTACTGAAACCGGCAGTCCTGTCAGCGTCGGTACGAGAATGGTTGCGCCAAACATCGCAAACACATGCTGAAAGCTCAGAAACAGCCATTGCAAAAGCGGCGGTCTGTCATTTACATCCAATATCATATCTGTTTGCTTTGTATCCGAGCATTCCTCCTCATCCAGAATGAGTGAAATATCCTCTACATGTTCTTCAAAATGCTTCATACATCTACTCCTTTTCAAACGACCACAGAAAAAGCAGGTACACAGGACCAGAGTCATATGTACCTGCCTATGGTCAACAGGAGTAGTATACCATATCCAAAGGCTGCATGCTACCTCTCTTTGGCTATCCACTTACTGATTTCATTGATTAAAATGATACTGAAGGACATTCCAAGAACCATGATCCATGCACGCAGATCCAGAGGAACGGTTTTCAACAGCATATTGAAGATAGGAAGCTGGCATACGGCAATTTGCAGCGTTACACCAAATACGATGGTCAGAATCAGCCATTTGTTGCGCATAATGCCAACCTCCAGAATGGAATGTGTACGGGAACGCAGATTCAGCGCATGGAACAGCTGGGATATTGACAGAACCATAAATGCCATCGTCTGTGCCTTGGCAGGACTGACATCCAGACCGTTGCGGAAGGCAACTAGGGTGATCGTACCGATAAACATACCGTTCATAATGGTAAATATCATTCCCCCGTGTGCAAACAGGCTTTCCCTGCGGTCCCGCGGCTTTTCCTCCATGATAAATTTATCCATTGGATCCACACCCAGCGCCAATGCCGGAAAGGCATCTGTTACCAGATTGACCCACAGAATCTGAATCGCAGATAGCGTGGATACGACATGCGGCATACACACGATAGCGAGAAACAGTGACATGATTTCCCCGAGATTGCAGCTCAGCAGATAGAGAACCGCCTTTTGAATATTGAGATAGATGTTTCTTCCCTGCTCCACTGCCTCTACGATTGTCGCAAAGTTATCATCCGCCAGTATCATATCCGAAGCCTGCTTGCATACATCCGTGCCGCTTTTTCCCATAGCAATACCGATATCGGCATTTTTCAGACTCGGCGCATCATTCACGCCGTCTCCGGACATTGCGACAACCAGCTGATGCTTCTTAAATGCGTTTACGATGCGCACCTTATGCTCCGGTGTTACACGGGCATAGACACAGTAGCTTTGCACATGCTGTGCCAGTGTTTCCTCATCCATTTCATCCAGCTCTTTTCCTGTAATCACCTGCTGCTCACTCTTTGCGATTCCCAGATTGCGGGCAATGGCAAAGGCAGTCAGCGGATGATCTCCGGTAATCATAACAACCTGAATACCCGCTTTATGACACAGTGCAATGGAATCACGCACTTCCTCCCTTGGCGGATCAATCAGACCTGCAAAGCCGATAAAGGTCATTTTGCTTTCCACGGCACTCTCATGCGGACTTTTCAGGGTACGTACGGCAAGGGCAAGTACACGCTGTGCATCACTGCTTACCTTGCGGCTTGCCTCCAGTATCCGATTCTTCTCATAGCTGCTCATACGCACGGTGGTACCATCTATACGCACCTGGGTACACAGCTCCAATACCTTTTCCAAAGCACCCTTTGTGTAGGCTACATACTCCTTTCCATGCTGATGTATCGTTGTCATCAGCTTCCTTGAGGAATCAAAGCTAATCTCATTCACCCGGACATATGCCAGATCCTGTGCATCCTTATGCATTCCGTTTTCTTCACAAAATGCCATCAGGGCAGCCTCTGTCGGCTCTGCGAGAATTTCATCCTTCTGCACCGTGGCATTGTTGCACAGGCAGAAGCCGCGCAGCAGCTCCTCACTGCGATTTTGCAAAGCACCGTTGGCATAGGAGGAAACGACATGCATTTTATTCTGTGTCAGGGTACCTGTTTTATCGGAACAAATGACACTTACTGAGCCCAGCGTTTCCACTGCATGAAGCTTGCGGATGATTGCATTGTTTCGACTCATCACCTGAACACCAAGTGCCAGTACGATCGTTACTACCGCAGGAAGTCCCTCCGGTATGGCAGCGACCGCAAGCGATATGGATAACAGCAGCATATCAAAAAGGTCTCTACCCTGCAATACTGCAACAACAAACATGGCAATACAGATGCCAACTGAACCGATTCCCAAAATCTTGGACAGATGGGCAAGACGCACCTGCAGCGGCGTCATATCCTCCTGTGTTTCATCCAGCATTCGGGCAATCTTTCCAACCTCACTGCTCATACCGGTACGTACGACGATTCCCCTGGCTTTTCCATATGTAACATAGGTGGACATAAATACCATGTTTCGCTGATCGGAGATATTGATTTCCTCATCATATACAAGTGCCGCATCCTTCTCCACAGCTTCACTTTCCCCTGTCAGTGTACTCTCCTCTACCTTCAGATTAACAGAAGATACCAGTCGCATATCTGCCGGTATGTAACCTCCTACCTCCAGCTCCACCAAATCTCCTACAACCAGCTCCTTGGAATCGACTTCCTTTAAAAAGCCGTCTCTGATGACAAAAGCCTTCGGTGTAGACAGCTTTTCCAGCGCATCAATGGCTTTTTCTGCTTTAAATTCCTGTACGACACCAATGATGGCATTTAACACAATAACCGTCAGAATAATGGAAGCATCAATATATTCCTTTAAAAAGACAGATACGATTGCTCCAATGATTAGAATGATAACCATCGGATCCTGAAACTGTTCCAGAAACATCTGAAAGATTGTTTCCTTTTTCTTTTTCAGCAATTCATTTTTTCCCTGATCCCTGAGTCTGGCGGCAGCTTCCTGTTCACTCAGCCCTTTGTCCAGATCACTGTAGGTTTCCTGAACTACTTCCTGTATGTTCATTCGATAAGGCATATACACCCTCCTTCACTACCACAATGTATGTTGTTCAAACGCATATATGTGCACTTCGACAAAACCTCTTTGAATCAGACAGGAAAAAGAAATGTGATCTCTGCGTATTCAGGATTACAGAAGGATAAGTCAGCATATTCCTTCCTGTATGGCATATATACCGCGATTTCCTGCTTCCTGTGTGTAATAAAAAAGGGGCTTTCCTTTCATGTATGCCATGCAATGATAGGAAAACCTCTTTATATTCATATAGCGGGTTATGCGGCTTTAGCTTAAAATCGTTTTCTTTTTCTGCAGCATTAAAAGCTTTTCACTCAGCATTTCCTCCAGCTCCTCTACGAAGCTATCCATATCAGATGTATCATGCTCCATAAACAGCTCCAGATAAATCCGTTCACAAACAGCACGCTCTGCATCATAGGATACAAAGGAGCCGCTGAAGCTCTGCATATCCGTATAGCCCTCTACGCACAGAAATCCATCGCGTAAATCTCCTCGGATTCCCTCAAATTCAAACTGCGCAGGACTGGCAAGGACAACGGTGTGCTGCATGGCTTCCACAAAATGCCGCAGCTGGGGATTATCCTTTCTGGCCGCACTGACCAGAATAAGATCTGCCGGATGATGCTCCAGCCAGCATTCAAAACGATGCAGTACAGAGGTTGCAAATTCGTTTCGTGCCAGCATACTGTCATCAATATAATAAAATTTCATAGTTGTTAACGACGTGAGAAAAAGGATGGAATGCCTTCACGATCATCTTCTTCCAGCTCCTGATACCGCGGCTTTTCCTCGGTCTGCACTCTGGCACTCGGCCGGGTTACAGGCTGTGTAAACACAGTCGCAGCCGGAATTTCTTCCTCTTCTTCCTCTTCCTTGTCAAAACCGGTCGCAATCACGGTTACGATGATGGAATCTCCAAGCTTTTCATTGATTGCCACACCGAAGATTGCATCAATATCATTGCCTGCAGCTTCACGAACCAGCGCCATAGCATCCTCGGCATCAAACAGCGTAATGGATTCCCCACCGGTAATGTTGACGATGGCATTGCTTGCTCCGGTAATCTGTGCTTCCAGTAAAGGTGACTGAATAGCCTTTTCAGCCGCAGCGCGAGCCTTGTCTTCACCTTCCGCCATACCGATTCCAATCAGGGCAGATCCCTGGTTTTCCATGATGGTGCGCACATCGGCAAAGTCCAGATTGATCAGTGCAGGTACAGCGATGAGATCAGTGATCGTCTGAACACCCTGACGCAGTACATTATCCGCAGCCTGGAAGGCCTCTGTCAACGGACGCCGCCCAATGACCTCAATCAGATTGTTATTGGATACAATAATCAAGGAATCCACATATTGCTTCAGCTCCGCAAGACCATCCTCAGCTGATTTCATTCTTTTCTTTCCTTCAAAGGTAAACGGCTTTGTCACGATACCTACCGTTAACGCACCCTCCTCCTTTGCAATTTTCGCAAACATCGGAGCAGCACCGGTTCCGGTACCTCCACCCAGTCCGGTAGTGATAAATACCATGTCGCTTCCCTTGATAGCTTCTCGGATTTCGTTTTCATTTTCCTGTGCAGCACGTCTGCCCATTTCCGGATTTGCACCGGCACCAAGTCCCTTGGTCACTTCCCGTCCCAGGACAATTTTATTTTCAACCGGAGAAATATTGAGTGCCTGAAGATCGGTGTTCGCTACATAGAATTCCACACCCTTAACGCCTTCGGAAACCATGCGGTTCACGGCGTTGCAGCCTCCCCCGCCTATACCAAACACTTTAATATTTGCTACCTGTTCAAACTGTAAATCGCTCATCGTTATTCCTCGCTCTCTCTTTTTATTTATCGCTTAACAGAATGCTTTTCAGTTTTTTAGTAAATCCGCCTTCTTCATCGACGGAGCTTTTCTTTGTTACCGTTTCCATAGTATCTTCTACTTCCTGTGGATTACAGCAGACACGATCGTCCCTTCTTATCGCCATCTGTTCCCTCCAGCTATAGAACAATCCAAGGCAGGTGACAAAGGAACAGTCTCTGACACCGATGGTCTGCGGTACATAAATCTGTGCAGGCGCATTCAAATGATGCAGAAGCTTCTGCAGAGATGGAATCTCACAGCCTTCCCCGCTTAACAGATAACGGACATCTCCGCTTTCTATAATAGGTGCGCAGGTTTCATTGATCATATGCAGCCAGTTTTTCACATGCGGAACAACCGCCTCACATGCCTGTTTTTCACTAATCTGCTTTTGTTCTCCGGATTTAGACCAGATATAAATAATCTGATCCTTGGCTGTATCCATATCGAAGGTACAGGTATTCTGCGCCAGGCGATAGCTTACATTACTGCTCAGCTGGTACTGCTCCATTAAATCCTGTAGCCATATACCATAGCCATCCTCCAAAACCTCACAATTCACAAGCTTACCATGTGTGAACAGAGAAAGCGTTGTATGATCTCTTGCCAGATCGATCTGAATGACATATTTATCTACTGTCTGTTCAAACACAGCCGCTTCATTTGCCATGGCATAGGAATCCAGACACACATCCAGAATTTCCAGACCGGCTATACAGCGTGCGTAGGCGTATACTACCTCTTTATCCGCATACAGCAGATCCACATTCATGATCAGAACCTCTGCTGTTTCATCAATCGGCATTTTTCTGGATGTAATACCGTTTGTTATGTATTTGACACAGCCGATATTCACCAGCTCCAGCTCCGGATCCGGCTTAAAGCTGACTGCCTCGTTCAACCCCTTTTGAATATCGCTTAATCGTATGCGCTTACTGCTTGCCTCCGG
>ENA-OWPN01000519-OWPN01000519.1-human-gut-metagenome-genome-assembly--contig:-NODE-519-length-51976-cov-3.290826_pt1 | contig 51976 bp, 52 predicted proteins | sample MGYA00248266_ERZ651850 | MGnify/ENA primary metagenome ERZ651850 (study PRJEB26924, sample SAMEA4378296) | human gut metagenome | biome: human gut; feature: human-associated habitat; material: faeces... | reverse complement strand
TGGCAATTCAGATGGGAGAAGCACGTTATCGCAATGGTCTGAATGACAGCTATAATGAGGGCCTTGAAAAAGGAATCGAGCAAGGAATTGAAAAAGGATTAAAGGAAGGCGAGAAAAAAATCCAGCTGCTTCTCAATCAGCTGATTGAAAAGAAATATCATGAAGATGCCACAGCGTGGTTACAAACGCTCACGGCAAAACAGATCACAGCTATTTCTGATTTGTTATTCACCTGTGAAACGCTGGAGGATTTAAAACAACAAATAAAGAATGCATAACAGAATCATGAGATGCATGTAAAAAGCTGCTTTCATTATTTCAAAAGCAGCTTTTTTGACGATAGCTTCCTTCCTTAAATCTCATACCAGGAATAAGCAAAATGATTACAGGTTCGTAAACGCTATAGTATGTGAAAAATGCAGCCTGTCTTAGAGCTGCATTTCTATAATACTTCTTACTGTTTCGTAAACAGTGCATCCTCGTAAAAACAAATTCTTTGGTCACATGCTACTAACAGCATTTCACATTTGAAATGAATCTTATCTCAACCGCCTAATTGGTAAAGTTATCGAAATAGCCCTGTACCAAAACGATTGGTGTCCCCTTATCTCCGGAGCCACTGGTCAAATCGCATAGAGAACCAATCAAATCCGTCAGACGTCTTGGCGTCGTTCCCTGGGAAGCCATGTTCCCTACCAGATTTTCCTCCTTCTCACGGATTTTTTCCTCAATCGCCTTCTGCAATTCTTCTCCCTGCAGCTGTGCAAAATCATTATCTGCCAGATATTTCAGCTTCAGCTCATTCGGTGTTCCCTCAAGACCCGGGGTATATGCCGGAGAGACACACGGATCCGCAAGCTCCCAGATTTTCCCGACAGGATCCTTAAAGGCTCCGTCTCCATACACCATAACCTCGACATGCTTTCCTGTCTTGCTTAATATCTGCTTCTGAATATCCTGAACCAGCGGCTGACAATCTCTTGGAAACAGCTTCACCATATCCTCAGTGGATTTATTGGAGCCAAGCAGACCGAATGCCTCATTATATCCGGAGCCGTCTACAGCAGCCGTCATAATATCATCCAACCCACATACTCGCTCTGCCCCGTTTGCCTTCAGAATACGTTTTGTTCTTGCACGCGTATGAATATCACAGGTTAAAACATTTTTTGTATATTTAAGAATTTCCTTAGGATGGTTGGCAAAAATAATTTCCACCTCTGCACCGCAGGAGCGGATCAAATCACCATAATAGCTCACATAATCCACACCCGTGAATTCGTGACGGTTCTCACCAAAAAGCTTGCGATACTTTTCAAGGCTCAGTACATCGCTGTACGGATTCACACCGGCCTCATCCAGTTGCTCGATGGATACCAGCTCGTTTCCAACCTCATCGCTTGGATAGCTCAGCATCAAAACAACCTTCTTCGCACCCATCGCAATCCCCTTCAGACAGATTGCAAAACGGTTCCGGCTCAGGATTGGGAACATAACACCGATGGTTTCCCCTCCCAGCTTTTCCTTTACATCTGCTGCGATTGCCGCCACGGAAGCATAATTGCCCTGTGCTCTTGCGACAATGGACTCCGTTACCGCTATGACATCACGATCACGCAGTGCAAAGCCCTCCGCCTGCGCCGCAGACAGTACGCTTTCTGTAACGATTGCCGCCAGATCGTCTCCTTCGCGGATAATCGGACAGCGTACGCCTCTGGATACCGTTCCTATTTTTCTTTCCATAATCTCTAACACCTTTCTTTACTTTGTGTATCTTTTCATCTATTTCAATCACCCTTGTGATTTGAAACCCTGATAACGCAAGAAAAACCGCATCATGTACGGTTTATCCTACCAGAAAAACTTGCTTTTCTTCTGCTTCTGCGGCAGAAACTCAAACTGCACATCCACTGCATCGTCTTCAATATACAGAAGTGCATAGCTCGGCCCTCTTCCATCACGGCTTCGCCACAGCGATCCCGGATTGAGCAGACGAATGCCGTCCACTGTTTCATCCGCCGCTATATGCGTGTGTCCGTAACAGACAATATCACAGCTTCGATCCTTTGCGGCCGCTGCCATCTGCTGGCTTCTGCGTGAATACATAAACTGATGGGAATGTACGATAAAGATACGATGAGCCCCGATACAAAGAATCTGTTCATCCGGATAATCATAAAATATATCATTGTTACCGCCGACGGTCACAAACTGGGGAAAAGCCCCCGGATCCGCATCGATATCTCCGCAATGGATATAAGCATAGGCGTCACTATGCTGCTGCAGAACATATTCCAGCGCATCATCACGTCCATGACTGTCACTGACCACTACTATCTTCATTTTTACCACCGCTATTATCATACCAAAAAACGCTGACATTTAGAAGTGTTTTTTTCAAATACGCTAGAACTGCACCTCATTATACGTCAAAGCATATACTGATACCATATCCTCCTTCTGATCCCTTGGTGATACGGTGACCCCATCCACACGTACCTCCACCTTTTCAATACCCGGCAATGCCGCCAGGGAAAGCACCAGCGCATTATACACATCCTGCTTTACACTGCGATTACTGCCAAGGATATTCTTATTCAGATTCACAACCAGGGAGCCGTCGTAAACATCAAAGCTGCTTACCCGGATATCATCCGCATACAGCGGCTGGTCAAGTCTGCTGGACACACTGATATCCGAAAGAATGTCCTCCACGCTTGCTTTCAGCGTATCCCCTTTATTTTGCGCTACCCGCTTGCTTTTTGGAACCATGTATTCATTCCCTTCGACCTTTTTTGTACAGAATACAGTTAACGAGGTGGAATCATGCAGGGAAGCCGTGGACGTTTCAAAGTGATTGATACCGATACTGCGGTTGAGGATTTCTGGAATCGGTGTCTGTGCATTTGGCATGGCATTCAGCTGCTTGTCATTCAGATACAGCTTTACCTGTTCTATATCATGAAACTGGGTAGCCCCCCATGTAATTGCCTCTAAAATACGCAGCTCATTATCCTTGTTATAATTTTTTAAGGAAGCATCAAAGTACAGGGATACAATTCCGTTTTTTATCGATGTGGACTGCAATGTGCATTCCTTTTCAAACAGCGGTTGAAAGCCCTTGATTTCCTGCTTGCCGCTCATATAGGAAAACATAAGCGCCAGCTTATCCTCCTCACTCATTTCCTCACTGACCGGAATGGATAAAGGAACCAGTGTCTGATCGCTGTCCATCATATAAATCTGCATATGCTTTGTTTCATCCTTTGTGGAAATCACCGGGGTTGCCGGCTGCTCCTGCTGTGGAAAAAAGCGCACGGACAGATAGCCAATCATGGCGATGGCGCCAAACACCACTGCCATCTGCTTCTTGAAGGTTTTCTTCATACATTGTTCACCTCTAGTTCAATGTATGTGACAAATCGAAAAAAAAGAACAGCACGCACTGTTCTTTCCTAATCCTTCCAATCGCTGACATTTACTTCATCGAGTACATAGCCCTCATCATGCAGCCTTTTCGCGATATCCTTACCGACATAGCGCAGAGTATACGGCTGATAACGTTTGCCTGTCGTATCCTCCTTCTGCTTCGGATAGCGGATGATAAAGCCGAATTTATATGCATTGTCCTTCAGCCAGATTTCCTGATCGCGTTCTTCCTCACTGGGACTCTTTTTTTCTTCCTTATCATCGGTCTTGTCAGTTTCCTTGGCTTCTGTTTTCTTATCACTTTCTTTTTTTGTATCAAATTCACTCGTCATACCATTTGGCAGCAGCCGCACCGTATAGCCGAGCTGAAATTCACTCTGTCCGGGATAGTCCCAGTACTTCAGTACATCGTCTCCATACACAAGCTTCGCTTTATCAAACAGCTTGATCTGATCCTCGTAGGAGATATATCCGGCAATCACCTTCATATCCCCGTTTTCCTTCTGATTGACCTCCTTTGCAGCAGCCAGAAGCTCCTTGAGCGGCTTCACAACCTCTTTTTTGATTGTAATATCATTAGCCTGCGGCACAAGAGAGGCATGCGGAAGATCATTGATAGAGACAAGATCATCCGGTTCATAGGTATACAGCGTCCGTTTACCAGTAAGCACAAGATACATTTCATTGGGCTTTGCTATGAGCTGCGCATTTTCAATATAGGGATCTCCCTCATCAAAAAAGCGGGTCAGTACATTATAGGTATAATTGGATAGCAGATCGTGTAGCTCTCCGTATTCCATGCGGCTGCGATAGCGGTTGATAAAGCTGACGATATATTCCTTTACCGCCTGATCCTGGTCGGTATGCGATGGCTTCTGTGTGCGATAAGCGGCATCATACCATAAGGTATTATTCAAATCGAAATCCTTGATATCGATAAAGGGCAGAAACTGATCCGGTTCCACTTTCTGAGAAACCAGATAATTGATCTGCTCTGTGCTAAGATGGGACAGCACCAGCTTGCGCTCCTCATCGCTTAATGCATGCGGATAGCGTGCCAGCTCGTCATAATGCTGATTCATAATATAAAAGCATCCGCTGAAAAGGGCAATCAGCAGGATGACAAAAATGCTTCGTTTCAGTAGCATAGGCTCACCTCGTCCTTTATTATACACGAGTTTCCGCATGAAAAAAAGAGGAAGCGTTCGCACTCTTCACATACTGCTCAGGGTTTCCTCTTTTCTTCCTCCTCTTTCCAGCCGTCCCGCAGCTCCTTTACCATCTTGAAATAGGTGGAGCGTTTAAAGCCCAGCTGCTGTTGATAATCCTCATGCTTCATCTCCTTGCGCATGATTTTTCGTATATTATCTTCAAAATCGTCAGGAAGCACCATTTTCGGACGTCCGTAGCTTCCCTCCCCGTTTCGTTTCTTTTCCAGGGCCTTGTGAATGCCTGCAATCTGCTTAGCGTAATTGCGTTTGCGGATTGTCCCCGTCACAAATTCAATCATTAGCTGCATCTGTTCGAGATCTACAACACGTCCATCCGGCAATTTGGTATGTAAACCGTGTTCCTGCAGCAGGCCTAATCTTCGCTTAAGTTCTATGACCTCACTGGCAAGATGTGCAATATCACAGATAATCAGCGTATCCCCTTTTTTCCATACGGACTGCAAATACTCCCACTGTGCAGCACCCCCATGATCCAGAAAGCAGACTGCCTCCTGTGCGTCCTGCAGCTTTTTCTGCAGCTGCCGCATTTCCTGTTCTTCCCGCTCATCCTCCACATAGGCATAAAAATAATTCATTGATCATCACCTCATTTGTATATTATAAATAACAGCGGGTAGCTGCGGCTCCCAGAAACACCCTGACCACAATCCCAAGGTCATTCTACACTATACCTTTACCAGAATCAATCCTTCTGCGGAAAGAATCTAAAAAACTATAGTTTTTTACAATATTTGGAAATTTTCAAGCACCGTACGAAAAGGTAAATAACCATATGTCTGCATGCAGGAAATGCTTCATATTTCCCTCATAAAACAGCAGGTGCACGTGTAAAGCAGAAAGCGCATGACATAGAATGATATTCTTCCCATATCCGTTAATGCAACCTCTGTATTGTTTCATAGATATACAATAAGCACAGGGATTGAAGGCTGTTTCTGTATGAAGGATACCCTGTATACTTTGCAATCCTATGTTCTCATACTGCCTGGCACTTCCTGAAATATACAGAATACAGACTCCTACTGTCATACTACAAAAAAATTCCATTAGCAGTACAAACGACACTATCCATACCGCTATCACATCCGGACTGCTTCACAATAGCTGTAAGGATATGTTACAGATAAGTAGATAATCACACACCAGAAAAGCAGAACGCAAAAGCGTCCTGCCTAATCAAGTGTTAATTCCTCCAATTTCAGCAGCTCCACGACCGCTTGGGCTCTTCCTTTAACCCCAAGCTTCAACATAACATTGGATATATGGTTCCTAACCGTTTTATCGGATATGTTCATCAGCTTCGCTATTTCCTTTGTGCTGTAATTGGCAATCAGTAATTCAAAAACCTCTTTTTCTCGTTGCGTCAGTATTTTTTGCGTAGCACTTACCCCCTAACGTTCCTACCTACCTTTATCTTATGCATCTTCCGGTTTTTGGTCTGTGTTATGCAGGATATTGTAAATATTTTGTGCTACTTTCTCAGGAACAACAGCACTGATGTCCGCAACAGTGGCCTCCTTCAGCCGTTTTAAGGACTTAAAATGCTTCCATATTTCTTTTTTACGAACCTCTCCGATTCCTTCCACCTCATCCAGAATGGACTTCGTCATGGCTTTTCCGCGCAGTCTGCGATGATAGCTGATCGCAAAACGGTGCACCTCATCCTGCATCTGTGTCAACAGAAAGAACAGGGAGCTGTCACGCTTTACCGGAAGGATGTTTCCGTGAACATCCATCAGATTGCTGGTTCGATGATTATCATCCTTCACCAGACCGCACAGGGTTAGCGGGATATCCAGTGCATCTATAATTTCCTTGGCCGCCTCAATCTGCAGATAGCCTCCATCGACTATGAGCAAATCCGGAAAGCGGCCGCCTTCCTTCAACAGCCGGAAGTAGCGCCGGTAGATGACCTCCTTCATGGAGTCAAGGTCACTGACATATTCTCCCAGACGAAAGGTACGATAATCCTTTTTACTCGGCTCCCCATCCCGGTAAACAACCATTCCGCTGACATTATGTGTTCCGGAAATATGCGAGTTGTCAAACAGCTCGATCCGGTGAATTTCCTTTTGTAATAGATTGCTTAGCTGCTCCATTCCCTCATAGCGCCGGCTTTCCTTACGCTCCACCAGCTCAAATTTCTGTTCATGGGCATTTTTCGCATTTGCAAGCACCATGTCCACCAGCTTCAGCTTATCTCCGCGCATAGGCTGCAGCAGCTTCGTATCCAGAATTTCCTCCAGATGTGTGATATCGTATTCCTTTGGTATGAGAATTTCCTGCGGCAGCGGATTGTTCGCATAATATTGCAGAATAAAGGATACAAAAGCATCCTCCGCCTGCTCATACAACGGCTCAATAGACAGCGTACGCTCCAGCAGCTTGCCGCCGCGCAGGAAAAAGCCCTGAATGGAGATATAGCCCTTATCAACATAATAGCCGAATACATCCCTGTCCTTACGATCCTTGAAGTCAATCTGCTGCTTGGATGTCACATGCTCGATCGCCTGGATCAGACTCAGCTTTTCCTGTGCTTTTTCAAAGGCCAGCTCTGCACTTGCCTGCTCCATTTCCTTGCGCAGCGAATCCAGCATATCCTTTACATCCCCGCGCATAAACTTCTGAATACCGCTGACCATTTCCGCATACACATGTTCGTCGATCTCCTGAATGCAGGGTGCCAGACACTGTCCCATATGATAATACAGGCATTCCTTTTTCTGCATCCGCCGGCATTTGCGCAGCGGATAGATCCGGTTTAACAGCTTGGCCGTTTCCCATGCCGCTCCGGAATCCGGGAACGGCCCGAAGTAATACGCCTTGCGGTCCTTCGTATTGCGTACCACCTTCAGCACCGGTGCAGCTTCCTTGGTCAGCTTCAGATATGGATAGGATTTATCATCCATAAACATGATATTGTAGGGAGGTGTATGCTTTTTAATCAGATTGATTTCCAGCAGCAGTGCCTCTTTTTCACTGGATGTCACGATATATTCAAAATCATCAATATGACTGACAAGACGCGTCGTCTTGAAATCATGGGCGCCGACAAAGTACTGCCGTACACGCTGCTTTAGCTTTTTCGCCTTTCCGACATAAATGATATCGCCATCCTTATTTTTCATCAGATAGCAGCCAGGCAGGGCAGGAAGGATTTTCAGCTTATCCTCTATTTTTGCCATATTTGCCATTATTTAGCGCTTCCCTTCTGCTTCAAAGCAACAACCGTCGCTCCAAGTCCGCCTTCTCCCTGGCCGCCCATATGAAAGCTTTCCACACGCGGGTTTCGTTTCAGAAAGTCATGGACACCCTTGCGTAATGCACCGGTTCCCATACCGTGAATAATACGGACATTGTTTGCCTTTGCCAGCATGGCATTATCTAAATATTTATCAATGATCGGCAGTGCCTCTGCCACCCTCATACCGATAACATTGCATTCCATGGAGAAGGCACGCACAGAGGCTTTAGAATAGCCCTTTTTCTTTGTTTTCTGCACTTGACGGACAGCCGGTTCTATATCATGTATCGTAGTATTCATTTTCATACCGTTTGCCAGTACGCATACCTTTTCCTTGTTCATGGACAAGATTTCCCCATAATAGCTCAGCTTGCTGATTTTTACATAATCGCCGACCTGATATGACGTTTTTTTACGTTCTATATGCTCGCTCTGTCCGGCTTCATCCTCCAGCTGTGACAGCTTGTTCAGCTTCGCCTTGCGATCGCTGATTTCATGCGGCTTGGCATCACTTTGCATCTGCTTCAGCTCCTCAATAATGTCCTGTGCTTCCTCTAAGGAGGCTTCGAGCTGCTTTCTGGCGTCCTCCTTCACGGTTTCCAGAATTTCCTTTCGACGGTGCTCCAGCTGCTGCTTTTCCCGTTCCAGATCCTCCTGCAGCTGTTTAACATCCTGTAACCGGGCGTTCAGCTTTTCTTTTAGCTCATGATTTTCCATCAGAGACTGCTCCAGCTTTTCCATTGCAATATCCGCCTTGCTGCGATCTGCCTCCTTACGGCTTTTCGCAAACTGAATGATGCTGTCCTTCAATCCATAGCGGCGGGCAATTTCAAATGCATTTGACTGTCCGCTGATTCCTTCAATATATCTGTACGTCGGCTTCATCAGCTCCATATCAAATTCCACACTAGATAACAGGATATCCTCGTTATCGGCACCGTAGGTTTTCAATGCAGAGTAATGGGTCGTGGCAATTACCATTGCACCGATTGCACGCAAATGATCGAGTACGGCAACTGCCAGCGGTTCCCCTTCCTTCGGGTCTGTCCCACTTCCCAACTCATCCAGCAGTACCAGGGAGCGCGCAGATGCATGGTCGCATATATCTGCCAGCTTGGAAATATGGGAGGAAAAGGTGGAAAGGGATTCCTGAATGGACTGATCATCACCGATATCGACATACAGGGCATCAAACAGCGGTACGACTGCCTCTTCTGCACTTAGCGGCATGCCGGACATCGTCAGGGCGACAAACAGACCAATGGTCTTTAAGGTAACCGTCTTTCCTCCGGTATTGCTTCCGGTTATGAGCAGGCTGTGATGCGGCTTGCGTATTTCATATGTATTTGCCACAACCCTTTGCGGATCGATCAACGGATGACGGGCTGCCTTCAGAAATAAATGATCATCCCGCGTGTTCAGCTCTGCGATACAGCCGTCCTGTGCCTTCGTCCACAGACCGCGGGCAAAGATGCTGTCCAGCAGAGCAAAGGTTTCCAGATTTCCAAGCAGCTCATGGCCGACTGCCTTTACCTGCTGACTCAGCTCAAATAAAATTCTCGTGATTTCCTCCTGCTCCTGGCTTTTCAGCGCCTGCAGACGGTTGTTGAGCACCAGCAGACTGCGCGGCTCCACATAGGCCGTTTGTCCCGAAGCACTCTCTCCATGTACAAAGCCGTCCACACTGTTTTTTTCACTGATTTTCACCAATACGCAGGTGCGCTCATTGCGTACGGTCGTAATCGTATCCATCAGCTTATTTGCATTCCGTGAGATAAATCGCTGTACCTCACTGCTGATGTCTCCATTGCAGGACAGGATGGATTTCCGTATACTTTTCAGCTTGGCACTGGCATTATCCAGCACCTCACTGTTCATGGAAATGCAGTGTTCAACAGAAGCTGCCAGCTGCTGATGCTGGGCAAAGGAATCTGTCAGCTCCCGGATCAGCGGTGTTTCCAGATCACTCGCCTTCATATATTTGCGCATTTGCTCCACCGCACGGGTACTGTCCGCAATTTCGCGCAGCTCAGACGGTGTCAACGTCATGTCCTTCATTGCCGCCTCAATGCTGTCCTTCGTGTCGTGAATACCGCCAAAGGGCATGTTTCCAAAGCGCACGACAAGAGCATAGGCCTCTTTTACGCGTGTCAGCTCCCGCTTTACCCAGAGGGCATCAAAATGGGGCGTCATTTGTCGAATCAGCTGTTTTCCCAGGGAAAAGGAGGCATGCCTTGCGACCTGCTCCTTTACGAGATCCAGCTCTAATGGTTCATACGTATCTTTCATATTCTTACCTCTATTGCAGCGCAGACAGCACGGTGTCCACGTCTTCCTTTTTCATATTTTGTTGCAGCAGCCAGTCACGGACAGTCTCTTTTTCTGCTGTGCTGAGTGTCTGCTTTTCCTCTAGGGCAGAGGTTAGCTTGGACAGCTCCTGCAAAGGCTCCCTTGCATAAAACGTGATCGTTTTCAGCAATGGCTCACCATAGCGTAAAAGAGATGCCGATGCAATTTCATTCCCTGTTTTCCAGAAGGGCAGCTGACAAATCAATGCTGCCAGCACCAGGAGCAGAACAGCCTGCAAAGCGCCCAGTGCCGCCCCCAGCATACGGTTGATACCGGATACGATTGGCACATGATTCGCCACCTTAGTAAAAGGCTTCAATATAAGAATTGCCAGCTGCAGCAAGGCAAACAGAAGTACAAACAGCAGCAGATGATTCAGATGCTCATACAGCAGCCCCTCCAGCGGTGTATCCTGCATGGGAACGGCACTTTGCGGATACAGATGCAGGAAGCCGCCAAGGATTCCCGATGCCCACCATGCCAGAAAGCCGCATACGAAGAAGCCAAGGATACTGAGCAGCTTCAGCAGAAAGCCATCACGGTATCCGCCAAGGATGCAGGCACATAACACACATACGATTACGATATTCACAATCAAAATTATGGACACGATCAACCACCTGCTTTCTTTCGTCCGTCTCATTATTTTACCATGAACACAGAAAAAAATGAATGGGAACACCCGATTTCTATATCCTGCTGTCACATTTTATGCTAAAATGGAAAAGTTATGAGGAGGAGATACCATGGGTACATGTACAATACAGGCCAGTACGGCAAAAATGATGGAGCTGAAGCAGCGGCTGAAAAACGCCGAGATACGTAAAACACCTCCCTATGCACTTTATCAGATCAAGACGAGCGACTGCGTGATTACCGCTTATGAATCCGGAAAGGTCGTCTTCCAGGGAAACGGGGCCGAGGAATGTGCCGCACTGCTTTCTCCATCCGCAAAGCCGCAGGAAAAAAAGACAGCGGGCAGAAGCAGACCTGCCTACAGTAAGGAAATTTACCCGCAGGCCGGCAGTGATGAGGTGGGTACCGGTGATTATTTTGGCCCGGTTACCGTATGTGCAACCTATGTTACAGCACAGGATGTAGAATTTCTGAGAGAGCAGGGCATTCAGGATTCCAAGGCGATTGATGATGCCGCGATACGGCACATGGCACCAAAGCTGATAGAACGGCTTCCTCATAGTCTGCTGATTCTGGATAATGCGACCTACAACCGCATCCATGGTGAGAATAACATGGTGGCGATCAAATCCCGCATGCATAATCAGGCATACGTGCATTTACGTAAAAAGCTGGGAGCACTCCCTGAGTTCTGCATCATAGACCAGTTTGTACAAAAAAGCTCCTACTACCGCTATTTGCAGAAGGAACGCGATGTCGTATATGACATACATTTTGAAACAAAGGCGGAGAATAAATATCTTTCCGTTGCAGCGGGCTCGATCATTGCTCGCTATGCATTTCTGAAATCCTTCGATGCCATGTGTGAGCGATATGATTTCACCTTTTTAAAGGGTGCCGGAAGCAAGGTGGATGCAAACATACGTGACTTTGTGGCAATTCATGGAAAAGAAGCACTGTTTCAGGTAGCTAAGCTGCATTTTGCCAATACAAAGAAGGCACTTGGTTGAGAATCAGAAAGAAACCCGTTTCCTGCTAATAACAGAAAACGGGTTTTCTCATCCAAAAATTATTAGAAACCAATACGTTTGACCAGTATCACAGCTATACCATACGGTTAGAAAATCTTTATTCTATCGTAAAGCCATACCGCAAAGGATCCTCCTCGTCAATCACATACTCTGCCCTTCCCGTGATATAGGCACGTCCTGTAATCAGGGGATGAATACCGCGGTATTTGCCAATGACAGTCTCTTCTTTGTACATTCCGGAAAAGCTTACCCCGGTAAAGCTCTCATTCACGAAGCGTTCCTGTGCGGATAATTTTCCCTTTGCATGCAAATAGGCCAGCTTTGCGCTTGTTCCTGTACCGCACGGAGAACGATCCACCTGCCCTTCCTCTGCAATTACGATGTTTTTCTGCCGATGTCTGCCTAACGTAAGATAGTATTCAGCATTTACAACGCGTTCAATAGCCTGCTCAGGGTGCTTCACTTGAACCTTTTTATTCAGCTCATCCAACAGCTTTTTTGTGAAAGGTACCAGGAAAGGAATATCCTTTGCATCCAGGTGCAAGGAAAGCTGTGCAGCATCAAATAATGCGAAAAATGTACCGCCAAACGAAATCGCTGCTGTATATTCTTTGCCGTCTACTGTAACCCTAACCGCATCGTCATATAGAAAGGAAGGTACGTTATGTAAGGTAACCTCCAGTGCCTTGTTATGTTCCACTCTGACGCTTGCACGTATTTGTCCTGACGACGTATCCATCACGACCTCAGTAAACGGTTCACATACAGAAACAAGTCCGGCTTCAACCGCATAAACTGCACAGCCAATGGATGCGTGTCCGCACATATTCACCCACCGCTTCGCATCCATAAAAACTACACCAAAATCTGCATCAGCATGCACCTTTGGAAGTATAAGAGCACCGACCATATCCTTATGCCCCCTCGGCTCACACAGGAGTGCACGGCGTAAATGATCGCAATTCTGTTCGAGAAATATCTTTCTCTCCATCATCGTACTACCCGATACAGCCGGAAAACCAGATGTTATGATACGTGTAGGTTCTCCAACTGTATGGGTTTCAACCGATGTAAACACATGCTTATAGGCTTCTAGTCGCATAATAAGCTACTCTTTATCTTCTATACAGTTTCCATTTGTCTGAATGATTTTCTGATAATGATAGAAGGAATCCTTCCGGATACGTTTCAAAGATCCCTTTCCCTGATCATCCAAATCTACATAAATAAATCCATAGCGCTTTTTCATTTCTCCTGTGGAAGCACTGACCAGATCAATCGGTCCCCACCATGTATAGCCTAACAAATCAACACCGTCCTCCAAGGCATCCCGCATTGCGGACACATGCTCATCCAGATACTGGATACGATACGGGTCATGTACCTTTCCATCCGCACTTACCTCATCGACAGCACCTAAGCCATTTTCCGCAATAAATAGCGGAATATTGTATCTTCCATACAACTCATTCAGCATCCAGCGAAGTCCCTGCGGATCAAACACCCAGCCCCAATCGGATTTTTTCAGATACGGGTTGGCAACGCCCAGAGAAAAATTACCTGCGGTTGTTTCATGCTTTTCATCGACGGCGTGACAGCCGGATGTATAGTAGCTGAATGCCAGAAAATCAATGGTACCATGTTTCAGAATGCGCTGATCCTCCTCAGTGATACCAAGCGTTTCCATATCAACACCCTTCCCCTTCAGATAATGTCTGCTTGCATAGGAATACGCTCCGCGCACCATCACATCCCCGCAATACCAGAGGCGGTTCATGCTTTGCTGCGCTTCAATGACATTCACCGGATTACAGGAATACGGATAATGCGCATCTGCTGCAACCATAGATCCGATTTTGAAATCCGGATTGATTTCATGACCAGCCTGTACAGCCAACGCACTGGCGATGAACTGATGATGCAGGGCAGTAAAGCGTTTTGTCATTTTGTCCGCGGACAGCGAGTCCTCACTTGCATGTGCTATATCCAGATGCCTTGTGCCGTTTGAAAGAATCCCTCCCGTATAGATATCACCGAAATAATTCGTCATCATATTGATTTCATTAAATGTGATCCAATATTTCACCTCATCCCGATACTCGCGGAAGATCGTTTTACAATATGTCACAAACGCAGGAATCGTCTTTCTGCTCAGCCAGCCATCCTGCTTCAATGCAAGCGCCAGCGGTACATCGTGATGAGAAATAGTAACCAGGGGTTCAATATTATATTTTTTGCACTCCTGAAAAATTTTATGGTAAAATGCTAGACCTGCCTGATTTGGAACCTCATCATCCCCATTCGGAAAGATTCTAACCCAGGAAATGGACATACGATATACCTTAAACCCCATTTCCGCAAACAATGCGATATCTTCCTTGTAATGATGGTAGTGATCAATCGCTGTTTTTGCCGGATAATAACAGTCCTTCTCCACTGGCGTAAATTCTCTGGGTACCTCTTTGCTGCCTACTGTCAATAGATCTGTGACCGCAAATCCCTTTCCATCCTCTTTCCATGCCCCTTCACACTGATAGGCGGAAGTTGCGCCACCCCATAAAAAATCTTTTGGAAACTGTATCTTATGCATGCTGTATTCTCCTTTCCGTAAGCATTTCTACACCCCTTTGTAATCGATTCAAGCCCTCGCTGAGAATTTCCATGCTGGTCGCAAGACAAATTCTAACATGTCCCTCTGATTCATCACCAAAGTATTGATGTCCGCCCGGTACGATTGCCAGCTTCACTTCCTTTTTCAGGAATTCGACAAATTCAGCTCCTGTAATCTTTAGCTCCTGAATGTCTACATACAACAGAAATGTCGCCTGTGGTTTGTATGCGTGCAATGCCGGAATATGTTCATTGATAAATGCCACTGCAAAATCACGGTTTTTGGTGATATGCTCCAGAAAAGCGGTACGCCAGTCTGCTGTTTCCTCCATAGCCGCAATGGCCGCAATCTGCGAAAGAGAGGTAGCGCCTCCTGCCGTTGACAGCACATCGGAAGCATTTACCAGCTTTTTAAATTTTTCATCATCCGTTGCATATACACAGCCGATTCTCAATCCGGCAAGGCCAAAGCTTTTAGAAAATCCAAATACAGATAAGACACGTTTGCAGCGTTCCTCACCTAGACAATAGATACTTCTGAATGCGGCATCAGGAAACAGGATATCTGACCATATTTCATCATTCATAATGAGCAGGTCATGCTTTTCACATAATCTCATGATTGCATCCAGCTCCTCCTCTGTATATACAAGTCCGTAAGGATTATGCGGATTACACAGACCGATCATCCTGGTTCTTGCGCTAATACATTCCTCCAGTCTGGAAAGATCCATTTTTCTATGTTCTGTATCCAGCTTAGCAGCGTAGCTGATGGGAGTTGCTCCCGCAGCTATACAGGATTCCCGAAACAGGAAATCACACGGGTCAAAAACAATCATTTCATCACCCGGCTTTAAAAAGGCCTTTGCAATGATAAACATCCCTCTCGCTGCACTGTCTACCGCCAGTACATGCTCTGCATCGATTACTTCCTCCTTTGTTTCCTTCACATAATTTACGAATGCCTGATTGAATGCAGGCAAGCCCATTTTGGGCGTATAAGAGAAATAACCATCCTCCACATAGGTAAGCAACGCCTGCTGGATAGCCGGAGCGCATGGATAATCCATATCTGCTGCAGTAAGCGGTATAACTCCTTCCTCCACCTCTGCCCAGCGCAGGTTATACGCTTTCTTTTTTAACACATCCAGCTTTATATTTTTGTTATCAAAGTAATTCATGCCGTTCCTCCATATTCTAAAATTTTTGGCAGAAATGCCTGCCAAAAATTCCAGTTCTATTTTTCCAATTTTTTAAACCGTTCGTCAATCGCTTCACAAATATCTACCAGCTGCTGTGCAATGTTGATTTCACTGCATACCGTCATACAGGTATCCTGTGCATGAGTGAATAATATCGAATATTCAATTTCTTCGCCATTGGATTCCGCCTGCAGAGATGCCGTCTGTGATTGGTGGGCAGCGACAATATCTTCATTCGCATCCAAAAGATGCTGCTTTGCGCCTTCTATATCAAAGCTTTTCAAGGCTGTTAATGCCTCCGCTGTTTTCAAGCGTGCATCACCGGCATGCAGAATAATCTGCATCGCTGCCTGTGCATTTTCTAATTTCATATGGCTTTTCCTCTCTTTCCGTTTTCTAGTTCTTCTTTATACTGCTGTTTTTCATATACCTTAAAGAATGGCATCCAAATCAGCCAGGAAACAGCAAACAACGCGATTACCAGAATAACACCGGATATACTGTTTGTGGTCAGATAGCCCTGTACGACATTTGGCAGATACCACATCTGCATCGGTGCACTAGGGACAGGAACAAGACCGATACGCATCACAAGATACATCAGACTTGGAATTATAATGGAATTCAGACACAGAGGAATCATTAAAATCGGATTCCATACAACAGGTGCGCCGAATACGATCGGCTCATTGATATTGAAGATTGCTGGGAAAACACATACACGTCCAATGGATTTCAGCTTCTTTACCTTAGAGCGCATACACATTAGAACCAGAGCGAGGGTACATCCCTGTCCACCGATATAGGTGATCCCCATGACCGTTTCCATCAGGTTGATATTCGCTGCTGCCTGACCTGCCGCAACCGCAGCCATGTTCGCATCCATCCCTTCCATCCAGATTGCCCAAGCGATTGGGAACAAAATCCAGGTAAAGCCGAAGGAATACAGGAAGCAGGTGAAGAAGCAAATCATAACAAGTCCAAGCCAGGTCTGTCCAAAGGAGGAAATCGGTGCAAACAAGCCGCGAATAAACAGCGGTAAATCAAAGCCGGTGCTCATAATAAACAAACCGATGGCCAGTGTAATTGTGACAGGAACAAGTGCATCCATCCATGCGACAACCATATCCGGCATAACCGTATCCTTTTTAAACATGGAATGCTTGGAAGCAAAATTGAAGATCCATCCGGTGAAAACTGAGGTCACAACCGCTGTAAGCATACCGCCTGTACCAATCTTATCCATGATGAAATTCATGGTACCGGCTTCCCCATCAATCACTGGAAGAGTGATGATGAAGAAGAGAGCAAGACTGGTCAGCATAGCGGATATTTTCAGTTTTTCATTCCCTCTTTTTTCCAGTACCTTCATCGGTACCAGAATGGCAAGGAACACTGCAATCAAGCCGAAGGAATATGTATTCAGCATGGAGATATCCGGAATCCAGCTCATCACCTCAAAGTTACGGAATACACCGACGATAGAGGAAACCGAGCCGATCATAATCATTGGCAGAATGCTCATAATAGACTGCTGAATTGCGGATATATAAATATTTTGTGTAAGCTTGTCCAGCTTGGGAGCCAACGATTTTGTAATCCATCCCATAAAGCCCTTCGCTGATTCCTCAGAAGCCTCCATGCTTTGTATTGGTTCTTCCTCTGCTACAGGAATATCCACCACAGGTTTTTTCACTGCCTGCAAGGTATCCAGCGCCTGCTTCAGGGTTGCAGCTCCGTCAATGCTTCCATAAGCATCCTTATCAATAAAGGTAAACGGAATATCAAATTTCTTTACATCCTTTTCAAGCGCTTCCCTTTTAAACGCCAGATGAGGGCCAAACATGACAAGATCTGTCCCCTGTAGATTATTCATCATTTCTGCTTCACTTCGTGCAATTATTTCAAAATTTTCAATTCCCTGTTCTTTAGCAGCTTTTCGCATCGCCTGAGCCATGAACCCACTGGATGCTCCTGCCCCACACATTAACAAAATTTTCATATATTCTCTCCTTGTTATTTACACGCAATAACTTCTAACTCAAACAACGCCTGCTTTGGCAATTCCTTCACAGAAACGCAAGATCTCGCCGGATAATTTTCAACAAAATATTCCGCATAAATTTCATTCACCACTGCAAAATCCTTCATTTCTGTCAAATAGCAGGTCGTCTTCACAACGTCCCCCATTTTATAACCGGCCTTTTCCAAAATCGACTTCACATTTTCCAGTGACTGTCTTGCCTGCCCTGCAATATCCCCACACACAATCACTCCCTGCTTTGGTTCTATCGGGAGCTGCCCGGAAACAAATAACAAATTCCCATTCGTGACTGCCTGTGAATACGGGCCGATTGCCGCAGGTGCGCTTTCAGCTTCAATAATTTTGTTCATTCTTTTCTCCTTTCTAATGAAATATATTTTACTCTTATACTATAATACATTATTATATTTTAGTCAATAAAATATTTATCATTTATAGAATAAAATGTAAGAATAAATATTTTCATTAAATAAAATAGTGATTATTTGCATTTTTTTTATTTATTTAATGAAATTTATTTTGAATAAATGAAGCTTGTACGTTATAATATACAATTGAAGGGAGTGGAGGATCATATGAAACCACAAGAAATTCAATTAACCCTGATTGATAAGCTGATCTTACAAAGCTACCGTTCCATGGTTGAAGGTCTAGGCAACTATCTGGGAAGCGCCTATGAAATCGTACTGCATAGTTTGGAGGATTTTCAGCATTCTGTTATTTATATCAATCATGGTGAGCATACCGGCAGAAAGGTTGGTGCCCCGATTACGGATAAGGCATTAGACTTTCTTATCAAATTTTATGAAAACAGCTCAACGCAGGAAACCTATTATTCTGTGAATGCGAAGGGCGAACCATTGAAAAGCACGACCATCGCGATCAAAGGAGAAAATGACCGTATCATCGGTCTGCTATGTATGAATTTTTATATGAATATCAGCTTTTATGATTTTATTCATACATTTACACAAAAAGAAATTGCAGCAGAGAGTACTTCCACAACAGAAACCTTTGCGAGCAACGTCGATGACATGATAACGTCAACTCTGAATACGGTTAGAGAACGAATATATAACGATTCCTCTATAAGTTCATCAAACAAGAACAAGGAAATCATTTATGACCTGTATGATAAAGGAATCTTTCAAATCAAGGATGCTGTTACAGTAATTGCCAAGCTTTTGAATATTTCTAAAAATACAGTATATTTGCATTTGCGAAAATGCAGTAATAATAAATTCTGATACCTATATTTTAAAATTGATAAAGAAAAAGCTATTCCTCCAAACAGTGGTGAAATAGCTTTTTTATTTGAATACCTGTACGCAAGTAAGGCAAAAATGTTTTATGCTTATATCCTTAATTATGTGTATCATATTACTTAGCGAACAGTAGGATTCACCTTTCTGGTAACCTCCAGCTCAATCGCATACGGCAGCTGTACCAGCTCCACTCCGGCACTGCGCAGCATCCGCTTGCTGGCAATCGTTCCCTCCGTGTGTCCGTATTTATCTGACTCATATACGATCCGGCTGATGCCGCTTTGAATAATCGCCTTGGCACACTCATTGCAGGGAAACAGGGATACATAAATGCTGCAGCCCTTCAGATCGTGCTTACTGTTCAAAATCGCATTCAGCTCTGCATGTACCACGTACGGATATTTGGTATTTCCAAATTCCCCTTCCCGATCCCATGGAAATTCGTCATCGCTGCAGCCGTTTGGAAAGCCGTTATAGCCGATGCTGACGACGCGGTGTTCATCACTGACGATGACCGCTCCCACCTGTGTGGAAGGATCCTTGCTGCGTTTTGCGCTCAGATGCGCCAATCCCATGAAATACTCATCCCATGTCAATACATCTTCCCGTTTCATTTACATACCTCCTGTTTTTTCATATTGTCTGCTAAAATGCTCCTGCAGATAGTCTGCATAGGCATTCAGTGGTGTATGCCGGTAAATACGAATCAGTGCAGCATCCACATGCCGATCAACCGGTGTTACAGTATCCACTGCCACGCCGTAGACAAGCATGCTTACCGCATACAAAACCAGTGCCATTTTCGCATGATGCCTCATGAGGGAATCATTCTGCTTACCATAGATCCATAAGCCAAACAGAATCCCGCACAGGATTCCTGCTAGATCAGCCACAAAGGATACCGACGGTACCAGTGCCAGCAACAGCAGAATGACCATGCAGTTATACAACGGAATCCGCAGCAGCGGATGACGCAGTGTATGTGAGAGCAGCTGGCTGGTCAAAAAGGCAGCGGCAACACCGAATATTCCAGCACTCATTCCTGTCGCAATGGCATTGGGTGCGGCAATCAGCTGTGCCAAATTCCCCAATATTACGGAGGCTAGAAAGACAGCTGTATACCAGCCTCTGCCTAAACGATGCTCACACAGCTTTCCTGTCGCATAAAGAGCATACATGCTGATGACAAACGGTATCACACCGTTCTGTACAAAGCCGCCGCTGAGTAACCGCCAGTATTCATGCGCCGCAACAATATTCATTTTATAAAATCCACCAACTGCCACAACAGCACTATCCATATTACCACCAGTATAGGCCAGTATATACTCCAGTACGAGAACTATCGTACAGACAGCCATAATAGCAAGTGTTACCCGCGGTATACTTTTCTTTCGCACTTTTTTAATAAAATCCTGCTGCTGCTTCAATTCTGCTTCCTCAACCTGGGCGAGCAGTGTGCTTGTTTCCTTATCCGGATCACTGACCGGGTGTACAACCTGATCGATACCGCGAAACACACGGATGAGCTGAGGCTCACTGATCTTTTGTGGTGCAATGCAGATTTGTGTCAGATAGGCATTGTGTACCGGACTGGACCCCGGATTTGTATTCAGAATCAGCATCGGCCCCTCTCTGTGCATCAAATTGAGAATTACGCGATGAACATTGCGCACATAGTCCGTATCCGCAAAGGTTCCCGCATTGCCGCTGGATGAAATTCGAATCACTGGATAGGCCGAATTCTGTTCGTTCATGAGCCATAGATCATCCTTATGCTGCTGAACACGGACAACCCGGTACTGCTGCTGGACTACCAGATAATGCAGCAGCTGATAGGCATACAAATCATATTCGCTGACCTGCATCCAGTCACCTCGATTCCTGACGCAGCTCTTCCAGAATATCCGCAAACTGCTTTGGCAGCTCTGCTTCCACGGTAATCATTTCCCCTGTTCTTGGATGCTGGAAGGTAAGCTGATGGGCATGGAGAAGCTGACCGTTTGTCTGCATGGTTTTGCGATAGCTGTATTTCTCATCTCCGACTACCGGATGTCCGATATACTGCATATGTACGCGAATCTGATGGGTGCGTCCGGTTTCAAGACGACATTCCACAAGCGTATAATTTTCAAAGCGCTCTATCACCTGAAAATGCGTACGGGCATCCTTGGAATTGGTAGATGTGACCGCCATTTTCTGACGGTCCTTCACATCCCGTCCAATCGGTGCGTCTATCGTTCCGAAATCATGCTGAATCACACCATGAACAAGTGCATAGTATAAACGATTCACTGTTTTGCTCTGCAGCTGCTTGGATAAGGACGCGTGGGCAAGATCGTTTTTGGCAACGATGAGCAGACCTGTTGTATCCTTGTCAATACGATGAACGATGCCAGGGCGCAGCGTACCATTGATACCGGAAAGATCCTTGCAGTGATACAGCAGACCGTTAACCAGTGTTCCTGTCTGATTGCCTGCCGCCGGATGAACAACGATGTTTTTCGGCTTGTTGATAACGATGACATCCTCATCCTCATAGCGCACATCCAGCTCCATCGCCTCCGGACGTGCCTCCAGCTCCATTTCATCATCAAAGCAGGCAGTGATATGATCCTGCGCCTTTACCTTGTAATTTGCCTTGGCAGGCTTTTCATTTACCAGAATCAGGCCTTCCTGCAGCAATGACTGCACACGGCTGCGGGACAGCTCCTCCTGCTCACTGATGTATTTATCAATTCGTACTCCTGCTTCCTCTGCAGCAGCGATAATATCTATTTCGCGCATAGCTTACGACCTCCATATGTCTCCAAAACCATCGACAGCACAATGAGTCCGACACCGACACAAAGTGAAATATCCGCAACATTAAATACCGGAAAATCATATCCGAGGATGATGAAATCCAGAAAATCACGTACATATTGAAAAGCCAGTCTGTCTATGAAATTACCAAGAGTTCCCGCCATCATCAGGACAACGCCAATGCGTGTCAATCGATCACCGGAATCTGTAGAACGGTAAAAAATCAGCATGCCGATCAGAAATGCGATGGAAATCAGATAAAAGAAAACCATCTTCCCCTCCAGCATGCTCCATGCCGCTCCTGTATTATGCAGATATGTAATCCTGAAAAAGCCCGGTATTACATGGATACTTTCATCTATTTGCATGGACGCCTGTACGCCCCATTTACTCAGCTGATCCAGCAGTAGAACTGCCGCCATCAGCACGATATGCTTAGCTTTCATGCGATTCACCTTTCTTTATATGCCCTATACAGCCAGTATTGGAATGCTGATAGAAATGCATCGTATCATATTATAACAAAAAAAACCGCCATTGGCGATTTTTATGTGTACTTTTTATTTCGAATCACGGTAATTAGGAAAGTTTATAAATAAGGAGGATGAACTCGACACGTTCATACAAGGATTCTAATAAAAAGTCCATTGGCAGATTCTTATGAAATCTGTTTATAGTATACCACGGCAGAAACATATTTTCAATATATTTTTCAATATTTTGTCATTTTATTTCTGAAAATATTTTCACAAATTAAATATTTCCTGCAGCAGCTTCCAGCAGGTATCGTCAAGGGAAACCGTCTTACTGATGGTCACATACGTATTTCCCCGAATAAACAGATAATCAAGCTCCCCCGTATACATGGTGAATCCATGCGTTTTAATCGGCTTTCCATACCCCCTGCACAACATATCCATGATTTCCTTACTCTGATACTGTCTTTTCACCCAATCCTGCAGCAGTCCCTTTTGAATTTGATAGAGCTGCACATTGATATCCCGCTGTGTGTCTGCTTCCTCCTCTGTATAAGCATTAAACATCTGATGCGTACTCAGCATGGAGGAGTCCGAGAAGCTATCCACCGTCAAATCGCTGGTATCCATATACTTCATCACCAGCGTTGACAGCGCAGTTTCCTCCATCGGCTCATCCAGATGCCTCCATATGTTATTCACCGTTATCTGTGTTGTCCCCAGGAAAATCAGCCAAACCAAAACAATGGTTCCTGCCCATTTAAGCCACGGTTTACAGCTTCCCAGCCAAAGCTTGCGGATCAGAAGCCCGAAACAGATACATACGGCAATGATTAGAAACATAAACCGAAGATCAGTAGAAACCGCTGTTCCCAGTAGTGCACAGAAAAGCATCAGTATAGAGGCATTGGTAAAATTCGCCTGTAGCTTCAGTACTCTGGGTGAGGTTACATTGCGTCTTCGTATCAGCCAAATCAAATATGGCAGCAGCTGCAGCAGCCACACCAGATTTAACGCCGCCATAATGATAAAGCTTTGTATCTGCGTACCGCTTGCATAAAATGTCCACTTCATATTATCAAAATTCTGTTTCAGCAGAAGCAGATACATCCCCAAAAGAATCAGAAGCAGGATTGCATTCTTATGCACACTCATATTTAAAATACGGCGGTCTTCCTTAGTTCCTTCCCGCAGCTGGGCATGCGGATCACTGCAGCGATAAATCTGCAACGGACCGTTTGAGCACACATACTCATAACCATATTCTTCTATGAAGCTGCGATATTTCTTTGCGTTCTGTGTTTCCGACTCCGGCAAAAGCATGGAGTAGTCCTTCGTATAATCTACCAGATAATACTGCCCTTTAGTATCATCGGCTTCAAAGGTGAGCCAGCAGGAACGATCCCCATATGCTTTTATCAGCTTCCAGCCCTTTTGAGACATTTCATTCAAATATGTCTGTAATGCAGGATATTCAAATGGAAAAATAATCATCCATACGCGTTTTTTTCGCTTTCTCATACATCTGCCTCCCTTTCCTCTAATTTAATCCAGTCTTCCCCATCCTGCAGCATCGTCTTTAACCGTCTGTATTCCATCACAAGCATGCCCCTTCCCTTTTCTGTTATCATATAAATCCGTTTTCTGCCATCCGCCTCAATTTCACGAATCATTTGCTCTGTTTCAAATTTTGACAGCATCGTATACAGTGTCCCTGGTACCAGATGCACCCTGCCGCTTGTCAGCGTGAATACAAATTCCGTGATTTCCATTCCACATCGCGGCTCTAACAGTGCAATCAGTGTATAATACATGGGCTCCGTCAGCGTTTCCAACTGTTTCTTTGGCATGGCATCCCCTCCAATATCGTTTAACGATATATCTTCATTTACAGTATAATATCGTTTAACGATATTGTCAAGAATATGAAGCTGTCCTTTATTTCAGACTCTGAAGCTGTTTTTTTATTTCAGACATAAGCTGCCGCTCCCTTTCAACCCCATAAAAAGCAGGATGAATAAAATCATTTGCCGCTTTCACAAGCATGCGCTATACTTATTTTAGAACATACCGTGATAAGGAGGATACTGTGAAAAAAATACAACAAATACCGGGAAAATGGTTGCTGAGCCTCATGCTTTCCATATTCCTGCTTACCTGCTATTTCGTTATAAACAGCCGTGCCTATCTGATGGAAGTCAAAGAGGAGCTCATACAAAAGGAACAGGAAATCCTGGCACAGGAGGAAGCCGGTACCCTTACGCCGAACGGTGGAAGCTATGTATCTCCGGAATCTGTTCACGTTGGCAGTGCCTATCTCTGGATCATCCCCTTTGGAATTGTAGAATTCTGCCTGCTTATATTGTACCTGGTACGCTATATCGCATAACACGCAGGGATTGCATACAAAGCAAGAGAATGCTATACTGAAGTCATAGGAAAGAAGTGATTTTGTGAAAAAAAATGAAGCAGTGCTCCATGCAAGCCCGATGATTTGCAACGCCTGCATGGAGTAAAAGCGTCGCGTATCATGCCGGCTTGTTAACCAGTACATCTAAAGAGGGAGTCAGCATGAAATATATTAACGCAAAAGCCGTATTGCCTGAAGCACTGGTCAGGGAACTGCAAGGCTATATTCAGGCAGGATATGTATACATCCCGGCAACGGGAGAAAAAAAGCGCTGGGGAGAAAAGAGCGGATATCGAAGGGAATTGCAGGCACGCAATACGGAAATACGACTGCAATACCATCTGGGCCGTTCCATGGCTTCTCTCGCTGATCAGTATGCATTATCGATACACGCCATAAAAAAAATAATCTATCAAAAATGATTTTGGATGCCTCGCGCATCCTTTTTTCTACTACATGCTTCTGTACGATATTGTAGCTTGCGATGCGTAGGAAAGCCGGATACAATACAGGTAAAGAAAGGAGCTGATGAGCATGAAGACGGTAAATGCCGTGTATCCGCGAAGCAGGGATCCGCATACAGTCTATCTGAAAAACGTCATCACAAATCCGCATATCACAGTCGGTGATTTTACGATGTACAACGATATGCTCAACGATCCGCGTGATTTTGAAAAGAACAATGTCCTGTATCAGTTTCCTGTAAATCAGGACCACTTATACATTGGGAAATTCTGTTCCATCGCCTGCGGTGCGAAATTTCTTTTCAATAGTGCGAACCATGCAATGCATTCCCTGTCCACCTATCCCTTTCCGATATTTTTTGAGGAATGGGACTTACAGCCGGAAAATGTTACAGACGCCTGGGATAACAAGGGGGATATCGTGATCGGTAACGATGTGTGGATTGGCTATGAAGCAGTCATTTTATCCGGTGTTACGATTGGAGACGGTGCCATCATCGGCACACGAGCCCTGGTAACAAAGAATGTGGCTCCCTACACCATTGTCGGCGGCATGCCTGCCAGGGATATACGTCTACGATTTTCTAGTGACACGATTACAGAGCTGCTGCGATTACAGTGGTGGGACTGGCCGGTTGCGGACATTCAGCGCAATATAACGGCGCTGCAAAGCGGTGCTGTTGAACACCTGCAGCACTGCAGAGAAGCAAATTAGAAAATATGGTTTTGCGATATGGTTTTAGTTAAGAATGCGTATGCTATAGCAGTAAAACAATAGAAAAAGAAGGAAGGCTCCTATGAAATTTTGGAGCCTTCCTTCTTTTTCTATATCCGGTATACCTGTACCCGAAAACGGGTAGGAACAACCTTGCATTTCCATGCTTGTATCGCTGTTACTGATACTCGACATGCACCCTGTCTTTGGCCTTTGTGGAGGATACAATTACGACGCGATCATTATATTCCATAGTGTATACCTTACGATGCTTTAATCCATCCAGAAAGGTATTGAGGTAATTCAAGCCATCGTTAATATCATGATCATTATGATAACGCTCCTGCAAATAGACATTTTGTCCACTTACACTCATATGAATTTCCGTACTGCTGTATTCAATGCGTACCTCATCCTTCATATCTTCATCATATTTCCAATCATAGGATGTGTAATAATCATCATCGAATACGATATTCAAATCCTTGTCCTTAACACTGAAGGTTTGTGTTTTTATGATATCGGAACCATAATAAGCATCGCGGCCGTCCACAAAATCAAACTCCTTGATTTCAAACACAAGCATGGTGGTACCGATCGCCATCATCGTAATGCCGACAATCAGGGATATAAGAAATTTTTTCATATGCCTACCCCCTTCTCCATAAAACACTGTATAGCAGCGACAGGAAGCCTCCGGTTGCTACGAGTGCACCAATCACAATAAAATACGCACCGATCAACGTCAAGCCTTCAACACTTAGTACGATCATCGCTCCCAATGCACAGCACAAGCCAATGATGATACCAACAAAGGGAATCATCATCAGACAGAAGAAGATACGCATCAGAATGGTCGCAACACTCGTTACTCCACGCTCCAGATGGTCGTCCTCATGATAGCGGCGGTATTCCTTTCTGCGCGGCTCCTCATAGGTGCTTTCATCCGCATATGCATCCTCTGTCTCCTCCGTGTTCATGCTGTCTTGTTTGCTTTCCTGGTAATTCACATCATCACGGTCATCATAGATGGTATCCCGCCGTGTACGGTTTCTCCCGTTCGTAAAGGAATGCACCGTTTCCTTCGCCTGGTCAAAATCAAAGCTTTCCTTGAAGTCATCAAACACACTGGCACCATCATCGTGTCGTGCATGGCTGCGGTAACGGTTTAACCGCTTTGTACACAGATTAACCAGTACCACCACAAAGATTGCCACATAAGCCACACCGATTATAAATCTCCAGATGGCCGCCAGAAGTCCGCCGATGCCATAGCCTGCTACGGAATGCAGCAAACTGCTTCCCAGGGAGGAAATCATACGGAAGGGGATATGCAGGACTGCCAGCAGCAGCAATATCACCAAAACCTCGAATACCAGACGCACAACATCATCCATCTGCAGGGAGGTAAAGGAGCCTAAAAACCGCTGGAAGCCGTTAAATAGGTCATCCATAAACCGGTTCAGCTTTGTATCAAAGGAGCGGTTCACGCGATCTGTATTGATCTTATAAGCATCCAGGATATCATCCACCAGCTCATCAATATCACCAAAATCCGCAATCGCCTCCTCCTCGGTTTTTCCTTCCTTCATCTTCATTTCAATATGTGTGCGATATTCATCAATGATATCCCTTCGTTCCCTTTCATTGATCACATCCAGCTTGCGATCCAGCAATCGCAGAAATTCATCTTTCGTCATCGAGTTCACTCTCCTTTATAAATCTGCTGACCTGTTCATGAAATTCATTCCATTCCTGCAGCAGCTCCTTTGTCCTCATTTTTCCATTCCCGGTAATGCGATAATATTTGCGCGGAGGGCCTTCCGTGGATTCACTGAGATAGGTTTCAAAATAATGCTCATTGGTCAATCGCTTTAATAAAGGATAGATCGTTCCTTCATTTACGTTGATGACCTTGCTCACCTCAGATACCAGCTCATAGCCGTACATATCTTTTTTATATACGCACAGCAGCACGATCAGCTCCAGAACACCCTTCTTGAATTGTGTGTTCACCAGCATCACCTCCACTATTATAATACATCCAGTACTTTGTATTGTCAAGTACTAAAATAAAAGTAATACTGTATATAACATAGAAGACAAAAAAGGCTGCCATTTAAGGCATGCCTTTTCTATTTATCTGCTTCTGCTCGATCTTCCGTTTGTAAATCATACAGCTCGTTCAAACGCATAACAGCATTTTTCAAAAGCTCCTCTGCCGTTGTTTGATTTGCCGTACTGCGTATGATACAGCTCTTAGGCTCTACAAATTCCTTTTTTCCATGAAATTTCTTTTTCCAGAATAATTGCAATATGAAATCCTCAATCTGTTCCATCGCCTTTTCATTCTGTGTGTCCTCAAAAATCGCTACTGCAATTTCTTCATCGCTCAAACGTGCCGCAATACTATCCAGCGAAAAACGCTCCTGCAGGCTGTCCCTGATGCTATGAAGATAAATGAGAACCTCCTGTCGACTTACGTTTCTGCATAGTCTGTGAAAGTTGTGAAGCTGTATATACAGCAGGGTTACCGCTGCACTGCTTTGCATATGTCTGGATCGATCCACATAATAACAGAAGCCCTCCCTGTTTAATAAACCGCTATCAGGATCGGTGTATGCTGCTTTCTGCAGCTCATTTTTCTGTCGGATAACCTTGATAAGAAGATAGGCACATCCAAGAATAAGTAATGCGCCGACAGCACAGCAGCCATCAATCAACAGCTTCACATCCGCTGGCAGCCATCCGTCACTGGGCTGAATACTGAGATTCCAGGTAGCCGGCAGACTGAATTCCAGCTTTGCGGCATCTGAGAAATCTATGGACGCATCGGAAACCTGTATAATCGTCTTTTTCTCTCCTAACGCGTTTACGCGCCACAACTCATAGTCATACCTGCGGTCTGTGAGAAAGTCCAGATGCATTTTATCAAGAACATAGTCACTATCCACCGCCGCAACGACCTCCCCTTTATACTGTCCATTGGTAAGCAGCGGCTCAATAAACAAAAATACATTTTCCTTTGTCAGCGACAGCTGTTCCGGCCCGGCGATTACGCCTTCCTTTACAACCTTGGCCAGGGTATAGCTATAAGACAGATCATGCATATCATTTCCCAAAGCAGCCTTATATTTTTCCTTTGGATAAATTGCCGTTAGGCTGTCTCCTTCAAAATAGGACAGATAACGGATATGCGAATGCTGCTTTAAAAGCTTTTTGGCTGTTTTTTCAAACAGCTTCAAATCTGAATACTTTGCCGCATCCAGCGTATAGGTCATTTTGGATGCATAATTGATAGAATCCAGCTGTGCTTTCAGATTTTCACAAAACAGCTGCACAGCCGTATCCGCATCCCTTCGCCGCTCCTGGATCAAAAATGCATGGATTCCCTTTCTTGTATACAGGCTCACAAGCAGCACAGCAATCGTAAATGCAATTCCCAGCATGCGGTATTTGAAATTCAGTGTTCTCATATCATTCTTCTCCGTGCAGGAACAGGGAATAATCCTTTTTCCCATGACGCTTCACATCATACAATGCCTTATCCGCCTTCGCAATCAGCGCCTCCAGCGTATCCTTCTTATTCCAGATACAGGCGCCAAGACTGCAGTGCACATCGATCGTTTCCTGCTTAACCGTAATTGAGAAGCTCAGCTTGCCGACCAGCTCGTGCAGAACCGCATGGATTTCTTCTGTATCATCCATGTCCTTTAAAACAAGGATAAACTCATCTCCGCCATAGCGTCCGACAACACCCTCATATTTTTTTTCATATTCGCGAAGGATGGAACCGATTTTGCGCAAGGCACTGTCTCCGGCCTGATGCCCATGCGTATCGTTTAGAATTTTTAAATCGTCCAGATCGACAAAGCAAAGCGTCATCATATTTTCCACAGCCGCAGTCTCCAGCAGCTTCTGTGCCTGACTCAGAAAAACGGTACGTGTTACCACACCGGTTAAACCATCGCGAAGTCCAGTACTGCTCATGCGCAGGATATCGTCATAATCAACACTTTCCGGTATACTGTTCTGATAGAGCTTTCGTTCCATTTTATGGACAGCCGCAACCATTTTCTCCATATTCTCCCGCTGGTGCAGGCAGTATTTTCTCACCAGGATAAACAAGCCCAGCGTAACTGCTATCGTACAAATGGCAATAAACAGCAGGGACGGCAATGTAGCGGTAAACAGCGAGAGAAAATCGATGGTAATCAGAATATCCCAATTGGTGTTTTTGACCGGGCCGTATTCTGTATACATCAGATTTCCATCCTTCATGCTGTAAAACGATCCTGTTTTTCGTGCCAGCAGTACTGTTTCCAGCTGATCTGTTGTCATATTGAACATCCTTGTATCCTGCAGAACATCTACGTATGAGGATCCGTATGACAGTCCGTTGGTAGATGACATGATCTGCCCCTTGGAACCAATCAGTACAGCCTCACTGCGGTTTGCGGATGCTGACTGCTGTAACAGCTTCACTGTATCATCAAAATATATGGAACAGAACAAACTGCCTGTCATAACGCCGTCATGAAGCAATGGCACTGCCACGGTATAGTTCAACGTTACCCCGTCCGCTCCCGCGACAAAGCTGTCCGTTACCACGGGCTTTTTTGTAGAATACAGCTTCTGCATATGCTCCCGGCTTGCCAGACTTGCCGGTTCCTCTCCGAGCGTATAAACCTGAATATCCTCATCCACATAGCAAATAAACATATATCCGAAATACGTATTGATTTGATCCAGCTTTGCGACCTTTTCCTCCCATTTCACTGCAGGATCATTGAATTCAGGTAGCGCAGCCAGTGATTGTAAAAGCTTTAATGATTCATCAATGCGCTGGGATATCTGTGTCGATGCACTTTGCTGAGCCGCTATTGCAGAATGACGCATCGTGCGGACTGTCGTCAGTGTACCGCCGAGGATAACGATGAAAATACAAAGCACACAAAAAACCAGGAAATATGTGCGTACCGGTGAAAAAGGAAGAATCCGGCTTTCCTGTTTTGTATTCGCATTGTTTTTTATTACCTTTTTCAAACCGTTCACCCCGTTTTCTTTCACTATTATATATTGAGTATAACATATCTATCACATGAAAAGATTATTTTTTTATATTTTTCATAAATCTTTACTTTTAAGTTCAACAGTCCATACACATAAAAAAATTACCTGTACACAGCCTGTTTTATCAGCTCCATGCATACAGGAATTTTTACCTTTGCTTGTGCCTTTTCATTTCACCTAGAACACACGTCTATTTGTTTGTGCTGCCAAAGCCTCCGTTACGGATATCCTGTGCATCATCGTCCTCACAGATACCAAAGGGAAGAAAGATCCCCTGGGCGAATCCCTCTCCGGCTTGTACCGTTACGGTTTTATTCTCCCTGGAATCATTCATCAGCTTGATAAAGATATGCCCCTCGTTATCACTTTCAAAGTAGTCACTATCTATGATCCCCACCGTATTATTACACTGTAAACGGTAGCGAAATCCCAGAGAGCTTCTGGGAAACAGCTGCAGCACCCAGCCCTCGCGGATTTCTGCGCGGATACCGGTTGGAAGCTTGATCGTTTCCTGCGGTGCCAGAGTAAACGCTGCAGGCGCAAAAAAATCATAGCCGGCAGAGCCTCTGGTTGCCCGTTTCGGCAGCCGCAGATTATCGTATAACACACGGATTTCCTGTACCGGTTCCTTTGGAAAGGTTTCCTTCCAGTCCTTTTCAAAGCGTTGAAAGCTCACCTTGTGAAATTTAGCCATTCTCTCCATAAACATCCTCCTATGCGTTATTATTTTACCATACAAATGTGTGTATGTCCCTTTTAACCGTGCAGTCTGACCTGTATCCTTCCATTTACAGCCTGGAAACAACAGGAAAACGTTAAACGGCTGTAACCGATCTGCAATCGAATGGAGTATCTTTTCCCTGCTTCCAATGAAAACTCATGGAAGCCTGCACTGCCTTTGAAGCTACCAGCCATTTGCAGGTGCTCGTATGAAAGCCTTGCTTTGGCTTTATCTGTCGTTTATCGAAATGTTCTGCATACAGAAAAAGCATACAGGAACATCCTTTTCAGAATTCATGTATGCTTTGTATCCGGTTATTTCCATGCGGCCGCATGCTGCTCCTGGCGGTACTGAGAAGTAAACAGCTCATAATAATAGCCCTTTGCGGCCATGAGCTCCTCATGCGTTCCCTGTTCCATGATGACACCATGCTGCAGTACGACAATGATATCCGCATCCACGATCGTACTCAGACGATGAGCTACAACAAAGCTGGTTCGTCCATGCAGCAGCTTGGACATTGCATACTGAATCGCCTTCTCACTTTCTGTATCAATGGAGCTTGTCGCCTCATCCAGAATGACGATGGCAGGATTGGAGAGCATAGCCCGCGCAAAGGATATCAGCTGCTTCTGCCCGGTGGACAGACGGTCTCCACCCTCTCCTACCTCGCTGTCATAGCCCTTTTCCATGCGGCTGATGAAATCATGCGCCTGAATCAGACGGGCAACGTGCTCCACCTCCTCATCGGTGGCATCCGCTCTTCCATAACGAATATTATCCCGTATGGTTCCACTGAACAGATTCGGTGTCTGCAACACATAGCCGATATGGGAATGCAGCCAGCCAACACTGCGATCACGCAAATCCCGGCCATCCATGATAATTTTGCCACGGCACGGTTCATAGAAGCGACAGAGCAGATTGACTATCGTACTCTTACCAGAGCCGGTTTCTCCCACGAGCGCCACCGTTTGTCCCTGCGAAACCCGCAGGCAGAAATCACGTAGGACAGGCTCGTTTTCATAATAATAGAAATCTACATGATCGAATACGACATCGCCGTGCAGGAATTCGTATGCCTCCGTATGCTCATCCAGCAGGGTTCCATAGCGCTCAATCACATCCGGACGATCTACGATTTCAATCTCCTCATCCAGCAGGGCAACCACACGCTCTGCGCTTGCCTGCGCCATTTGAATCTCTGCCAGGACACGGGCAATCTGCTTCAGCGGGTCGAAAAACAGCTGTGCATAATTGATAAACATGGCAAGGGTTCCAAACTGAATCGTTTTCAAAAGCACCTGTTCTCCTCCGACATACAGCAGCAACGCGATCACAACCGCTGACAGCAGATAGACGATCGGCTGAAAAATAGCGTTGATGTGCAGTGCACGCATGCTGTAGCGCTTCATATCCTCTGTTTTCTTTTGAAACTCCTCGTAATTCTGCTGTTCGATTCCCAGCGTTTTCGTCGTCTTGGCACCGTTGATTCCTTCCGCAAAGGAAGCTGTAACTCGGGAATTCGCCTTTCTTGATTTTCGCTGTGCCGAAAGAATACGGCGTTGAAAATACAGGGATACAAACCAGAGCAGGGGAACGACGACCAGCACGCACAGTGCCATCTGCCAGTTGACAAGCAGCATGACGATACTGATTCCCAGCATGACGAAGATTCCCCAAACTACATCGACAAACGCCCAGGCAAGCGTTTCTGCCAGACGTGCGGTATCTGAGGTGATCCTTGCCATCAGCCAGCCGTTCGCAGTCCGGTCAAAATAGGAAAAGGTCTGCTCCTGCAGCTTGCGAAAGCACTTCTTTCGCAGATTTTTTCCAAAATCACTTTCCACCCTGGCGGCAAGTCGGAAAAACAAATACACCAGCAGGCACTGTGCCACGATCATTGCGAGGTACACACCGATAAAAACCGGCAGTGTCTGCGCTCCTGTTTGATCATCCACATAGGTATTTAAGGCATAGCGGTTCAGCAGAGGCATGATTACATCCGTAAGTGCTAACACCGTATTAAAGAAAATCAATGGAATAACTGTTTTTTTATGCTCCCACAGCAGTTGAAACACCTTGCTCCAGGTTTTGCGGTCAAATACATCACTTTCAAACTCCTGTTCCTTCATGATGCGCTGTGCCATATGCCTCACCTCCCTCCTTCTGAATATCATAAATCCGTTTATATAATCCTTTTTGTGCAATCAGCTCCTCATGGGTTCCCGCCTGCACAAGACGTCCATGCTCCAGCACCAGAATCCGGTCGGCATTCTGTGCGGAGGCAACACGATGGGTAATCATCAGCATCGTCATCGGATACGCAATATCCTGCAGCGCCTCCTGAATCATCGCATCTGTTTTCATATCCAAAGCGGATAAGGAATCGTCAAATACGATAATCGGACTTCTGGCAAGCAGGGAACGGGCGATTGCCACACGCTGCTTCTGTCCTCCGGAAAGGGTTACCCCCTTTTCTCCAACCATGGTTTCATAGCCCTGATCAAACTCCTCGATATCGTTATGAATACAGGACATACGCGCTGCCTCCACAACATCCTCCTTCATGGAATGATGATCGGCGAGATGAATGTTTTCATAAATGGTCTTGGAAAACAAAAACGGCTCCTGTAAAACAATCTGAACATGGCGCCGCAGCCAGGATTTCGCGATATCCCGCAGCTCCACACCGTTGATTGTTATGCTTCCCTCATCATAATCATAAATACCGCTCAACAAATGTACCAGACTGGACTTCCCACTGCCGGTCGGCCCCATGATGGCGATACGTTCTCCCTCATGAAGCTCGAAGGAAAGATCATGCAGCGTATGCTCACTTCCGTCCTCATAACGAAAGCTTACATGATCAAAGCGGATATTGCCGCTGATTTTTGGACGCAGACCATGCTCCAAATCCTCAGCTTCCTCCTGCAGTACCTCCTCAATACGTGTGATGGATACACTAACCTTTCCCAGATCGGACAAAATTCTTCCCAGCTGACGCAGTGGCCAGACAATGGTGCTTTCATACATCAGAAAGACGAAGAAGGTTCCTACGCTCAGCTCTCCCTGCAATGCCATACCGATACCAAAGACGATCATGAGCAAAATCTGCATCTGTCCAAGAAAATCAGTCCCGCTCCAAAACAGTGCCAGCGCATGCATTAAATCAAAATATTTCTTGCGATAGGCATCATTTGCCGCCTCGAATTTATCAATTTCATGCTGCTCCTGATGAAACGCCTTTACGACGCGCATCGCATTCAGATTTTCCTGCAGCACGGTGGTCATGGAGCTTTCCGCAAGATCACATTCCAGAAAAATCTTTTTCGCCTTGGAAAAGAATACGTAGCTTGCAATCAAAATCAGCGGAATCAGAGCAATGGATACCAGTGTCAGCTTCACACTGCGGCTGAACAAAATCAGGGATGCCAGGGTAACATTTAATATAGCAAACAGCATTTCGGAAAACTGGTTAGCCAGAAATCTTCGCACCGTTTCGATATCCGAAGTGCTTCGCTGAATCAAATCCCCGCTGTCCTTGCTTTTGTGATAAGAAAACGGCAGCTTCTGCAGGTGGTCATACAGATTGTTGCGGACATTTTGTGCCAGTGTCTCGGCAACATTTCCCGCATGCATGCTTCTGCGGTTGATCGCAAAGGCAACCATCAGATAGCTTCCTACAACCAGCAGGGAGCCGACCCACAGATGCGATTGCAGTGCCTCCATACCGCCTGCCATAGCAACCAGCCTTTGCAGGAATACATTATCAAACGGCACTCCCTTGATTATATTATCAATCATCCAGGAAATAATCAGCGGTGCTGCCAGCATAAACAGGGAGTATATCGCCACATCCAGTAAAATCAGCAGAAACTGATACCGGTACGGCCGCACATACCTCCATACAAATCGTATTTTTTTCATAATCCCCTTCCTCTCTATATCCTGTTACCGAATGCAGATACAGTATCTCCCTATCCGCAGACGGTATCGTTTATGTTTTCTTTTTGGCTGTACATAAAAAAGCCTGTGTAAACAAAAAAATAGGCAATAAGCCTATTTCCCGCAATGCTTCCATGCAGCCTGTTAAGACTATACAGAAATCCTGTTTATCCCAGCTTTTTCGCGTACTCACGCAATGCAGACGCAATCTGGTCCGGACAGGATGTCGGCTTCGCTCCACAGCGAACCCCTTGAAAAGCATCCAGTACTTCACTTATTTTTTTATCCTTTATAATTCTGGAAATGCCCAGCAGATTTCCTGCACAGCCTCCTACGATCGTTACATCGCGAATGACATCGCCATCCATCTCAAACCGCATTTCTCTTGAGCAGACACCCTTTGGTTTATATACAAATGTTTCCATATCCTGTTCCTCCTTATCCCTGTACAAATTTATACATGTATTCGCTTTAAAACCGCTCTGGCAACATGAGCCACAAACAGTCCGGTCGGTATCCCCAGCAAAATCAATACCGGCAGGATTGCCTGCATAAAGAACTGCTGATAAATGAGTGTTACAGCAATCACCTGTCCAATCGCATGCGCACTGCTTCCGGCAACACTAACCCCATAGATACTCATCGGTGTTTTTCTGGCAAGAATACAGGCCAGTGAGGACAGCAATACACCACACATCGACAGCCAGAAGCCCGTACCAAACAGCATCCCACGAAGCAGAGAGGCCAGTATAACACGCATCATGTTAACCGAGAGCATCACCTTTGCATCAAACAGATAATACGCAATCAGTCCTACGATATTTGCCAGACCAAGCTTGAATCCCGGTACCGGTACGGGTACAGGTATCATGGACTCAATCATATGAAAGAGAATACTGATCGCTGTCAGCATGGTAATCGTTGTCATTTTCTGTGTCCGGCTCATCATTGAATCACCGTATCCACAGCATCCTCATCGGCATCATTTGCTTCTATCTGCACGACGATGTTATTGGGCAGACACACAATCGGCCGATTGGCATCCTCTACCCAGCCCTGAATCGAGCATAAATGATAGGGACTGTTTTCCTTTTCCACACGAACCCTCTTATCCTTCACTTCCACCTGAACATCTCCAAGGGTACCCTTTACGGTATACACATTATTGATTTTCAGATCCTTTCTGAGAATTTCCTGATCCTTATAGCTGACAACAACTTCCTTTTCCTTACCGGCATCCTGATATGCGCTCCACAGCAGCGGCACATACAGCAGGCAGGCACAGACTGCGACGATCAAAATAAATACTTTATCTGCTTTATTCATAGATCCTCCAACATTACTATATTATCCCCGAGAGGAAAGGGTTTGCAAACCTTTTTCTCAAAGAAACACCGACATATACAGCTTTTATTCTTCATACATCCATATCCGTTAACGCAATGATACAGAAATTAGCTGTTCCTACATCCATACAGCCCTTCCTAGTTTACCAGCTTCTTTTAAAACACACCAGCATAAGGCTCTGTTTATTTTTTACTGTATCTGCTCTCATACTCTCATTCATATGCGTCTGTTTTTTTCCATACTCACACCTACAACTTCCACCAAAAGCAGCTGCCATTTCACAGGCAGAAATATCCATATCCCGAAAAACTGACCTGCATAAATTCGGAAGCTTTACAGAAATATTCACCTGCATATCTGAGGAGTTTATCATATTAAAAAAAGACATCTGCACACAGTAGGGCAGATATCTCAATTTTATTTTGCGTTTTTCTCTGCATCCTGAATGGCTTTTATAAAGCCGTTCACACTGATGGTACAGCCGGTACGCACATCGTTGTTTTCCGCCTTTCCATCCTTGTTCAGTTTGATTTTATCAATTCCATGCTTTTCAACGTATTTTTCAAAATAGGCTATCTGTTCATTCCATTCCTTTTTGATCGGACTTGCCTGCTTCATGCCATATGCTTCACCAAGCTCCTTCTTCGTTTTATCCTTGCCCTTTGCGGTTTCGTCAATTTCAACCTCCGCAATTTTATCATTTTTCAATTTGACCCTTGCGGTTGTTTTTTCCCCATTATCATTCGTATAGGTTCCTGTGCCTTCCTTTTCCTCACTCTTTCCGCCGCAGCCGCACAGCAGTACGGAAAGACCCAGTAGCATTACCTGCTTTTTCATGCATATCATCCTTTCGCTGCTGTTAGTATGCTATGCATGCAGTGGCTTTATACTACTGCCAGTTAATTTCTCCATCATACAACTGCTTCAGCTGATCCTGCAGCCAGGCATAGGTAAAGCTGGAGCTGATGGTTCGCTGCCCATGCGCCGAGGCCAGCTCCTCGCTGTAGGAGGAAAACGGCAGCAGCTGGAAATGATCGTAGGAGCTGTCAAACTGATTGACAATCGGAACCAGTTTTTTATTGCGGACTGCAACCTCCTTTGTATCCCTGTTAAATTCCACATCACACTGAACGATGCCGCCCAGCTCATACATATTCGTAAACTGCTCACTGGCACGGTCTACGCCCATGGCTGCCGATACGAAGTTTCCAAGGGAATACATTACAAACGTTTCCCTGCCATCCTTGTTTTTTAAGGTCTCCACCTTCTGCAGGCAGTGGGGATGATTGCCGACTATGATATCAACTCCCTGCTCATTCAGAAATTGTGCCGCTGATCGTTGCTGTGCATCCAGCTCATAGGTGAATTCCGTGCCCCAGTGCATAGCCGCAATGACAACATCCGCCTTCTTTTTTGCCTGCCGGATATCATCCTTCAGCTGCTTTTGATGTGCCTTATCAAATTCATGATTTTCATTCAGAAAATGATTCACAGCATAGCTGTACTTCTCCTCCACCGGCTGATTGGTATCATACGTATATGCCAGTATCGCAAAGCGTACACCATTTCGCTCTACTACAAGCGTATCCTCACGCTGCTGTTGATTATCATATGCTCCCGTTGTCCGGATACCGTTTTTCTCCAGATTTTTTACCAATTCCCTGCATACCACGGTCATAGCTGTGATTGTTCGCAAACGTCAATACATCAAAGCCGATTTCAGGCAGCTGTGCTGCAATTTCCTCGGGTGCATTAAAGGTATAATCACTGCCTGTGATCCCCAGCTCTTTTCCTCCCAGCACCACCTCCTGATTGCCAATGACAAGATCAGCATCCAGATAGGGCTTCACCTTATCAAAATAATCCCTTACATCATAGTCGCTTCCCATCCAGTTGTACAAGGCATCCTCAATCAGGATATCACCGGTAAAACGTAAGGATACCGTATGTATTGGATTTTCTTTTTTAACAGCCTGCTTCTTTTCTTGTTCATTTTTTTTGCTGCAGCCGCAAAGCAGAAGACATGCAGCACAGCATGTGATTAGTAATTTTTTCATAAATGCATTCCTTTCCCCTTATTATGTTACATTATAAAGCATCCGTTCACAGATGTTAAGCGATATTCCGGAAACCGCTGTCTTTTACACCTTTAATACCGGTTACAGAAATCATATTCTGGTTTATGATGTATACAAGGAGTCATAGCTGAAGCAGGATATAAAAGTAATATTTTATCGTACACAGGCACAGTGCTTTTGTATGAACACCTTCCATATGTTTACAGGGATACATAAGAAGCACACAAAAAAAAACGGGGATAGCTTGTCCTATCTCCGCTTTTCTATTTTATTCCGCGCTGTCCTTTGCACTCTTTGCGGCATCCATCAGATTTTTTATATTGATGGTGCAGCCAGCCAGAACATCATCGTTTACAGGATATCCTGCATCGTTCATTTCAACCTTGTCCAGCCCGTTTTTCTTAATGTAATTCTCCAGGAATTCCACCTGCTCATACCATTCTTTTTTTGCTTTTTTGCTGGCAGACTTCATATTATACTTATCGCCAAGCTCTTTTTTTGATTTTCCCTCTTTTGTTTCATCCAGACTGATGGCTACGACATCATCACCCTTTACGGTAATTTCCGCAGATGCGAAGTCTCCGCTCTTGTCTTTTGCGGATTCACCTTTTCCTGTTTTTTCAGGCTCGGAATTACCGCCGCAGGCTGCTAGTAACACTGTCATTGCTAGTAGTACTGTGAGTTTTTTCATTTACTATTCTCCTCCATGTGGCTGCTTAATTACAGCCTTCCTAATATCCCTCATCCTATGATATGATGTGGTATCCCTATGGTATCAGATTGTATCAAGAATCGTCAACCGTTTTGCTTACATTTTCACAAGTTAATATTTACCAATGCAGCTGCTTCATTTATATATGAGTAAAATCAGGGCTCTTCCCTGTTTACGACAGTACCTTTTTATGGCAGGTACAGGTGCTTTCATCGTTATGACTTCCCGATGACAGCCCTTGCCATATTCCCAACTGCTTGATTGGTGTGCATCAGAAATCCAAAATCGCATGAATGGCTCTGTTCCAGCCGTTTAGACAGGCATTTCTTTTCTGTTCATCCATTTGCGGCATGAATGTATGTGATATCTGAAACTGGGAACGGATTTCCTCCTTGGATTTCCAAAAGCCCATAGCCAGACCAGACAGATAGGCTGCGCCCAATGCCGTTGTTTCACTGATGGTGGAGCGTACGATGCACGTATCGGTAATATCACTTTGAAACTGCAGCAGATAATCGTTCCTGCTGGCACCGCCATCTACCTGCATCTGTGCGATATCCAACCCGCTGTCCTGCTTCATCGCCTGCAGCACATCGTTGGTCTGATATGCCAGAGCTTCCAGGGTAGCCCGAATGATATGCTCCTGCGTTGTTCCTCTGGTCAGTCCAAACATTCCACCCTTTGCCTGCGGCTTCCAATATGGAGCACCAAGGCCGGTAAAGCTCGGTACGACATATACGCCGTCACTGTCCGCAACCTGTAAGGCGCGCTGTTCACTTTCCCCGCTGCTGTGTAAAATTTTCAAGCCGTCGCGAAGCCATTGGATAGCTGCGCCTGCCACAAACACGCTGCCCTCTAAAACATAATCCGTCTCTCCCTTGATTCTCCAGCCGACACAGCTGACAAGTCCGTGTGATGAATGAATCAAACGCTCTTTTGTATTCATCAAAAGGAAGCACCCGGTTCCATACGTATTTTTAACATTACCTGCATCGAAGCAGGTTTGTCCAAACAGGGCTGCCTGCTGATCCCCGATCAAAGCCGCAACGGGTATCGGATGATCAAACACACCACAGGTTACCCCGTATACCTCGCTGGAATCACGGATTTCCGGAAGCATACAGCGCGGGATATTCCAAAGCTTCAGCAGCTCCTCATCATATTGCAGTGTTTTCAGATTCATGAGCATCGTTCGGGAAGCATTGGAGACATCTGTCATATGCTTTGCGCCTTTGGTCAGCTTCCACAGCAGCCAGGTATCCATCGTTCCAAACAGCAGCTCACCGCGTTCTGCACGCTTTTGCGCACCCTCTACATGATCCAGTATCCAACGAATCTTGCTGGCAGAGAAATACGGATCCAAAAGCAGTCCGGTCTTTTCACGAATCATTGCCTCCTGTCCTTCCTCCTTCAGCTTTCGGCAATAATCATCTGTCTGCCGGGACTGCCAGACGATGGCAAAATAAATCGGCTGACCGCTTTCCTTATCCCAGACAACCGTAGTCTCTCTTTGATTGGTAATACCGATAGCCGCCACCTGTGTATCCTTCACACCGGCTTTTGCCAGTACCTCAAACATAACACCGACGGTGCTGGCCCATATATCATTTGCATTTTGTTCCACCCAGCCCGGGTGCGGATAAAAATTTTCCAGCTCCTTTTGCGCTACGCCTACTATATTGCTGGCTTTATCAAACAGAATGGCGCGGGTACTTGTCGTTCCCTGATCAATCGCCATGACATAGGATGTCATATATGCTTCCTCCTTCATTATTTTTCTACATTATAACATAAATGATAGCGGTTTACATAGTAAACAGGGCTATGGCCTCCCTTTTTCACAGCTGATAAAAGGAGAGCATTTATATGCTCTCCTGGCGTATTGTTTCCATTAGATTGTCATGCTTCATAGCATGCAGCGCGAGCTGCATACTGGCAAACAGCAGAATGGCAAGCAGACAGAGTATAAACAGCAGTCCCTGCCATGGAAACGTAAAGGAAAAGGCGAAATTATTCTGCAGAATGGAATATACCCCATATATGATGAGGAAGGAGAGCGGTATGCCAAACAGCATGGTTCTGCCCAGATATTGCAAAAGCTCCATACGAATCATCGTGCGAAAGGCATGCGGTGTGATTCCAATCGATTTCAGCATGGCAAATTCCCGTCTGCGAAGGGCAATACCGGTAGATATCGTATTATAAATATTGGCAGAGCTGACCAGAAGGATCAGTACCACAAACCCATAGAGAAAGATATTCAGGAACAGGGAAAGCTGATTCTGCCGATCCTTTAATGCACGGATGTTGCTTTTATAGATCGTCCCTGCCGGATGCTGGGATTGCAGCTGTGTGAGCTCGTTTTCCAGGGCATAGGGCTGAGAGGAGCGATACTGAAAGGTCATGGACATCAGATCATCCGGGATGTGCAGCTGCTTTTTCAATAGCTGCATGGACTGCTCATTGGTTATCAGATAGATTGTATGAATATCATCGGTATTCGCGGGTAAAAACCATGGATGCACCTCACTGACGGCAGCAATCTTGATCGTTGTCTGCTTTTGGCTGTTCGTAAGACCAGTCTGCATATGCATTCCCTGCTTTGCATCCTCCAGCAGCTGATAATTGGTAAAGGTGTTTTCATTTTTATAGGTCAGCGTGTTCAGCAGGATTGCCTGTACAGCATCACCTGTAAACGCCTCAACAGAAGCATTGGCCTCCCTTGCATAACGCTCAAAGCCATCCGCATCCAGAGCAATGACCTCCAGGTTTAAACGCTGCTCACTCTTTGTACTATCCAGATGCTGTCCCCGCTCAGCCAAAAGCTGCTGCAGCTGCTTGCTGTAGGCTATCGTTGAATGATCCTGCAGCGTCACACGCTCCATGTACAGAAACTCATCACTAGAGGGAAGCTGGGATAGCTGTTTGCGCAGCATATCCTGCTCCTGCTGCTTATATCCGCTGATTCCACCGGTTACATCCGCCGGTATCTCCCCCTGCGCCATCGCGAACGCCTGCGAGATATAGGTGGAAAAGCTGTAGGCTGTCATAAAGAGAACCATGCTGATAACGAGCGAGAACAGGGTTGCGTAATAGCGGTGTCTGCTGCGCTTCAGGTTTTTTGCGCCAAGCTCAGCGGAAAAGCCGAACCAACGGCGCACCCAGCGGGTTTTTCGTACATCCCTTGCACGGATACTGATATCCTGATTTTGCCGCAGCGCATCGATTGGAGTAATGCGGGATGCACGACGGGCAGGAATCCACGCACTGACCAGTAAAACGATGGAGGAAAATAAAACGGAAACAAGCACACTCTGCCAGGTGATGACAAGCCTCAGCTCAACCATGGTTTCAAACATTCCCTCGATCAGCGGTTGAATACATAAAAAGGTGATACCGATTCCTGCATAACCGGCAAGGATGCCTATCGGAATCGCAACAATCCCAATCACAAATGCTTCAAAGAAAACAGAGGAACGCTTTTGTTTTCGTGTTGCTCCAATGCTGGCAAGCATACCCAGATAACGGCTCCGCTGTGATAATGAGATGGCGAAGGCATTGTAAATCAGGGATATGGAACCGATCATGATGATGAGGGATACGATTCCCGTTGCTAGCGTAATCGTTGTCATAAAGCCGTTATCATCATTGATACCGTAAAACATCAGCAGGGTATTGTTGGCATTGATGGGTACATCTGCGACTCCGTAATCCTCTGCAATTTTCTGTGCATCCTCATAAATGGCTGCTGTGCGCTCCTTCATTGTAACAGAGACAACATACTGATTATCCGCCGTTCCCTCATTTCCCTGAAACGGCAGATAAAAGGCATAGTTCTGACTTCCAAAATGCACCCTTCCATCATCTATAATACCGGTAATCTGAAAGGTTCGCTCTCCTGTTGGATGAAAGTTTTTACTTGTTGCATCCGGTATTCCCCATTGCGAATATGTCCGTGTTCCATCCTCCTGCGTAATATAACCGATGGGCAGCGTAATGCTGTCTCCGATTTTCCACGAGGTACCGCTTGTTTTAATAAAGCTTTCAGATAACAACAGCTCATTCTTATGCTGGGGAAGCCTGCCCTTTACCAGCTGCAAAGCATTCAGATGCAGATGCTCCATATCGTAAACCTGAAGCTGTATGTATCTGCGCCTTGTATCCTTTACATCCTTCAGATATGCACAGGTATCCTGATAGGAGATCAGGCTTTCCTTAATGCGCTCATCCTGTACCAGCTTTTCTGCCTGTGCGGCAGGTACATCATAAAATTCCATTTCAAAATCTCCGAAATTGGAACGGGCATTGCGCAGCATCAGATCCTGAAAGGACTGGGCAATCGTGGATACCGCTGCAATCATGGCTACGGACAGGATAACCCCAAAGACCGTCACCATCGTTCTCCGTTTGCTGGCGAGCATGCATTTCAATGTTACCCTCTGTATGATGTTCATCGGCGAATCACCTCATCACGTACAATGTGTCCGTCCTCGATTTTTAAAATCCTATCTGCCTGCAAAGCGATGCTTTCATCATGTGTGATGATAATCAGTGTCTGCTGCAGCTCATCATGCAGGCGTTTCAGCAAGTCGATGATTTCCCTGCTGTTGGCGCGGTCCAGATTTCCAGTCGGCTCGTCCGCCAGTACGATGGCAGGTGATGCCATCAGGGCACGGCCGATGGAAACGCGCTGCTGCTGTCCGCCGCTGAGCTGGCTGGGCAAATGCTGCAGTCGTTTCTCCAATCCCAGTGCCTGCACCATTGTATGCAGCTGCTTTTCATTCACCTTGCGATTATCCAGCAGCAGAGGAAGAGTGATGTTTTCCTCCACATTCAGTACAGGAATCAGATTGTAAAACTGATAGATGAGACCGATCTGTCTTCTGCGAAAGATAGCAAGTGCGGTTTCATCGAGTGCATACATATCCTTATCACTCACATATACCTTGCCGCTGCTAGGCTGATCCACACCGCCCAGCAGATGCAGCAGCGTGGATTTCCCACTACCGCTCGGCCCCACAATGGCGACAAATTCCCCCTGCTCCACTCGGAAGGATACATCATCCAGCGCACTTACCTGCGCCTCCCCCTGTCCATATCGTTTTGATAAATGCTCTACTCTTAAAATTTCCATAAGCTACCTCCTCAGCAATAGCATACCGCACGCACATGACAGCTTCGTGAACGCAGGATTACAAATTTGTCACATCCTTGTATATGCGAATGAGAAAGCAGGCTCCCTGCTCACAAGCTAGTACCTCCACATCGCCATTTTGCTGCTGAAACACCGCCTTACTCATGGCAAGACCAATTCCTGCACTGTCGCAGGAGGCATGCCTTCCCCGGTAAAAGCGTTCAAAGATATGCGGCAGATCCTCCGGTGCGATTCCCTCACCGCTATCCTGAATCCGGATACAGGTATGCAGCGGATTATCCTGGACACAAATATGGATACTGCCCTGCTGTGGTGTATGCTCCACACAGTTTTTCAATATATTCCCCAATGCTTCCACGCTCCATTTCGCATCCAGGGTCACGCAGAGCGCCTTATCACAATGAAGTGTACAGGTTTGCTCCTTCAGCTCCATCATGATATGCAAGGACTGCAGACTTTCCTGTATAAGCTGATACATCACGACCCGCTGCGGGTGAAACTGCAAAACACGCGCATCAATGCGGGACAGCTTCAACAGCGTGGAAACAAGCCACTCAATGCGTTTCAGCTGCTGACGCAGAGCATCCACAAACTGGTCATGCTGTGCCTTGGGCAGCGCCTCATCCTTAAGCAGCTCACTCATCACCATCATGGAGGTCAGCGGAGTTTTTAACTGATGGGATATATCCGAAAGGGAATCTGCCAGAAATAGCTTGTCCTTTTGCAGGCTCTCCTTTTGCAGCTGCAGAGTGCGTGTGATTTTATAAAGATCACTGTACAGAATACTCAGCTCTCCTTCCTTGTATTGCGGAATGTCAAAAACACCGTCCCCCTGATAAACCTGCTGCAGATACATGGACAGCTTTTTTAGCTCTGCATAACGATAGTGACTCAGCAGCAGATACAGAACCAGCAGCACCCCCTGAGAAAGCAAAGCTAAAAGCATTGCTGTCATAGAAATCTGAAGCAGCAGGCAAGCGGTGAACAGCATGACGGCAAGACTGATCCACAGCGCGATACGAAGCTCTTTATTACGCAGCATGATGCAGCTCCAACCGGTAGCCCAGCCCGCGCACAGTCACAATAATTGTCGGATTCTTTGGATCACGCTCCAGCTTTTCGCGAAGACGCTTCATATACACACTCAGAGTATTGTCATTAACAAAATCACCGGCTACATCCCAAATCCCCTCCAAAAGCTGAGAACGGCTAAGCACCTGCTGCGGATGATTGACCAATACCATAAGCAAGCGGTATTCCAGTGCAGTCAGCAGGATTTCCTCCTGTTCTTTGTATACCTTCCCCTGCTTTGGATAGATGCTAAGATACTGGATTTGTATGATGTCTTCCTCCTGCCTGTGATAGCGGCGCTGTACACTGCGTATACGGCTGAGCAGCTCATTGATACGAAACGGCTTCGTAATATAATCATCACCACCCATATCCAGCCCCATTACGACATTTCCCTCATCATCCAGGGCAGTTAAAAAGAGTACCGGAACATCCTGCCGGCTTTTCGCATAGGTACAGATATCATATCCGCTCCCATCTGGCAATCCGACATCCAGCAGAAGCAAATCAAAAGCCTGCTGGTGAAGCTGCTGCAATGCTGCCTGCTTGCAATCACACCATACCATCTCATAGCCTTCCTTTTTCAATGCATAGACAAGCCCCATGGCGATGGCCTGATCATCTTCGACAAATAATACATTCATACATGATCCAACCTTTCCTTTTCTGTATTATAAAAAATAAATACCGCCCTGTCTATGAGTGTGACAAAACTGTCACTCTAAGGAGAACTGAACTTATTCCAATACCAGCAATTTATAGCCGGCGTTTCAAGCACAGGAATACACAAAAGGGCACGGATTCCCCCTCCTTAAGGAATTCATGCCCGTTGATACCTTACTCTATGCTCTTTATTTTTCGCACTGGAAACTGGATTTCCGTGAGCCACTCCTCCTCACTGTCCTTGTTCCAGATACCGTCAATGTACGATTCTCTTTGATGGCCAATGATTTCATAGCCGCTGTCTTCGATGAACGAGACGATTGCATGATAAGCCCGGGGGAGTGTCCGGTATGGCCCCTTATGCATGACACAGGCCGCTAGCGCAACAGAGGGCAGGTCACGGAATTTCAAGTCACCGCGATCCTCTTTTCGTTCCGTTACCGCCTCGCAGATTTCTGCATCCACATCCTGCTCACGATATGCATCATCATAATACATGGTAAAGCAATACTCCGGCTCACTGCATGCACAACCAGCCTTCTCCATTTCCAAGCCCATGTCCGGCATCTTATAAAACAGATCTGCATAGCTGTCCAGATGCACCCGCATAGAGGCAATAGTCACCGCAGGCAGTGACTTCAGGACAACGCGGTAATCATCCTCCAGATGTCCTCCGGTAAGATAGCCCTCCACACGCGCCAGCTTTTCGCTTGTTTCCGCTATAATTTTCAACAGCTCCTGCTTTCTTCTCTGCAGCAGCTGTTCTTCAGATGCGCCATGAAATACCTGCCGTATTTCTTCCAGGGAAAATCCCATATCCCGCAGAGCCAGTATTTTATGCAGCGGAAGCAGCTGATCTGAAGTATAATAGCGATACCCGCTGTCCTCATCCACATAGGCAGGCTTCAGTAAATCTATTTCATCGTAATGCCGCAGTGTTTTCACAGTAATGCGGTTCATTTGTGAAAAAACACCAATACGGTACAGCTTTGCCGATACATTCTGATGACAGAAAAATTCTTTATTCATATGGTCAACCGCCCTTCTTATTCCCACTTAAAGGATACTACAGATATGATACTGCCGACAACTGCAAATACGATCAGAAGAATAACAGATATCCATATCTCTTGACTCCACATATCCAGAGATACCGCCTTTAGCAGCTTAATGCCATGTGTCAGCGGAAGGATATTGCATACCCTTTGCACAGCTTGCGGAAACAGCTCAAAGGGAATCGTGGCTCCGGATAAAAAGAGCATGGGAAAATAGACAAAGGTCGTGACGACATTTGCAATTTTTACGGTCTTGCACAGACTGGCCAATATCATACCGATGCTGTACATGGAAAGCATGACCAGCAGAAAGGCTCCCATAAATAGAATCGGATTTCCTTCCATGCGGTAACCGAAGCCAAAAACAGCCAGCAGCGTGACCAGAGCTGCCGAGAAGACTGCCGTCAGCATGCCGATCACCACCTGTACTGCCAGAATCATAAGCGGACGAATCGGAGTCGCAAAGAAATGCTTCAAAATTTTCTTGTCCCGGTAATCGGCAATCGTCAGCGGCAGCCCCATGAAGGCAGTCGCACAGATTCCCACCGTCAGCAGAGATGCAAATGCACTCTGTAAAAATGAATAATCTGCACCGCCTGCGGATTGTGAGCCCGCAATTACTGCGATGAGAAGCAGTACCCCAACCGGCATGCCGATTCCGAAAATGACACCATCCGGACAGCGCAGACTCAGCTTTCCTTCTACCCTTAAAAAAGTCAGAAATCGTTTCATATATTCGTTTCCTCCCTACTATACCAAAGATAAGCATCCTCCAGATTTCCAAAGGGACTGCTTTCAATGATTTCCGCAACACTTCCCTCGCACAGCCTTCTGCCTGCTTTCAGGATCAACACCCGGTCACAGAGATTTTCAGCTTCTTCCATATAGTGTGTCGTTAGAAAGATCGTCATTCCCTTTTGCTTTAGTCCTTTCAGAATATGCCATACCTCACGGCGTGCAGCTACGTCCAGACCTGTTGTCAGCTCATCCAGAAATATCACCTTCGGCTTTGGTATCAGCGCTACTACAACGGAAAGCTTCTGCCGCTCCCCTCCTGACAACTGCTCCACCTTCTGATTTACGTATGCTTCCAGCTGAAACTGCTTCAAGAGAGCATGATAATCTGCCGGGTCATGATACAGCGCCGCTGTTTCCTCGCATACCTCACTAACACGTATATTGTTCGCATGTGCTTCGTGCTGCAGCTGCACGCCAACATGCTCAAACAATGTTTTTCTGTTTTTAGCCGCATCCTGTCCCAGAATACGAGCGCTGCCATGATCCGGCCTTGTCAATCCCAGAATGCAGTCGATTGTCGTGCTTTTCCCGGCTCCATTGTGTCCCAGCAGGCCGAATACCTCTCCCTGCTCTACTGTAAAGCTCAGATTATCCATGACTACGCGTCCGTTATATGTCTTTGTAATACCGAAAGCTTCAATACTTTTCATTGTAATTCCTCCTTCCATATTCAGCTTACATGCTCCTGTAGGGGGAGAGTCAACCAAAATTTGAAAGAACGATACAATGATAAAAATGGAAAAAGCACATATTCAAAGGAAGACTGAGTTGTAGTCATACCTTTGCTTCATATGTGCTGAAATCACTATATTCGAAGGGTTTATTTGCCTGTTATCATGACTTACTGCTTTCTGTACACGATGCCTGCTGTTCCTCAATGAGCTGCTCAGCAATCTGCATCGCCTCAATCATCGGTACATAGCGGCGATAATTGGCTGTTTCCTTTTCATACTTTCTTTGCGCCTTACTGCATTTTCTGATGATGGAGCAAACCGGCTCCTTAGCAAAAGCCAATTCCTGATAGGAATATGTCCTTCCTTTATCATTTGCAGTGTTTATTTCTGATGAGTGCAGTGTTTCTTCCAGCAGCTGTTTTGCAACCTGCATAGCAAACAGCCGGTTTTTCAACAGGGTATGCTGTGAGGTCCCTTCCGCAAATTTCTCTTCCATTTTTTCACATTTTTTAATTATGGATATGATTTCCTTATACGCAGCTTCCAGCTGCTGTGTTGTGAATTCCATAGTTCTCCTCCTGTGCTACCTGTATGCTATTGGTTGTACCAGCTTTTATAAATCCAGGCTCTAGCATTATTTTTTACTGAGACGCTTTTGAACGATGATGTTGGATACAAGCCAGGAGACTGCAAACATCAGCATGGTTGCGCTAAACAGAAGCTGTAGGAAAATATCCGCAATATCTACGAGCTGAATATCAAACAGTGTTAGCAGCCTGCTGACAAGATAGACAGCACCAAAGGAGACAAAGCCGCTTATCATCATGGAGACCTCCATTTTCTCCCCCTTATTATAGTAGGTAGCAGGAAGAAAGACAGCCGCAAAGCTCAATGCCAGAGCGAGCCCCATAGAAAAACCCTGCCACATTGCAAACCGGGTTCCCAAGGAAGTAATTCCCATCGTAAACTGAATAACATAGCCGTATACAACGGTAATCAGAAAGCCAATGGTCATGAAGGACAAATATGCAAGATAGCGGGCTGCCACAACATTTCGTAACGATACCGGTAACACACGGTAATAGTCATACCATTTTCTCTGTGCATCCATCTGAATACAGCCCAAAACGCTTAACCCGAAAAAGGTTGGCAGGATCACGATTAAAATCGCTCCAAAGCCCTTCCAGGTAGAAAATCCACCCAGGATCAGGACAGATAACAGCAGTGGCTTCCAGCTTGTGGTTAAGTAATATAAATCCTTTCGTATCAAACCAATCATATGCGTTCTCCTTTCACATATAGCAGCATGATATCATCCAGTGTTGCCCGCTCAACTATACAGCTTGGATAGGTTCGTGCAGCTGCCTCACGATTTGCGACCAGCACCACGGTTTCATAGGGCAGCTTCCGATAGCGAATGATATCGCTTTGTGCAAGCTGTTTAAAATCCGCATCCCTGCATTTTAGGATGCCATACTGATAGATCAATTCATCCTTACAGGAGGACAGCACAAGCTCACCATTATGAAGAAACGTAATGTAATCGGCCACCTTTTCCAAATCGGAAGAGATGTGAGAGGATAGTAGGATAGAGTGATGCTCATCCTGAACAAAATCCATAAATACGTCCAGGATTTCATCCCGCATAACGGGATCAAGACCACTTGTTGCCTCATCGAGTATCATAAGCCGTGGCTTATGAGATAATGCAATCGCGATTGCTGTCTTCATTTTCATCCCGCGGCTGAATTCCTTAATGCGCTTTTTATCCGGTAAAGCAAACTGCCGCTTATATTTTTGAAAGGCTTCATGATCCCAGTTTTTATAAATATCCTGTAAAATCCTTTCCGTTTGCTCAAGATGAAAGCTGTCATAGAAATCACTGACATCGAATACCAGTCCAATGTCTTCCCGTAGCGTCAGGTTGTCCTTATCCATCTGCTGTCCAAGAATTGTAATCTCACCGCTGTCTCTTTTTACCAAATCCATAATGCAGTTGATGATGGTTGACTTTCCTGCTCCGTTTTCACCAATGATCCCCATGATGGTCCCTTCCGGCAGGGTAAAGCTGATGTCCTTCAACTGGAAATTTTCATATGCTTTTGAGACATGTTTAAGCACAAGTGCATCCATAAAATACTCCTTCCTTATTTTTCATCATAAAACATTGCAAGCAGCTGCGTTAATGTGTTTAATGGTATACCGTTTGACCGTCCGATGTCTGCGGCCTCCTGCAGCTTTTCTTCCGCAAGACGCAGCTGTTCCTCACGGATAAATTCCTTATTTTGTGAGGATACAAACGTTCCGCGCCCAGTGGCACTTTCGATAAAGCCGTCGCGCTGCAGGTCCTCATATGCTTTTTGTGTCGTAATAACGCTGATATGCAAATCCTTTGCCAAAGCACGCATGGATGGAAGCGGATCACCGCTTTTCAATTCCCCGCTCATGATAGCAGACTTGATTTGTGAGGTTATTTGTTCATAAATTGGTTTTGTGGTATGATTACTGATCAGTATTTGCACAAGGTCACCTCCATTGTACTTCAATGTACTTATTGTACATATACATTATAATACACTTAGAAAAAATGTCAAGCCAGGAGCTGCTTTCTTATGCGCCGTTGGAATGCATACCGTGATATTCGCCTGCTCTATTACAAAAAAGAGGCTGTAACGAATAGTCATAAAATATAGGCTATAAAAGTTACAGCTTCTTTTTTTTTCATGTATTTATGCAGGCACCCTATGAGAGAATGCTCCTAGCAGTGTT